>Ga0247823_10000220_pt1 | contig 48676 bp, 51 predicted proteins | sample 13C_PalmiticAcid_2_FD_192426 | JGI IMG/M metagenome (GOLD analysis project Ga0247823, IMG submission 192426) | Soil microbial communities from agricultural site in Penn Yan, New York, United States - 13C_PalmiticAcid_Day30 | ecosystem: Environmental > Terrestrial > Soil > Agricultural land... | reverse complement strand
GATCAGCCCCTGCGAACCGCGATCGACGCCGGCACCATCGGCGCCTATCGTATCTGCCGCCTGCCGACGCTGATCACCAATCTGACCCTGCCGGGCAAGGCTGCCGCGCCGGGCGTGGCCTATGAGATCAACGGCCGCGTCGATGTGGGCGTCGATCGCGGTTCGCAGGGGCTGATCGGTACGGCGGGCTCGCTGACCATCGGCGCCGGCGCGGTGCTGTTCGCCAACACCACCAATGCCGATAACGACTTCCTGATCGTCAACCGCGGCTCGACGATCAATGCGCAGGGCAGCGCCACCGCGCCGATCATCTTCACTGCGCAGCAGAACCTTGCCGGCACCACCACCGATGACAGCCAAGGCCTGTGGGGCGGCGTGATCCTCGCCGGCCGCGCGCCGGTGATGCAGTTCGCCACCGGCGCGAACGACGCCGCGGGCAGCAGCACGACCTGTGAGAACGTCGTCGAAGGCACCGGCAACGCGCTCTATGGCGGCAATGCGGCGGGCGACACCTCAGGCGTGTTCCAGTACGTCCAGATCCGCTATTCGGGCACCGTCATCAGCCCGAACAACGAGCTTCAGGGCCTGACTCTCGCCGGCGTCGGCTCGGGCACCACGATCGATCACGTCCAGGTCCATAACAGCTCGGACGACGGCATCGAGGTCTTCGGCGGCACCGCCCAGGCGCGCCACCTGGTGATCACCGGCGCCGATGACGACGGCTTCGACTTCGATGTGGGCTGGCGCGGCCTCGTCCAGTTCCTGCTCACGGCGCAGAAGCCGGGCCTGACGACCACCGATACCTATTCGCTGGAGATCGACTCGAGCGTCAATCCGACGACCGGCGCCAACCCCGAAGATGCACTGCCGCGCACGCTCGGCCGCATCGCCAACGCGACGTTGATCCAGACCAACACCAGCACGAGCAACCCGCTGGCGGCGATCCGCTTGCGCGGCAGCGCCGATCTGACCCTGGTCAACTCGATCCTCGTCACGCCGGGCAACTGCCTCGTCACCGAGGCCGGTACCGCCGATCGCGGCACCATCCGCGCCGCCAACCCTGCGCTGCAGGATCAGGGTCCGCCGCGCTTCAACTCGATCTACTTCGCCTGCGGCACCGCGCTGACCCGCGAGAACGCAGTCAACAGCCAGACGATCACCAACGCCGAACAGGCAGCGTTCTTCACGGCAGCGCCGAGCTCGGGCAACACCACCAACGGCACTGCCGCCGATGCGTTGACCAACGGCTTCTTCCCGACCGCGACCACGCTGGGCGTGGCGGCGTTCGATGCCAGGACGCTCAACCCGTCGGGTTCGGCCTTCCTCGTGCAGACCAACTATATCGGCGCGGTCAGCGGCCCGACCGATACGTGGTTCCAGGGTTGGACCTGCAATTCCAACCGGGCGAGCTTCGGCACGACCAGTGGCGCCTGCACTGGCTTCTAAGGTCCGGAACGCTGGCAGCGGGGGCGGCGGCATGGCCGCCGTCCCCAAGCCTTTTCCGATGCGCATACCCCAACAGCGGATACCCCGATGAAGAACCAGCTCGCCTTCGCCAGCCTCTTGGCCATCACGACCTGCCTCGTTGCGCCGGCCGCGCTCGCGCAGACGGCTGAGGCTTCGCCCCAGACTGCCAGCCCGCCGCCGGCGGCGCAGGCTTCGCCCGAGACCTCGCAGGACACTGGCGAGCCGGCTGCCGAGCAGGAAGTCGAGATCTCCGCACCGGGCGCGGGCGGCGAAGAATATGGCGACATCGTCGTCATCGGCCGCAACATCCCCAATGTCGTGCGCAGCACGCCGCAGGTGGTCTCGGTCCTTTCCGCCGAAGACATTGCGCGGACCGGCGAAGGCGACATCGCCGGCGCGCTCCAGCGCGTCACCGGCCTCAGCGTCGTCGGCGCCGGCTATGTCTATGTCCGCGGTCTCGGCGACCGCTATTCGCTATCGCTGCTCAACGGCCTGCCATTGCCCAGCCCCGAGCCGCTGCGCCGCGTGGTGCCGCTCGACATTTTCCCGACCAGCGTGATCGGCTCGTCGCTGGTGCAGAAGACCTTCTCGACCAATTATCCGGGCGAGTTCGGCGGCGGCGTGATCAATCTCACTACCAAGGCGATACCGGAAAAGGCGTTCCTCTCGATCGGCGCCTCGGTCGGCTTCGACATGGAGACGACCAGCGAGCTCGGCTACACTTATGACGGCGGCAAGCACGACTGGCTCGGCTATGACTCGGGCACGCGCAACACGCCCGATTTCATCCTCAACGCCGGTGCCGACCGCACGACGATCCCGACCAGCCAGGCGATCAATCTGACCAACGCCGAGACGTCGGTCCTGTTCGAGAATTATCACATACCGCCGAATTTCTCCGGCGAGATGAGCCTTGGCGCATCTACCGATCTGGGCGGCACCCGGCTCGGCGTGATCGCGGGCGGCGGGATCAGCAACACGTGGCGCACGCGCGACGCGGTTTCCGGGGTGCGCAGCATCCCGAGCACGACCTTCCGCCGCGTCACCACCGATCACCGCGCTTTGGTCAACGGCCTGCTCGGTTTCGGTGCCGAATTTGGCGAGCACCGCATCCGCTTCACCAACCTCTACATTCACGACACGCTCAAGCAGGGCCGTCTGGGTGCGGGTACCGCCGAGAATTTCGAATCGCCGATCGACGGCAAGGCGCCGGTGATGGAGCAGAACACCAACTGGTTCGAGCGCCAGCTGTTCACCAGCCAGCTCGTCGGCGAGTTCGATTTCGGCGCGCTCGATGTCGACGTGCGCGGCGCCTATGCCAACACCAAGCGCAAATCGCCGTATGAGCGCGCGTTCCGCTATCTCTACGACGCGGGGATCGGCGACTATCGCAACACCCTCAACGGCGGCTCCTACGCCACGGTGGCGTTCAGCGATCTCGACGAGAATTTGTGGGCCGGCGGGATCGATTTCGCCTATGATCTGAATCTCGGCCGGCCGTTCAGCCTGCAGGCGGGCTATGCCTATCAGGACACCGATCGCTCGTCGTACCGCTACACCTTCGACTATGTGATGCCGGGCGGCAGCGCGCTGCCCGATCCCTATTCGCAGATGCGCCCCGATTTCCTGCTGTCGGACTACACGCTGCAGACCAACGGCATCGTGCTGCGCCCGTCGACGACGAGCCAGGGCGCACGCGCTTACGACGCCGAGCTGACGACTCATGCCGGCTATGCCCAGATTGAGGGCGAGATCACCGACGGGATGCGGATCACCGCGGGTGTGCGCTACGAGACCGCCGACCAGACCGTGGTGCCGACCGACAATCTGCCGGCGACCGTGCTCAGCAACGATTATTGGCTGCCCGCGGCGACGCTGACGTGGAACTTCGCACCCGACATGCAATGGCGCCTCAACGCTTCGAAGACGATCGCCCGGCCGCAGTTCCGCGAACTCGCGCCGCAGCAATATCTCGACTATGATTCGGACCGCGTCTTCTACGGCAACCCGTTCCTCACCGACAGCAAGCTGACCAATCTCGAGGCACGCTACGAGTGGTTCTTCGGCAAGGACCAGCGCATCACCGCGGCGGGCTTCTTCAAGAAGATCGACGATCCGATCGAGACGGTGAGCTTCCAGGTCGCCGGCAGCAACAGCACCCAGATCAATTTCGCCAACGCTCCCGAGGCGCAGCTCTACGGCGGCGAGATCGAGCTGCAGAAATATGTGCCGCTCGACTTCATCAACAACGACCTGTTCACGACCCGCCGGCTCGTGCTGATCGCCAATTACACCTACACCCATTCGGAGGTGTTCGCGGGCAACGAACTGATCCGCGATCCGATCAATCCCGGCTCGGTGACGCGCCCGGCCAATCAGATATTCGTATCGGGCCAGCCGCTGGTCGGCCAGTCGGATCATCTGGTCAATCTGCAACTCGGCATCGAGGACACCACCAAGCTCTCGCAGCTGACCTTCCTGTTCAATTATGCCAGCGACCGCATCGTCGCGCGGGGCCTGCTTTCGGGCGGCGGCTTGCCACCGATCGTCGAGCGGCCGGGCGTGCGCCTCGACTTCGTGCTGCGGCAGGGCTTCGACGTGCTCGGCGGCGAATGGGAGCTCAAGCTCGAGGGCCGCAACCTCACCGGCACGCGCTTCGTCGAATTCCAGGACTATGGCGGCACCACCGGGATCGCCGACACCAACAGCTATGATCAGGGCCGCGTCTTCTCGATCGGGCTCAGCACCAAATTCTGATCGGTTAAAGGGGGAGAGGGCTCCGGCCGGGCAAAAGCCCGCCGGGGCCCTTTCGGCGTCACCAGCCCCAGGGACGTTCGCGGAACCACTGGGTGATCACATATTTGGTGCCGGCGCGCACCTTCATCGCGTGGTGGAGAGTCGACGGGTTAGGGGTGCCGTTCGCGCGCAGATTGTTCCAGGCGAGCACCTTGCCGATTTCGGGCTCGACCATTTTGTCGATCGCCTTGAAGCGCGTCACCCCGCCGGCCTCGACTTCGTTCAAATAGAGCATCACCGTCCAGGTGCGCTGGCCCGAGACACTGCAATATTTCTCGTAATCCACGCCGTTCGGCTCGAAATAATCGGTGTGCGCCTTGAACTCCTGGCCGACTTCGTAGCGCTGGCCCTGCATCGGCTCGGCATGCGCAGGGTCGAGCCCGGTTAGCGCGATGATCCGACGCTTCAATTCCATCGCCAGCGCGTCCTCGGGATCGAGATCGCAGGTCTCGCTGGTGCGGAAGGCATAGTCGCCATTGGCGTCGGCGATCGTCGAGGGCCGGCGCCGCGAATCGATCTGGAGCATCAGCAACTGGCATAGCTCGGGCTCGAGGAACTTCTTGCCGATGAACATCGCCACCTTGGGATTGGGCACGCGCTGGATGCCCGGCTGGCACAGGAGGTGCTCGATCACCGGTTCGGAAGGATGGCCGGCGCCGAAATTTGGAATCGCGGTCTGCGGGGCGGTCGTCTGCATCGCGTGGATTTGCCAAATCCCACAACATTTCGCCAGCGCGGCGTGATCAACATGCTGGCGTAACAAAAGCGCAAGCAAGTCGTCACATTGGGCGGGCAGTCGGGCGAAATGGCCGTCGACACCCAGCTCGAAGCCGAGATGCCGCTCGACGCGCTGGGCCTGCCCGCGCGGCTGGGCGCGGCGCTCGAGCTGGCTGCGGCGCGGCTCACCGGGTTGATCGCAGTCGCCGGGCCCGGCGCGGAAGAGACGGCGCTCACCTTGCATCGGCGTTACGGCATGGCGCTGGGCGGCGTGATCGCCGACCGGATCGCCGCCAATGCGGTGGTCGAGGCCGCCGATCGCGGGCTGGTGCTCGCCTGGTTCGACAGCGGCGACGCGGTCGGCACGATCCTCAACCTGCGCCGGCTGGCGAACGACCGGTTCGCGTTGGCTGCGGCGCTGCGGCTGGTGATCGCCCAACGGATCGCGCCGGGATTGTGCCGCGCGTGCCGCGAGCCGGTCCAGGCCTTCGGATCGCGCGCCGCCCTGCTCGGGCTCGATCCGGGCGCGATCCTGTGGTCGGCGCCCGGATGCGAGGGCTGCGGCGGGAGCGGGGAGAGTGGCGCCGTGCGGATCTTCGAAGGGTTCGAAGTCGATTCGGCGATGCGCCGGCTGATCTATGACGGGGCCGATGCGCCGCTGCTTGCGCGCCACGCGTTTCTTTCGGCCGCGAATTTCGCCTCGGCGGCGCGGGCGCTGGCGCGCGACGGGGTGATCGCGCCCGAAGCGGCGGTCGGTGCATCGCGCAATGATCTTGCGCTTCGCGAAAGCCCCCGCTAAGCGCCCATTCGTTCGCGGCGACCGTAGTTCAATTGGTTAGAGCGTCGGCTTGTGATGCCGGAAGTTGCGGGTTCAAGTCCCGTCGGTCGCCCCATTCTCCTTAGCCCGGAATTTCCTCTTGAAAACCGACTGGGGCTTCCCCGATTTCGACGCGCACGAGGGCGTTCACCTCTTCACCGACCACGCCAGCGGGCTGAGCGCGATCATCGCGATTCACTCGACGGCGCTGGGGCCGGCGGCCGGCGGCGTGCGCTTCTGGCATTATGCGAACTCCGACGCGGCGATTACCGACGCGCTGCGGCTGTCGCGGGGCATGAGCTACAAGAACGCGATGGCCAATCTGCCGATGGGCGGGGGCAAGGGCGTGATCCTCGCCGCCGAGCCCGGCGCGACGGTGACCGAAGCCCAGCTCGAGGCGTTCGGCCGCGCAGTCGAATCGCTCCAGGGCAAATATGTCACCGCCGAGGATGTCGGCATGTCCGAAGCGCGGATGAAGGTGGTGGCGACGCGGACGAAGCACGTTTCCGGGCTTCCCGTGGCGGAGGGTAGCGCGGGCGGCGACCCCGGTCCGGTGACGGCCCGCGGCGTCTATCTGGGCGTCAAGGCGGCAGCGAAGCGCGGGCTCGGGGCCGATTCGATGAACGGCGTCCGCGTCGCGATCCAGGGCGTCGGCTCGGTCGGTGGCGGACTCGCCCGGCTGCTGGCGAAGGACGGCGCGAAGCTGGTGCTCGCCGACGTCAATGCCGAACGGGCCAAGGCTCTGGCGGCCGAGCTGGGCGCCGAGGCAGTCGATGCCGGCGACATCCTGACGCTCGATACCGATCTGTTCAGTCCGAATGCGCTCGGCGCGATCCTTACCGAGCAGTCGATCCCCGCGATCAAGGCGAAGGTGATCGCGGGCGGCGCGAACAACCAGCTCGCGACCCGCGCGGACGGGGCGCGGCTGCACGATCGCGGCATCCTCTATGCGCCCGATTATGTGATCAACGCCGGCGGCATCATCAATGTCGGGCTCGAATATCTCGGCCAGGGCAACATGGCCGAGGTCCAGAGCCGGGTCGACAAGATCCCCGAGCGGCTGATCGAAGTGTGGGACGAGAGCGATCGTACCGGTGATCCCGAGAGCGAAGTCGCCGACCGCATCGCGCAGCGGCTGATCGGGCGCGGGTGATTCGCGGCGTCACTGTTGGATTTTGCGGCGCAAGTTTCACGGTTTTCACGGTGAATCGGCAATTTAATTGCTGTCGGCTGTAACTTTCTTACGGCAACTATAGCGTTGGTTTTCTCGACGGGTTCAAAGAGCGGCATTCAGCGTAGCGGGTGAAATCCTACATTTGAAGGTCTGCTGCGGGTTGCGTCGCGCCTCTCCTCATACCGGACGTCACCCCGGCCTTGTGCCGGGGTCCACCATGCGGCGATGGAAGTCATAGACGGCGATAGGGTCTCGCTCTCGGCACGGTGGACCCCGGCACAAGGCCGGGGTGACGCGTGTATTTGTGACGGCGCGGGGCGCGGAAGAAAAAAATGTGGCGCCATGTCACATCCGCCTGCGCCGCCTCGTCATGTCTCCGTACCCCAAGGAGAACGACGATGACCCAACGACTCGACCCCTTCGCCGCCGCGCCTGCCGAGATGAAGGCCTGGCTCGACATGTCGCTCAAGATCGCGCCCGCGCTCGAGCATGGCCTGCTCGAACTGGTCAAGATCCGCGCCTCGCAGATCAACGGCTGCGCCAATTGCCTCAACATGCATACCGCCGATGCGCGCAAGGCGGGCGAGACCGAGCAGCGCATCTATCTGCTGAGCGCGTGGCACGAGGCGCCGGTGTTTTCGGCGCGCGAGCGGGCGGCGCTGGCATGGACCGATGCGCTGACTCTGGTATCCACCGTGCGCGTGCCGCAGGATCTGTACGACGCGCTCGCCGCGGAATTCACACCGGAGGAGCAGGTGCAGCTGACGCTGATGATCAACGCGATCAACGGATGGAACCGCATCGCGGTAGGCTTCGACCTGTTCTACGAAGCGCGCCCGGCGCATACGCAGCAGGCCGCGTGAGCGACGACGCGGCCACTTCGTTCGATCCGCTGCGTCCGCGGCTGACTCGCATCGCTTATCGCATGCTGGGGTCGGTCGCGGACGCGGAGGACGTTGTGCAGGATGCGTTCCTGCGCTGGATGGGTGCCGATCGCGGGGCGATTCGCGAGCCCGAGGCGTTCCTGCGCCGGGTGGTGACGCGATTGTGCCTCGACCAGCTCAAATCGGCGCGGGCGCGGCGCGAGACCTATGTCGGGCCATGGTTGCCCGAGCCGGTGGTCGAGGAGGCGGAAGCGGTCGACGACGTCACCCTGCCGCTGATGCTGGCGCTCGAGCGGTTGTCGCCGCTCGAGCGCGCGGCCTTCCTGCTCCACGACGTGTTCGGAGTGGCGTTCGACGAGATCGCCGAGACGATCGGGCGCGACTCGGCGGCGGCGCGCCAGCTCGCCAGCCGGGCGCGAACCCATGTCCGCTCGGCGCGGCCGCGGTTCGAAATGCCCAAAGAGCGCGGGCTCGAGATTGCCGAGGCGTTCTTCCACGCATCGCGGAGCGGCGACATGGGCGCCCTGCGCGGGCTGCTCGCCGATGACGTGTCGGTCTATTCGGATGGCGGCGGCAAGGTTCATGCCGGGCTGCGGCCGATCCTCGGCGTCGAGGACGTGATGAAGTTGCACGGCTCGCTGGCGCGGTTCTTCGCCAGGGACATGTCGCGGGTGGAGCGCTGGGGGATGATCAACGGGCTGCCCGGATTCGTGACGCGCGAGGCCGGTGGCGTGCTGCAGACCACCGCGCTGGCGATCGACGCGGGCAAGATCGTCGGGATCTACGTCATGCGTAATCCGGACAAATTGCGGCATCTGGGGGCGGTGCATTGAGATGTACGGCGCCGGAGGCTGCGCCGCATCTTCAGCGTTCCCAACGTCGCAAGAATGCGGTGGCCCGATCGTACAAGGTTTCGAGCGAGGCGATCCGATCGTCGCGAAAGTGGATCGTCAGAACAAGGTCGCCATACAACAGGCTGGCGTTGCACAGCCCCGATCCTGATCCCTCGACCACGGCCGAGCAGCTTGCCAGCGATGCAGACGATTTCCGCCCTTCTTCCGCCGGCAGATCGTAGGTCCAGAAAACACCGTCACTAATCTTGCGAAGTGCCCGGCCGCGCCACGAAGGCGGGGGCGCAGCGCAAATAGTCGCGTTGATCCGCGCCCCCGTTCCGCCAGCGCGGGCGCATATGCGGACCTTGCTCGCCACAGCGATCAGGTTTCGCTCGGCAAGACTCGCCTCCGGGTTGAGGGTAAAGGAAAAACCGTCGCGGGCATCGAGCGCCGGCAGGAAAAACGGAGCGCCGCTATCCGGGATGTCGTGGGCTGCGGGGACATCGAAGACATGCCTGTCCAGCTTTCGCTGCGCCGAGGCCGGGCAAGCGCCGAGTAGCCCGGCGATGAACAATGCAGCTAGAGGGGAACGTCTATCCATGCCGGCGCGCTAGAGTCGCACCGCGATGTCCGCAACCGCGAAATATTCGCGCTGCACGCCATTCGTCTTCGCGGTCAGCGTCTGGTGTCGACTGCGATCCAGTTGGTTTCCCAGGTCTCGCCGCCATCGGCCGAAAATGCCTGTTCGAAGCGCGCGGACTTCGTCGTGACCTCCGAGATCACGAAACGCACAAGGACGATACGGTCGTTCACCGTGTCCACCCCGTAAAAGGTGCCGCGGCCCTTGTCATCGAAGGCGCCGGTAACCGGCGGCGTGAGAAGGCCGCTGCGGACGCTCGCGAAGTTGAGCGTCCACTGACGCGCTTTCGGGTTGTAGAGCCGCAGCGACACCCCCTCGATCCGCCCGGCAGCGCCTTCGACCGAGAGATCGACGAGATTGGCCCGGCCGCCCGACAGCATGCGCACCTTGCTCGTGCCGCGATATTCGACCCATCGAGTCGATCCGGTCAGCGGTTCGGGCAGATAGCGCAGCTGCGTCGTCCAGCTTCCGGCTTCCCAATCGAAATCGTGGCTCCCGTCGCGCGCCGGTGCGGCAATCGACGAAACCGCCTGGCCAAAGGCCGCAGGGGACCCGGCAACGACGAGGGCAGGGAGCGCGAGCCCGATTGCCATGTGTAGCCCGATCTTCATGCGGTTCGCCCTTCGTCGCACGCGCTCGTGAGGCTTCGCAGCCGTTCGGCGTTGCCCGTCATAAGTTCAAGCCGGCTATGTCTGCAACCGGATCGACTCCCGAGCGACGATCCCGGGTCCGGTCTTATTGCGGCGCGGCGGGCGATGCGGCTTCGGCGGCGTCGAGCTGGGCGCAGATCAGCCCGGCCTGGACGCGCTGGAGCTGGGCGCGGACCTGCTCGATCGTGGCGAGCAATTCGGCGAGATCGAGCGACATCGCAGTGATTGCCGTAGCGGAGCGCGGGTCCTGGCCGTGGATCATGTCGCGATACTCCTCACCATGGGCACGATACAACGCGCCTGAAGCCAAGCTGGATGCATGCGATCGCGCTGTCCAGCGGGCTTTGCCCGGTTAACTCTCTTCCTCTGGCTTGACTCACGTATAACCCGATGGTTATGGAAATATCCATAGCCAACGAGTTATGCATTGTGACGCCATCCGGTTCCGATCTGTTGTTCAAAACGCTTGCCGATCCGACGCGGCGGGCATTGTTCGAGCGGTTGTGCCGCGAGGGCGAGCAGACGGTGGGGGCGCTGACTGCGCGCGCCGGGGTTTCGCAGCCGGCGGTGTCGAAGCATCTCGGAGTGTTGCGCGACGCAGGACTCGTCTCCGACCGGCAGGCGGGGCGGCAGACGCATTACCGCGCGCTGCCCGGCGCGCTGGCGCCGCTGCTCGACTGGACCAGCCAGATGGCCGGCTTCTGGGAGCGGCGGTTCGACGATCTCGAGGATCTGCTCAAAAGGATGGACCAGTGACCGAAACCGACACCGAAAAGCGTACCGTCGTCGTCGAGCGCGAGATCGCGCATCCGCCCGAGCGGCTGTGGCGCGCGCTGACCCAGCCGCACCTGATGGAGGAATGGCTGATGAAGAACGACTTCGCGCCGGTCGTCGGGCATCAGTTCAAGCTGCGCGGGGAATGGGGCGGGGTGCTCGACTGCGAAGTGCTCGAGGTCGAGCCGTTGCGGACGCTCGCTTATACGTGGAACTTCGCGAACGACGATCCGGCCTATGCGCTGGAGAGCGTGGTGACCTTCACGCTGACGCCGACCGCGGCGGGCACCCATTTGCGGATGGAGCAGGCCGGCTTCGGGCCGAGCCAGAAACAGGCTTATGGCGGCGCATATGCCGGGTGGAAGCAATTCTTCGAGAAGCTCGAGCAGGTGCTCGCGCGGAATGACTGACTGATCGGAGGGGAGAGGCATGAACGGAAATCTCTGGGTGCGGCAGATCCATCGCTGGCTGTCGATCGCCTTCACGCTCGGCGTGATCAGCTACATCGTCGCGATGACGCAAAGCGCGCAGCCGCCGATGTGGCTGGGGCTGTTCGCGCTGGTGCCGCTGATCCTGTTGCTGGTCACCGGGCTGTATCTGTTCGCGCTGCCCTATCTCGGCAAGCGGCGCAGGGTGGATGCGTGATGGCAGCGAAGAAGGCGCCGGCACTGCTCTCGGGCGGCAATCCGCAGATCGCCAAGGGCGATGGCGATGCGCCGGTGCAAGCCTATATCGCCGCGATGCCGGGGTGGAAAAGCGAGGTCGGACGGCAGCTCGACGCGCTGATCGAGCGGACGCTCCCCGAGGTGCGCAAGGCAGTCAAATGGAACTCACCGCTTTATGGCGTCGACGGCAAAAGCTGGTTCCTCGGGATGCATTGCTTCAACAAGTACATCAAGCTGGCGTTCTTCAACGGCGCGAGGCTCGATCCGCCCCCGCCGGTCGATGCCAAGGATCCCGGCACGCGCTATTTCCATATTCATGAGGGCGAGGCGCTCGACGAGGCGCAGCTTGCCGACTGGATCCGGCAGGCGGCGGCGCTGCCGGCCTGGATTCCCTGAGCCAGAGGAGAAGAGCATGAGCGACAAATCCCCGTCCGAGCTGATCGATGCGCGGATCGAGGAACTGGGCGACTGGCGCGGCGAGACGCTCGCCAGGCTTCGCGCGCTGATCAAGGAGGCCGATCCCGAGGTCACCGAGGAGTGGAAATGGCGCGGGGTGCCGACCTGGTACCATGCCGGCATGCTGTTCACCGGCGAGACCTACAAGAAGGCAGTCAAGATGACCTTCGCCAAGGGCGCGGCGCTCGACGATCCGAAGAAGCTGTTCAATTCGAGCCTCGACGGGAATGTACGGCGCGCGATCGACTTCCACGAAGGCGCGGCGATCGACGAGGCGGCGCTGAAGGATCTGATCCGCGCAGCGGTGGCGCACAATTTGGGGTGATGGATAAATCCTCCCTCGTGCAGCGGGGGAGGTGGCGCCGAAGGCGACGGAGGGGGCTTCTCCGCGAGCTGGTCGTTTGTGGAGGCCCCCTCCGTCAGCTTCGCTGCCACCTCCCCCGGCTGCGCCGAGGGAGGATTTTTGGACGCGCTCAGCCGCGGATGAAGGCGAGCAGATCGGCGTTGATCACGTCGGCATGGGTGGTCGCCATGCCGTGGGGAAGGCCGGGATAGGTCTTGATCGTGCCGTGCTTGAGCAGTTTGATCCCGAGCAATGCCGAATCGGCGATCGGGACGATCTGGTCGTCCTCGCCGTGGAGCAGCAATACCGGCACGTCGATCTTCTTCAGATCGTCCGTGAAGTCGGTCTCGGAAAAGGCTTTGATGCAGTCATAATGCGCCTTGGCGCCGCCCATCATGCCTTGCCGCCACCAATTGTCGATCACGGCCGGCTTCACATCGGCGCCTTCGCGGTTGAATCCGTAGAACGGGCCGCTGGCGACATCGCGAAAGAATTGCGCGCGGTTGGTCGCAGTCTGGTTGCGGAAGCTGTCGAACACTTCGATCGGCAGCCCGCCCGGGTTCGCGTCCGACTTCACCATGATCGGCGGCACTGCGCCGATCAGCACTGCCCTGGCGACGCGGCCGGCTTCGGCGCGCGCGACATAATGCGCGACTTCCCCCCCGCCGGTGGAGTGGCCGACATGCACCGCGTCCCTGAGATCGAGCGCTGCGGCGAGTTCGATCACATCGGCGGCATAGGTGTCCATCTCGTTGCCGGTGTCGGTCTGGGTCGAGCGGCCATGGCCGCGGCGATCATGGGCGATGACGCGAAAGCCTTCGGCGAGGAAGAACATCATCTGCGCATCCCAATCGTCCGCCGAGAGCGGCCAGCCATGGTGGAAGACGATCGGCCGGGCGTCTTTGGGGCCCCAATCCTTGTAGAAAATCTCGGTGCCGTCGCGGGTGGTGATGAAAGGCATGGGCCTGGTCCTTGTTCGTGGTTCAGCCGGGGAAAGGCTGGCGGAGGTCCGCGTGCGCATCCCTCTCCCGGATGCGGCCGCGCCATTTCCTTACGATCCCGTGACGAAAGCATGATGACAGCGATGACCGGGTGCAAGCATGGATGTCGCAGCCGGGCGTCCGGCACCCACATCCCGGCGTAGATTCCGTCGGCGAAGGCGGCTATTGGCTGGCCAGCACCGTGATCCATGCACTCGCCAACCCCACGCGCTTCCTCAAGCTCGCGCGCCCGCTGACGCCGATCCTGTTCTGGGCCGGCGTGATGCTGGCGTTGTTCGGCGCATGGGGCGGGCTGACCCAGACCCCGGCGGACTATCTCCAGAAGGAGAGCGTGCGGATTCTCTACATCCATGTCCCTGCGGCGTGGCTGGGGATGGCGGGGTGGAGCGGCGTCGCGTTCGCCAGCCTCGGCTATCTGATCTGGCGGCATCCGCTGGCGAGCATCGCCGCGCGCGCGATCGCGCCGGCGGGGGCGGTGTTCGCGGCGCTGTGCCTGCTCACCGGCGCGATCTGGGGGCGGCCGACCTGGGGGACCTGGTGGGAATGGGACGGGCGACTGACCAGCATGCTGCTGCTGTTCTTCGTCTACATCGCCTATATCGCGCTCGCCCGTGCCGACAGCGATCGCGGCGGCGACGGGCGTGTGCCCGCCCTGTTCGGCGTCGCAGGATCGGTGCTGCTGCCGATCGTGCGCTATTCGGTGGTGTGGTGGAACACGCTCCACCAGGGCCAGAGCATCGGATTGACCAGTTCCTCGATCGATTCGTCGATGCTGTGGCCGTTATTCTTCACGATCGGCGGCTTCACCTTGTTGTTCGCAGGGGTGGTGCTGATGCGGATGCGCGCGCTGCTCGCGACGCAGAAGGTCGAGGCGCGGATGCGGCGGATGGCGGCAGGATGAACCATTGGGCGTTCGTCAGCGCGGCCTATGCCGTGACCTTGCTGGGCACCGGCGGACTGGCGGCCTGGGCGTGGCTGTCGATGCGGCGCGCCGAGGCGGCGGCGGACTCGCTGAGGCGCGGCAAATGAAGCCGAAGCATCAGCGGCTGGTGCTCGGGCTGCTCGCCTTGGGCGCGGTGGCCGGTGCGGCGGGTCTGGCGCTGTCGGCGCTGCAGGACCAGGCGGCGTTCTTCTACGCGCCAGGCGACATCGCCGGGAAGCCGGTGCCGACCGGCAAAGCGGTGCGGCTGGGCGGGATGGTCGCGGCGGGATCGATCGTGCGCAAGGCCGACGGGGTGTCGATCGACTTCGTGGTGACCGACGGCAAGGCCAAGGTGCCGGTGGCGTTCCGCGGCGTAGCGCCCGACCTGTTCAAGGAAGGCTCGGGCGTGGTGGCCGAGGGCAAGTTCAACCCCGATGGCAGCTTCACCGCGGACAATCTGCTCGCCAAGCATGACGAGCGCTACATGCCGCCGCAGGTCGCCGGCAAGATGCACAAGACCGAGACGCTAGAGAAATGATCGGGTCCAAATGATCGCCGAGGCGGGGCTTGCGGCCTTGTGGCTGGCGGCGGCGTTCGCGCTCGTCCAGCTGATGCTCGCATGGGGCGCGGCGCGGAACGGCGAGAACCCCAATGTCGGTATGCTGATGACTGCGCTGCGCCGCACTGCGCTGGTGCAGGGGCTGCTCGCCTTGCTGTCATTCGCCTTGCTGATCGCATTGTTCGTGCGCAGCGACATGTCCGTGGTGCTGGTCGCGACCAACAGCCATTCGCTCAAGCCGATGATCTACAAGGTGGCCGGCGCATGGGGAAACCATGAGGGCTCAATGCTGCTCTGGGTGACCGTGCTGGCGATATCGGGGGCGGGCGTGGCGGCATTCGAGCGACGGCTGGCCAGCGCGACGCTTGCGGCGACGCTGGGCGCGCAGGCGGCGATCGGGCTGGGATTCTATGCCTTTCTCGCCTTCGCCTCGAACCCGTTCGTACGGCTCAATCCGGCCGCGCCCGACGGGCAGGGGCTCAATCCGCTGCTGCAGGACCCCGGTTTGGCGTTCCACCCACCGACGCTCTACCTTGGCTATGTCGGGCTGTCGGTGGCATTCAGCTTTGCAGTGGGCGCGCTGGTGATGCGCGACGTCGGGCCGGCCTTTGCGCGCGCGATGCGGCCTTGGGTGCTCGCCGCGTGGATCTTCCTGACGGTCGGGATCACTGCGGGCTCGTATTGGGCCTATTACGAGCTCGGCTGGGGCGGCTGGTGGTTCTGGGATCCGGTCGAGAACGCCTCGTTGATGCCGTGGCTGGCGGCGACTGCGTTGCTCCATTCGGTGACGGTGCTGGCGACGCGCGACGGGCTGCGGGCCTGGACCTTGATGCTGGCGCTGGTCGCATTCGCGATGTCGATGATCGGGACGTTCCTCGTGCGATCGGGGATACTCGTCAGCGTGCATGCCTTCGCCGTCGATCCGACACGCGGGACCTTCATCCTCGCGCTTCTCGGCATCTATATCGGCGGAGCGCTGGCGCTGTTCGGTGCGCGGGTGGGGACGGTCACGCAGGGATCGACCTTCCAGCTGGTGAGCCGCGAAGGCGCGCTGGTGCTCAACAATCTGCTGCTCTCGGTGGTTCTGGGCGTGGTGTTCATCGGCACGCTCTACCCGCTCGCGGCGCAGGCGGCGGGAGTGCAGCTCTCGATCGGCGCGCCGTTCTTCAACAAGGCGCTGGTGCCGGTGGCGCTGGCGCTGGTCGCGGCGACCGCGGCGGGGCCGCTGCTCCGCTGGCGCCGCGACAATATGAACGCGCTGGCGAAGCGCGTACTGATCCCGACCGCGGCGGCGGGGCTGGCGTTCGCGATACTCTTCGCATTGGCGGGCGGCGCGCATTTCGTGCCGGTGCTCGGCATCGCCTTTGCCGTCGGACTGGGCGTGGCGAGCGTGGTGCCGGTAGTGCGGCGGAATTTGCGGCGCACCCCGCTCTACGTCTGGGGGATGGTGATCGCGCATCTCGGCGTCGCGGTGAGCATCGCCGGGATGGCGGCGGACAGCGCGTTCAAGACCGAGCGGCTCGCGGCGATACAAGTCGGGCAGAATGTGACGGTCGGGCCGTTCCGGGTGACCCTCGCCGAGGTGCGCCCGCAGATCGGGCCGAACTGGTCGGCGCTCGAGGCGCGGCTGCAGGTGCGGCGCGGCGACGGCAAGATGTTCGAGCTGTTTCCGCAGCAGCGCTTCTTCAGCACGCCGCCGACCAACACCAACGAAGCGGCGATCAGCACTCTGCTCGACGGGCAGCTTTATACCGTGCTGGGGCAGGGCGATGATCAGGGGCGCTGGCAGATCCGTTTGTGGTGGAAGCCGTTCGTGACCTTGATCTGGCTGGGAGGCGCGCTGATCGCACTCGGCGGGCTGCTGGCGCTGATCGGCCGGGTGCGGCGTGAGCGCCGCGCGGACGCGGAGGCCTGGGCATGAGGCGGGTGCTGATCTGGGCGCCGCTCGCGTTGTTCGCGCTGGTGTTCGCGCTGGTCGCGGGGGGACTGATCCGGCCGGGCGACCGTACGGTGCATTCGGCGATGGTGGGCAAGCCGCTGCCAGCGCTGGTGCTGCCGGCGTTGCTGCCGGGCAAGCCGGGGGTCAGCACTGCCGAGCTGAAGGGCAAGCCGCGGCTGCTCAACGTCTTCGCGAGCTGGTGCCTGCCCTGCATCGCGGAGGCGCCGCAGCTGATGAAGCTCAAGGAGGCGGGCGTGGAGATCGACGGGATCGCGATCCGCGATACCTCCGAGGCAGTGCAGGCATTCCTTGCGCGTAACGGCGATCCCTATACGAGGATCGGAGACGATAAAGTGAGCCGGGCACAGCTGGCGCTGGGGTCATCGGGGGTGCCGGAAACCTTCGTGATCAATGCCGAGGGACGGATCGCATACCAGCATATCGGCGATATCCGCGAGGAGCATGTGGCGGAGCTGCTGGCGCAGCTGGAGAAGGCGAAGTGAGGGGGTTCCGCTCTCATAATCGTCCTCCCGGACTCGTTCCGGGATCCACCGGGCCGCGCGTGGTGGCTTCTCGCTTCTTGCCCTTCACCCTGCGGCGCAGTGGACCCCGGCACAAGGCCGGGGTGACTATCGTGGTCGGGATGACGTTGGCTTTGACAGCCAGTGCCTTTGCCGATTCGAAACTCCCCCCCGCCGACCTCGCTCACACCCAGCTCGCCGATCCGACCCAGGAGACCAGGGCCAAGGCGCTGATGGACACGCTGCGCTGCCTCGTCTGTCAGGGGCAGTCGATCGCCGACAGCGACGCCGACATGGCGGGCGACATGCGTGCGCTGGTACGCCAGCGAATCGCCGCGGGGGAATCGCCGGGCGAAGTGCGCAAATGGCTTGTCCAGCGTTATGGCGACTACGTCACTTACGATCCGCCGCTGAGCTGGGTCACTGCGCCGCTCTGGCTTGCACCGCTGGTGCTGCTCGGAATCGGCATCCTGATTGCGCGGCGGAATTTCGCGAGGCGAAAGCCGTAATGGGCGGTTGGCTGATTCTGCTCGCGATCGCGGTCGGTGCGGGGCTGTTGCTGTGGCTGACCGGATTCCCGCGCAAGCTGTGGACGGTGGCGGCGACGGCGCTGATGCTCGGCGCCGCGGGCTATGCGTGGCAGGGCAGTCCGGGACTTGCGGGAAGGCCGGTGACCTCGACGGCACAGAAAGGCGAGATCGATCCCGAGATCGTGGCGATCCGCGACGCGATGTTCGGCCGGTTCAACTTCACCTGGGCCTCGTTCATGCGCGCCGACGCGATGACTCGCGCGGGGGCGCCCGACACGGCGGTGCGCGCGATGATCCTGACGGTGCGGCAGGCGCCGGGCGATGCCGGCGCCTGGGCGTGGCTGGGGATCAAGCTGGCCGAGAATGACGGCAACCAGATCTCGCCGGCTGCCAAATTCGCATTCGAGCGCGGAGTTCAGCTGGCGCCGCAGCATCCGGGGCCACCCTTTTTCTATGGGCTGGCGTTGATCCGCGAGGGCAAGTTCGCCGAGGCGCGGCCCTATTGGGCAAAGGCGGTCGAGCTGACGCCCGCCAAAGCGAGCTATCGCGAGCCGCTGATGGCGCGGCTGTTTCTGCTGGACCGGTTTCTCGAGGCGAAGGCAGTGGAGGAGAAGGGCGGGAAGCCCTGAACTCCCCTCCCTGAACGAGAGGGTCGGGGTGCGAGCGACGCGCGCTCTTCCCTGACCTGTCGAAAAGAAAAGGCCGGGGCATCGAGCCCCGACCTTTCTACCCACCCTCGCCCTTCCCTGAGAAGGAGGGGAATTTAGCCCGTCCATGCCTCGTAGGGCAGGTCGAGATCGTCGGCGACGGCCTTGAATGCGATCTTGCCCTTGTAGACGTTGAGTCCGTTGGCGAGATGCCGGTCGGCCTTCATCGCCGCCTCCGCGCCGTGATTGGCGAGCTTGAGCACGAATGGCAGGGTCGCGTTGTTGAGCGCAAAGGCCGAGGTGCGCGCGACTGCGCCGGGCATGTTGGCGACGCAATAATGGATCACGCCATCGACTTCGTAGACCGGATCGTCGTGGGTGGTCGCCTTCGAGGTCTCGAAGCAGCCGCCCTGATCGATCGCGATGTCGACCAGCACCGAGCCGCGCATCATCGTCTTCAGCATGTCGCGAGTGACCAGCTTCGGTGCCGCGGCGCCGGGGACGAGCACCGCGCCGATCACGACCTGCGAGGTCCGCACGGCCTCGGCGATCGCCGCTTTCGAGGCATAGGCCGTCTTGATCTGGCTGCCGAAATGCATGTCGAGCTCGGCGAGACGCTCATTGTTGATGTCGTAGATCGTCACGTCGGCGCGCTGGCCCGTGGCCATCTGCGCGGCGTTGATCCCCGAGACACCGCCGCCGAGGATCGCGACTTTGCACGGCGCGACGCCGGGAACCCCGCCGAGCAATTCGCCGCGCCCGCCTTGCTCCTTCTCGAGATAGTGCGAGGCGACCTGGACCGACATGCGGCCGGCGACTTCGGACATCGGCTTGAGCAAAGGGAGGGCGCCCGAATTCGAGGTCACCGTCTCATAGGCGATGCAAGTCGCGCCCGACTTCATCAAATCTTCGGCCTGCGGCTTGTCGGCGGCGAGGTGGAGATAGGTGAACAGCGTGTGGCGCGGCTCGAGGAGGGCGATTTCCTGCTTCTGGGGCTCCTTGACCTTCACGATCATATCGCTGCCGGCGAACACCGCGGCGGCGTCGGGGGCGATCTTCGCACCGACCCGGGTATAGGCCTCGTCGGCGAAGTCGATCCCCATTCCGGCGCGAGTCTCGACCAGCACGTCATGGCCGGCATGGACCAGCTCGGCGACCGAGGCGGGAGTCAGGCCGACGCGATATTCGTGGTTCTTGATTTCCTTGGGCACGCCAATGCGCATGGCATCTCTCCAGTGAGTCCGAATGTGGTGCGATGGTATCGCAAGTTACCGCTGCGAATCTCTGCAAATATCGAGGGAGGACGCTGGCTCAGGCGCATGAATATGCGGTATGGTGAGACTTTTCCGGGAATTGATGCGTCATGGATCGGATCGACACCAAAATCCTCCAACTGCTCGCGGCGGACGCGCGGGCGCCGGTCAGCCAGATCGCCGCCGATGCCGGCCTGTCGCAATCAGCGTGCTCGCGACGGATCCAGACGCTCGAATCCTCGGGCCATATTACCGGTTATGGTGCCAGACTGGGACATAGGCGGCTCGGTTTCCGGATCACTGCGCTCGTCGACATAACGCTGGGAACGCAGGTCGAAGAGGATCTGGCGCGGTTCGAGCGCGCGGTGGCGGAGATCGACGGCGTGGTGGAATGCGCACTTGTTTCGGGCGGGCAGGACTATCGGCTGAAGATCCTGGCGCAGGATCTCGATGATTATGAACGACTTCACCGTGAGCATCTGGGGCGCCTGCCCGGCGTGGTGACGATCAATTCGAGCTTCGTGCTGCGCGCGGTGCCGACTCGCAGCGAGGCCGATGCATTGTTCGCCGGCGGCTGACCGGAACCGCATGCGCCCCTTGCGCGTCTGCGAGGGCGTAACCATCTGTGCGGGTCGGGCCGTTGCCAGCCTATGCTGCACGTGCTAACGGCCCGCGCACTTTTCCAGACGAGAACACAGGTCGCATGACCAGGTCCGTTCCTTCCCTCACGCGACAGTCGCGACAGTGAACATCAACGCAAGCGGGCAAGCGGAAACGCTCCCGGCTCCGGACGAATCGCACGGGGCGCACGGCCATGCCGCCGACGCGACGTGGAAGCTCGCGCTCGGCGCGATCGGCATCGTCTTCGGCGATATCGGCACCAGCCCGCTCTACGCCTTCCGCGAGACGTTCGCCGGACACCACAAGCTGGCGCTCGACGAAGTCCACATCATGGGCGTGATCAGCCTGATGTTCTGGTCGATGATGATCGTTGTGACGCTCAAATACGTCACGATCATCATGCGCGCCGACAACAAGGGCGAGGGGGGGAGTCTCGCCTTGCTCGCCTTGATCTCGCGCAGCGCCAACCAGAAGCGCTGGACGCAGGGAATCGTGCTGCTCGGGGTATTCGCCACCGCGCTCTTCTATGGCGATTCGATGATCACCCCGGCGGTCTCGGTGCTGTCGGCGGTGGAGGGCATCGCGATCGCCGCCCCGGGCTTCGCGAACCTCGTGGTGCCGATCGCCGTGGTGATCCTCGTGATGCTGTTCTCGATCCAGCGCACGGGGACGGCGCGGGTGGGGGCGTTCTTCGGGCCGATCATGATGCTCTATTTCCTCGTGATCGCGACCCTCGGCGTACTCAGCTTCGTGCACACGCCGGAGATTCTCTGGGCGCTGCTGCCGACGCATGCGGTGGATTTCTTCCTCCTCGATCCGCTTGCGGCTTTTCTCGCGCTGGGTTCGGTGGTGCTCGCGGTGACCGGTGCCGAGGCGCTCTACGCCGATATGGGGCATTTCGGGCGCAAGCCGATCCGCGTCTCGTGGCTGTGGTTCGTGCTGCCGGCGCTGATCCTCAATTACATGGGGCAGGGCGCGCTGCTGATGCGCGAAGGCGCGTCGGCGCTGACCAGCCCGTTCTACATGCTCGCGCCCGAAGGGCTACAGCTGCCGCTGGTGATCCTCGCGACGATGGCGGCGATCATCGCCTCGCAGGCAGTGATCTCGGGCGCCTTCTCGGTGACCCAGCAGGCGATCCAGCTCGGCTTCGTGCCACGGCTGCGGATCGAGCATACCAGCGCATCGACCGCAGGACAGATCTACATCCCGACGATCAACTGGGCGCTGATGATCATGGTGATCCTGCTCGTCCTGTCGTTCCAGACCTCGTCGAACCTGACCGCGGCCTATGGCATCGCAGTGACCGGGGCGATGCTGATCGACAATTGCCTGCTCGCGGTGGTGCTGTTCGGGCTGTGGAACTGGAAGAAGCGCTATGCACTGCCGCTGCTCGCGCTCTTCTTCACCGTCGATCTGGCCTATTTCGCGGCGAATCTGACCAAGGTGCCCGACGGCGGCTGGTTCCCGCTGCTGGTGGGCTTCGTGGTGTTCACCTTGCTCACCACCTGGGCCAAGGGGCGCAAGCTGATGATCGAGCGGCTGCGCGAGAGCGCGATGCCGATCAAGATCTTCATCGAATCGGCGGCGATCGCCGCGGCGCGGGTGCCCGGGACCGCCGTGTTCATGACCTCGACCCCCGACGGGGTGCCGCACGCGCTGCTCCACAACCTCAAGCACAACAAGGTGCTCCACGAGCGCGTGATCCTGCTCACCGTCAAGATCGCCGACGTGCCCTATGTGCCCGACGAGAAACGCATGAAGATCGAGGATCTCGGCAAGGGCTTTCACCGCATGATCCTGTTCTACGGCTTCATGCAGGAGGCCGATGTGCCGGCGGCGCTCAAGCAGGTCAGCGCGTGCGGCGCCGAATTCAAGATGATGGACACCAGCTTCTTCCTCGCGCGCCAGACCCTGCTGCCCTCGTCCAAGCCCGGAATGATGGTGTGGCGCGAGAAATTGTTCGCGTGGATGCTGCGCAACGCCGAAAGCGCGATGGAATTCTTCCGCCTGCCAACCAACCGCGTGGTCGAGTTGGGGAGTCAGGTCGAGATTTGAGCCGGATTGCGCCGCTGCCGGCACCCCTGATCGTCACAGCCTTGTTCGGGCGGCAAGATCAGGCTTGGTTCGACTTGCTGCGGCGCGAACATTATCCGCCCGGGCGCAACCTTCTCGACGCGCATCTGACCCTGTTCCACCATCTTCCGCCGAGTGCCGGCGAGGAGCTCAAGCAGCGGCTGTCGGGCGAGACCCGCGGCATCCGCGCGCCGCGCGCGAAGGTGACCGGGCTGATGTCGCTGGGCGGGGGCGTGGCCTATCGCATCGAGGCGCCCGAGCTCAGTGCGATTCGCGAGCGGCTGTCCGATGCCTTTGCGGGCATGCTGATGCCGCAGGATGCCGGCCGCTGGCGGCCGCATGTGACGGTGCAGAACAAGGTGACGCCGTCGCTGGCCAAGGTCGTGATGGGCGCGCTTTCGCGTGATTTCAGGCCGCGCGAGGTCGAGATCGCGGGGCTGGCGAGCTGGTGGTATCGCGACGGCCCGTGGGAAGCGCATTCGCGGCACATGTTCGCTTGACCGGGGCAAAAGCGGGACCTATGTCGCGCCCTCGCCTGACGGCGACCCCTGTTTGGGGCGGAGTAGCTCAGTTGGTTAGAGCACGGGAATCATAATCCTGGGGTCGGGGGTTCAAGTCCCTCCTCCGCTACCAAGGGACCCATATAGTCCCTTGTCGGAAATAGTGCCGGAATGGACCGGGGCCGAGTTGCGCTGCACCTGAATCCAACCCTCGATCTGGGCGATCGCGCCACCCATGCCACGGCGACAGGGTCGGCACTGGCCACCAGCGAACGCCTCCTGCAGTCGAGTGCCTCGACGTTCCTTCGCGGAATTATGACAGGCGGCAGTGGAGGTTTTTCGGCGCACAGAAAGGCATAGCGCGCGTCGGAGGTGGCTTGCTTGTTGGGTGAATCAAAGCTCGAGGTCGTGCTCAGAGGTGCGTCACAACAGTTTCAACCTCAGCCGAGGGCGGGGGTATGAACCGGGACGATCAGATCGTGATCCCCTTGATCTTCGGAAATGGTTTCTTGAGCGTCCAATTCTCGAAAAAGCCCAGGAACAATTTCCATTCCGGATAAGCGCTCATCCAGTTCGCCATGGGGATATCGCCGTCTGGCGTCTTGACCGTGATCGCTTTGATTTCTGCCGCGAAGGCCATCACCTCAGTTGAGCCCGCCTGCTGCGCCATCTGAAAGATCCCGATCGCGACGGCGCCGGACAAATAGGGTCCGAAGGACAGATAATTGGTCTTTAGCCACAGGCGCGCGCTGGCGATTTCAGCAGCCGTCGGTGGGCTGGAGATCGACTTGAGTTGCGCGAAGCCCGCTTTCGGACCGACGGATCCCATCGCACCCTGCACAGTGGGATCAAACCCGAACTTCTTGCTCTTGATGTCGGCGGCGATTGCAGGCGTGGCATCCGCACTGTGCTTCAATCGGGAATGCAGCAAGATGGAATCGTCGTTGCTGGTTGTTTCTCCTGTCACCGTCGCTTCGACATCAGCCTGTGTCTTGCCCTTTTCCCAATCCTTCGAGTCGACGGTAACGCCTTCATAGTCCGGGCCCCATTTTGAAAGCTCGGTTGTCTTCAGGGGCCGCAGTCCCGTCGCCGCCAGGACCTGATTTACCGACTCAAGCGCCGCCAGAGTGGTGATGCCATCGGAGTTCCACGGCTTGCTCTTGAACCCCGGCGTCCGGAACCTGCCGGTGCCGTGCGCAATGACATCGTCAATCTGGTCGCGATTGGCCGATGGAATGCTCGCCCAGGTCTGCTTCGCCACGGCATCGGCGCGTCCCGTGATCAGCGCATCGCGGATTGCCCATTCCGTTTGAAGTATCTTTTCTGCGCGCTCCTGCGCCGTTCCCTTCAGGAAGATGTGATTGTCGGTCGTGTCGTTCCAGTCATAGGCATGATTCCCCAGCCAATGTCCGGCCGCTGCAATGTCGAATACGACGCGCCAATTGTCACCTTGGGCGACGCGCTTTCCGACAAGATAGAATGTAGCCTTTGCGCCTGCGGCATTCAGCGCATCGAGCACGAGGCGCGTATTACCGGCACTGTCGGGTCCGTCATCGTAAGTGAGTTGAACCCTTTGAATGAGGGCGTCTGCCTGCGACAGATGCGGAGAGGAAGAGCTTGCCGGTGCGGATCCATCCGCTACCGAGTATTCGGCAACCTCGGAATATCGGGCGTGGAGACCACCCCAACTCAGGGAATTGACGGCATTGTCGGCTTCCGTCTCCGAACGCGATCCGGGTGAGGACATCATTCGATCGGCCGTCTGCCCTTCTCGCTGCTGGACGACATGCGCCAATTCGTGCGCTAGAAGCCGTTGGCCGGACGCACTGTCCGGCTGATATTGACCAGAACCGAATATAATTTCTCCGCCGCGGGTGTAAGCGCGCGCGCCCAATTGACGAGCAGAACTGGCGGCGGCTCCATCGCTATGAACGCGTACGCCGGCAAAGTTACGACCGAATGCCCGCTCGAACGGCGCTCTCAATTGGCCTTCCAACGGCCTTCCGCTGGAGTTGGGCCGTTCATCGGGAAAGTCCAGACACGCGTCGGTCTCGGTCGGCGCCTGTGTGCGCGAGAATTGCGATTGCGGATTGAGGCTGCGGTCCCGGTTTGGCGTTGCGGCGACAATTGGGCCCTTGTCCAGTGCGACATGTCTCGCCATCAGCGCCTCCGCCCCATTTCCTACGCGCCCGCCGCCTTTTCAAGTTTACGATACTTGCGGGTTGCGGCGATGGCGTCGTCTCCCGCGAAGCGGCCTTGGTCTAGACCCTGGGTCGGCAGACCGGCGCGAAAGGCGCGTTCCCGGATGCGCCGGCGCTGATCAGCGTTCGCCGGGCTGGCGGCGTCGATCCCACCGAAATTGGTCTCGAAGTCGGCGAAAGAGGACATCCCTGTCGCATATCATAATAGCGCGCGTGCGACAACCTCCATGCTCCATGTCGAGCTATAGTGAACTTCCGGCATTGAGCCGAAAACTCGGTATAATCTCCACAAAAATTATAATAACAGGCCAGTGAAATTTTTCGCTGCCTCAGAACGCGTTGGCCAAAGAACTTGGAAACTTCGTAAACATCTGCCGGGATTATCCAGGGGGCTATGCCTCGCCGGGCCCGGGCAAATGGTTGAATCGCGGAAATGGCCGATTGATGGTTGGCTATGGCGCGTTTCGTTTGAACGGGAACTGGTTCCTGCCTTTTGGAAGGACACGGCGGACCTGGCGGTAAACCCGCCTTTGCCACAGCTGTGCCATCTCTCCTCGACCCAGATGACCCTGCGTTCCGAGCTCGCCAACCAACTGGCGAAGGCGAGCCAGCATCCCGTCGGCCCACATATATCGTTCGGTCCATGACCAGCGGGCTACCCCGTGGACGGAAGCGGCGGAATGCGATTCTACCAGTTTCTGCACGAGGGGGGGGGCCGCGCAGCGAGATCGCCGCATGATCGGATCGGGGATGAGATTCGGCGACAGGCGCTCCGCACAACGCAGCGCAGGATAGAGAAAGGACCACAAGTCCGCGTGGTCGCAGAGGGCAGTGAAGGCCGGCCAGTCGAACCTCTCGCGACCGCCGTGCCCACGAATCACCAGGCCGATCTCGTATTGCCGCTGAAGGGTCAGGCTCTCGAAGGAGCAGCCTGCATGCACCAGGAGATGCGCCAGGAGGAGCGGTGGCGGGAAGACGCCGCCGCCGGGCGAGATGTGCCATTTTCCGAGGGCGACCGTTGGGATGAGCGAGTCGATGTCGATCACATGCGAGCCGCCGGCGAGCTTGCGTGTGAGGCTCTCGTGTAGATCGATCGACCATGGATCGTCGCGATGCACATACGTCAGCGTGACTGGCCGCGTCGCGACTTCGGGCATCGCCCAGCTGCGCTGGCGGAATCCACTCTTCCTGGGCTCATAGCCCAGCTTCGCGAGGATCTCGGCTGCGACCGGCAGTTGGTCCGGACCTATCAGCAAATCGATATCCGACGCGATACGCTGACCGGGCTCGTCGAAATAATGATGCGCGGTGTGCATCCCTTTCATCACGATCGGGTTTGCTCCGCCTTCTGACAGAGCGTCGACGGCTGCCGCGGCCCGCAGGGTCAATCGTGCCATTCGAGCGCGATTATGCTCCAGATGGATTCCGAGAATCTCGGCGTTCGTCGAAGTCGTCGTCAATTTGCCCTGCTCGATCCACGAGCCGAGCAGCGGGCCGGTGCCCGAGGTGTAGCAGGCGATGCTGAGCGCTGTCGGATCTTCGATCAGCTTGCCGTCGCTGCGACCGAGGGCGAGCACGTCTCGCAACACGGTTTCAATCGTGGCGACGGCCTTCGCCCAGTCCAGCTCCGCGACTTCGAACCAGAGCCATTCGGGCCGCCCGGCCCGGACCGCTTCATCGAAACGCCGCTCGACATTGATGACCGGGTGGAAGGAGGGGAGTTTCATGCGGGCATCTCATATCTTGCCTGATCCTGGTCATCGATCAGGGCAGGATGTTGCTGCGCAAGGCGGATCACTCGCTCGCACAAGGTGGATGTCTCTGGCCGGTGCGCGACGATGACGCTCGTCGGGCGGGTGCTCATACTGACGAGCCCGGTCAGGACGTCCCTCTCGCCGTCCGGATCGAGCGCGTTCAGCGCTTCGTCGAGCACACGTGCCAATCCGGCGCGCGAGGGCTTCATGCCGTTTTCCTGGCGTGGATGGCGCGCGCATAGAGGTCGAGGAACGCCGAAGCGGTGAAATCCGCATCTTCCACCAGCGCACGTGCTTGCGCTGCGTTGCTCAGTCGCAAGCGGAGCTCCTCGTCACCGGCAATCCGGAGGATCGCTGCGGCGAGCGCGCCCGCGTCGCGCCTCGGCACCGCGATCGCGGCTTCGGGGGCGTATTCCGCAACAAGGCCCACCGCGGTTCCCACGGTGGGCACCCCGGCGACCGCGGCTTCGAGCATTGCGATCGGCGCGCCCTCGCTGAGTGAGCTGACGACCATCAGGTCCGCCTGGTCGACCCAATCCCGCAATTGGGCCTGCGGCTGGAATCCCGGCAGGCGTATGCGATCTTCGAGCTTCAGCGCGGATATCGCCGCATGAATCTCTCCGTCGAGCGTGTCCTCGCCGACGATGTCGAGCGTGAAGGGCAGGTTCGCAGCGCGCAGCTGCACCGCGGCGGCCAACAGGGTCGGCTGATCCTTGACGCGATTGAGGCTGGCGATCTGCAGGAGCCGGAGGGGTTGGGCGGGATCGCGGCGCCGGGGCGATGCGGCCGGCCAGAGGTCTAGCGCGACTCCCAGGGGTATGCGGAGCGCGTCGACACCGACCGAGCGTGCATGAGCGCGCATGGTCTCGCTCGGCACGGTGACGAAGGATGCGGCGCGAAGCGCCAGCGCAGTAACGGCGCGCGACGTTGCGGTCAGATGGCCGCCATAGCGGATCTCCGGCAGGCGTACGACGTCGCCGCCCGGCAGTGTCAGCACCACCGGAATATCGGCCAGCACATGGCCGCCGCCGCCGACCAGTCCCGGAATACCTGCCCAGAAGGCATGGACGACGTCGAACGGCTTCTCGCGATGCAGCCTTAGCAGCTTGGCGATGCCGCGCAGCGACCGAGGCCGCGATCCGATATTGTGGACGTCGGCATCGAGGAGCCGCCATCGATCCGGGCGCGGCTCCTGCTGGAGGGCGATGACCTGGATGTCGTGCCCCGCCCGGGTCAGCCGTTCGATCAGCCAGAGCATGCACGGAATGACCCGATGAGTGCCCGTCCGGTCGACTCCGCCCGGCGTGATCAGCGCGATCCTCATCGGCCCGGGTTCCGCGCGACGACCGCCTGATAGATATCGACGAGCCGGCGGCCGACGACCGGGAAGGCGAGATGCGCATCGAAGTGCCGTCGAACCGCGGCGCGGCGCCGGTCGCTCGGCCGGCGCGCCAGCGATACCAGCCCTTCGGCAAAGACTGGCGCATCGCCGGGCGCCGCGAAACGGCTCTCGGCGAGACCGCCCGCCAACGCGCGGAACGGCGCGATGTCGCTGACGACCGGCGGCAGGCCGCAGGCCAGCGCCTCGATCAGCGCATAACCCGAGCCCTCGCAATGGCTGGTGGCGAGAAGGAGATCGCAGGCCCGGCAGAGCTGCTCTACCTGCGCATGCGGCACGCGCCCGAGCAGGTGGACATGGCAGGCCAGCGCGGGATCGCTCGCGAGGCGCCGTTCGATCTCGGGAAGCAGCGCATTCGTGCCGTGGACGCACCAAAGCTCCGCCCGCGGCAGGCGTTCGCGTGCGAGACGAAAGGCTTCGATCGCGGTCAAGGGATCCTTGTTGGCGTCCAGCCGTCCGATCCAGAGAATCGCCGGATCGCCATGGACGCCGGTTCTCGCGCGCGCTTCGATCCGATCACCAGGTTCGAAGCCGCTGGAGCTTTCGGGGACTGCGAAGATCGGCGCTCGTGTCGGCAATTGGCGCGTAGCGCGGAACGGCTCGGCCTGCGCTTCGGCGGTGAAGAGCGCGGCTGCGGCGTGCGCATGTCCCCATCGCCGCAATTGCCCGAGCCGTGGCCGGGCGGCGCGGCTCGCATGGTCCTGCACCAGCATCGGCGGCGCCAGCGTCGACAACAATCGGGCATGCAGCGGAAAATCGAGGCCATTGAGGTGGACGATGTCGGGTGCCACCTCCTGTACTGCGCGTCGCAAACGCCAGGGTGCCAGCGCGCGCACGCCGACGACGGGAATGAAATGGTAGCGCACGCCACGCCGCGTAAATCGGGCCTCGGCATAATTCGCCTGCACGACCACGACATCGGCACCCGCACCGGCCGTGGCCTCCGCGATCGCCGGCAAGGTCTTCCAGGCCGCCAGCAGCGTTTCCGGGTCGCGCCGCTGGGGATCAAGGACGCAATTTACCTGAGCGATGCGCAAGGTCACGCGGCAGCATGCTCCATCAGCCGGGGCAGGTTCGCGGCGAGCAGGGCGATCGCCTCTTTCGGCTCCGCGCTGAGCGTCAGGCGCCACGCGCCGTGCCGCGTGAGCCGGCGCAGCCCGGTTTCGATTTCCGTCGCGAGCAGGTCGAACCCGGGCTCGAGCGGACCGAGCGCCACAATTGCCGTCAAAGGATCCAGCCACTCCAGCGATGCGCAGTCCCCGCGGTGGAGCACACACAGGGTCGCGGCGTCCGCCGTGACGGGCTGTGGCCTGGCGGGCAGGGCAATGGCGCGCTTGCGCTTGCCGTTGCGCAGGCGAATCGGTGCATCCGTCAGTTGGGGCGCGTCTTCGGGGAAGAGATGCACCGGGCGGGGAATGCCCCAGACCCGGAACCTGCGCTCCGTTTCGAGATAGACGGTGTCGTCAGAAAGCAGTGGGAAGCCGGCCGAATGCGCGGCCATCGCAAGGCAGCTCTTCCCCGATCCACTGCGCCCCGCGAGCAGGATCGCGGTATGTCCTGCGACAAAGCCCGAGGCGTGGATCGGCGTGCGTCCGTTACGAGTGAGCAGCCACAGGATCAGGCAGTCGAGCACCTGTTCGCGAAACGCGAGATCGTCGAACGCGTCAGCATTGGCGACACGGCACCAGGCTTGGCCGTGCCCCGCGTCGGCATGCGCTTCTACATGGCCGCGGATCGAAAGGCGGCGCCCGTCGGTGTCGATCACCGGGCCCGTGCCGTCTATCGGAACCAGACCCATCTTCAGCGACAGGTGTAGCATCGGCCCGTGCGGATCGGTCGGTGCCTCCCAGCCGCGACATGCCGCGGCGACTGCCTCGATCAGTCGCGGGTGGCTGGCCTTCACGCGGAGCGTCACGCCGAGCGGCGAGAAATACGCGAAGGCGCACTCGCCCCTCGGCAGCTTGTCCGTTGCTGGTTCGGTTCCGATTTCCGCGCTCATCGCCCTGCGCCCCGCTTGCTTCTCCTCTTGAGTGGGCATGTCGCGCGCGAAGGTTCAAATCGGCTCCGTTACTTTCCTCGGCTTCCGCTTTGAACCTCGGCAGGTCGCGCCGCCACTAACCTCAAACCAGTGCGTAAAAACGGGGTGGCAATGTGATTCTGGTCGCTCATTCTTTCTGTCTGCGGCGCGACCGCAAGCAATTCGAACGATCGAAACCCTATGCGCCGCTCGCCACTCTGCTTGCCGCGGCCATCCTCCGCGAACGCGGTCATCCGATCGCACTTTTCGACGCGACCTTCGAGCCTTGCACCGACGGCTTCCGCTCGCGGCTCGATGCGCTCGATCCCAAGATCGTCCTGCTGATCGAGGATAATTTCAATTATCTGACCAAGATGTGCACCGAGGATCGGCGTGCCGATGCGCTGCACATGATCGCGGCCGCGCGCAATGCCGGCGCGCGGGTCGCGGTCAACGGGCCGGACGCTTCGGACAATCCACGCCTGTATCTCGAGGCGGGTGCCCATGCGGTGATGACGGGCGAGGGCGAGCTGGGAGCGACGGCGATCGTCGACGCGTTCCAGAGCGGCGCCCCGCTCGAGGTGGTTCCGGGACTGATCCTGCTCAGGGCTGGAGAGCTGCGTTACACGCCGCCGCGCCGGCAGGAGCAGGCGCTGGAGGGGCTACCCTTTCCCGCCTGGGATCTGGTCGATGTCTCTGCCTATCGCGAGACCTGGACGCGGGCGCACGGCCGTTTCTCCTGGAACATGGCGGCGTCGCGCGGCTGTCCCTATTCGTGCAACTGGTGCGCCAAGCCCACGTTCGGGCGGCGCTATACCCAGCGATCGGCATCCTCGATCGCGGAAGAAATGGCGCGGTTGAAGCGCGAAGTCGCGCCCGGCCATATCTGGTTCGCCGACGACATTTTCGGGATGACCGAGGACTGGATCGCCGACCTTGCCGAAGAGGTGTTGCGGCGTGACGCGCGCATCCCGTTCATGATGCAGTCGCGCGCCAATCTGATCACCGCGCCGGCGGCCGCGGCGCTGGCCGCCGCGGGCGCGGAAGAAGTGTGGCTCGGAGTCGAATCGGGTTCGCAGCGGATACTCGACGCGATGGACAAGGGCACGCGCGTCGAATCGGTGCGCGACGCCACCCGGCTCTTGCGCCGGCACGGTATCCGCTCTGGCTGGTTCCTCCAGCTCGGCTATCCGCCCGAGGATTGGGAGGACATCCTCCTCACCCGCGATCTGCTCCGCGACGAGCGGCCCGACGAGATCGGCGTATCGGTCTCCTATCCGCTGCCGGGCACGGTATTCCACGATCGCGTGGTCGCCGAGCTCGGCGCGCGCCGCAACTGGCGCGACACCGACGAACTCGCGATGCTCTTCCAGGGAACGTTCGACACTGCCTTCTACCGGCTGGTGCGCGACGCGTTGCACGCGGACGTCGATACCGGGATGGTCGACGAGCTGCGCTGGCACGACCTTGCCCGACGGGCGGCCGCCCATCGATCGTCCAGTCCGGTGGGCATGGAGCTTCGCGCGTGAACCCGGCTGGGGAATTGCTGCCAGCCGGTGCGGCCTTCGATGCGATCGCGGGCAATTTCGATGCGCGGTTCGGTGACTGGCAAAGCGTCGAGGCCCAGCGAAGTGCTGTGCGCCGCGCGCTCGTCAACCTGTTTCCCGAAGGAGCTCGCCTGCTGGAGATGGGCGGCGGAACCGGCATCGACGCGGCCTGGCTGAAGGCGCGCGGACGGGAAGTGCTGCTCACAGACGCTTCGCCCGCGATGGTGGCGGAGGCAGCGCGCAAGCTGGGCTCCGACGCGGCGGAAGTCGTCGCGATAGAGCAACTCGATCGCCTTGCCGAGCGCGGCGAGCGTTTCGACGGCGCCTTTTCCAATTTCGCCGGGCTCAACTGCGTTTCGGACCTCGCGCCCCTGGGCCGGAACCTGTCGCGGCTCGTGCGACCCGGCGGGCATGTCGCGCTGGTGGTCTTCGGATGCTGCTGCCCGGGGGAAATGATCGCCGAGGCGGTGCGCGGCCGTTTCCGCAACGTGCTGCGCCGGGCGCGCAAGGGTGATGTTCCGGCCATGCTCGGCGGACGCCGCTTCAGCGTGCGCTATCACCGCCGCGCGGCGATCGTCGCGGCGATGGCACCGGGGTTCCGCTATGCCGGGCGCACGGCGATTGGGCTGTTCGTCCCGCCGAGCGCGGCCGAGCCATGGATTTCCCGCCACCCCAGGCTCCTCGCCGGGCTCGAGGCTGCCGACCGATTCGCCGCGCACCGGTTCGCGCCATTCGGCGATCACATCCTCTATTGCTTCGAGCGACTCCGTGACGGGGACGCCGCATGAACGCGCCGCGCACCGATTCGCTCGACCGCTTCCGCGCCGACTATGCCGCGCACCGCGCCGCCGAGGGGCGAGGGCTTGCGGAGGCGGAGCTGCTTCGCCTTCCCTGGCTCCGGGCCGGACCGCTGGCGCGGCAATGGGGCGTGCGTGCGCGCACCTTCGAAGCCTTTCTCAAGCACGTGGCCGATCCGATGGCACGCGACGCGGGGCGATCGCTGCGCATTTTAGATCTCGGTGCCGGAAATGGCTGGCTTTCCTATCGGCTCGCGCTGCGCGGGCATGACTGCACCGCCGTCGATATTCGCGACGATCGGGTCGATGGTCTCGGTACGGCGGAGGCCTTTTTCACGCGGGTGCAATTCGATTGCCTCGTCGCGTCGTTCGACGCGCTGCCGGTGGCCGATAGCTTCGCCGATCTCACTCTGTTCAACGCCGCGCTGCACTATGCGACCAGTCTCGACGCGACTCTGGCCGAAGCGGTGCGCGCGACGCGGCGGGGCGGGGCGCTCGTCATCCTCGATTCCCCCTTCTATGCGCAGGACGCGCAGGGCGCGGCGATGGTCGCCGAGAAGCATGCTCATGCCGCCGAGCGCTTCGGCGATCGCGCGCGCAGCCTGCTGGCGCTGCCGCATATCGAATATCTGACCCCCGCGCGGTTGCGAGGGGCCTCGACACCGCTGGGGCTCGTCTGGCGGCGGCGGCGCGTCACCTATCCACTCTGGTACGAATTGCGCCCGCTCGCCGCGCGCCTGCGTCGCGCCCGCATGCCTTCCCGCTTCGATATCTGGACCACGCAAATTCCATGATCCTGCTGATCAATCCCCGCGCCACCCGGCCCAAGAACCGTCGCTTCCCGCTGAGCCTGATGGCGATCGGCGCCGCGCTGCCCGAGGGCACCGACTGGGAGATACTGGACGGCAATTTGCCCGGCACGGACCTGCTCGCAAGCGCGACCGCGATGATCGACGCGCGGGCCGCGACGCCGGACCCGGTGCGCGCGATCGCGCTCACCGTGATGCCGGGGCCGCAACTCGTCAGCGCGGTGCCGCTGTCGAAGGCGCTCAAGCAGCGCTACCCGGGCATTCCGATCATCTGGGGCGGCTATTTCGGCAGCCTCTATCCCGCACCGGTGCTCAACGCGTCTTATGTCGACTGGGTCATCCGCGGGCAGGGCGAACAGACCTTCATCGAGCTGCTGGAAGTGATCGAGGGCCGGCGAGATCCCACCAACGTGAAGGGCCTCGCTTTTCGGCAGGCCGACGGATCACACTGGATCGGGTCCGAGCGCAACTGGGTGGGACCGGACGAACTGCGCGATCCGCCGTTCCACAAGATCGACATCGGCACCTATCTTCACCCCACGATCCTCGGGCGCCGCTCGGGCGTCTATCAGGCGTCGATCGGCTGTCCCTTCGGGTGCAGCTTCTGCGGCGTCATCTCGGTGTTCGGGCGCAAGGAGAAGGTTCAGGCGGCCGATCGCGTGGCCGCCAACCTGACCTTTCTGGTGCGCGAGCACGGGATGGATTCGGTCCATTTCTACGACAACAACTTCTTCCTCAACGAGAAGCACGCGCGCGCGATCGGCGAGGCGTTCCTGCCGCTGGGGATAAGCTGGTGGTGCGAGGCGCGGGCCGACACGCTGTCGCGCTTCTCCGACGGCACTTGGGACCTGCTCCGCCGTGCCGGCCTCAAGATGGTGTTCTGCGGCGCCGAATCCGGATCGGACGAAGTGCTCGCCAAGATGTCGAAGGGCACCACGACCGACCAGATCCTGAAGGTCGCGGCGAAGACGCGCGAGCACCGGATCATCCCCGAATTCTCGTTCGTGTTCGGGGATCCGGACGAGCCCGAGCGCGAGACCGACAACACGCTCCGCTTCATCCGCCGCCTGAAGGCGATCAACCCCGAGATGGAACTGATCACCTATTTCTACACGCCGACGCCCCAGCGCGCCGCGACCTACGGCGATGTCGATCCGCTCACCGGCACGCCCACCGATCTCGACGAGTGGATCCAGCCCGATTGGGTCAACTGGATGACCCACGAGGATCCGCACCTCCCGTGGATGGACCGGCGGATCAAGGCGCGGGTCGAGAATTTCGAGCTGGTGCTCAAGAGCCGCTTCCCCTCGGTGCACGACGGCAGGACGCGCGCCTGGGGCAAGCTGGTCGGCCGCATCCTCGCGCTGCGCAGCTGGGCGCGCGAAGACTATCGCAACCCGGTGCTGCTGCGCGGCGTCCGCCGACTTTCCCAGCGGGCGCGCGACGACCGTCAGGCCTATGGCCATCTGCGTCAGGGCGCCGATGCACGGGACGTCGCCGCATGACCGCGCTCCCGGTCCGCGAAGGCTATCGGCTCTGGGCGCCGACCTACAGCGCCGAGAATGCAGTCTCACAGCTCGAGGCCGCGCTGGTCGCCGAGATGACTCCGCCGCTTGCCGGACTGCGCCTGCTCGACGCCGGGTGCGGCACCGGCCGGCGCCTGCGCGACTGCGGGGAAGCCATGGCGACCGGGATCGATCTGAGCCCCGAGATGATCGAGGCGGGACGCGCCGATCTCGGCCCGGAGGTTCGCCTGCTGGTCGGGGACCTGCGGGCGTTGCCGCTTACCGATGCCGGCTTCGACCTGGTCTGGTGCCGCCTCGTGATCGGGCATTTGCCGGAATGCGGGGCGGCCTATGCCGAGCTCGGACGCGTCACTGCAGCGGGCGGCCAGGTGATCGTCACCGATTTCCATCCCGCAGCTCATGCGGCGGGCCATCGCCGAACCTTCCGGCACGGCGACGTGGTCCATGAAGTCGAGCACTACGCCCATGCGCTGGCGACGCATCGCGAAGCCGCGCGCGCCGCGGGGCTGCGGCTGGCCGCGGTTCGCGAAGCGGAGATCGGGCCGTCCGTCCGGTCCTTCTACGAACGCGCCGGGCGGATCGCATTGTACGACGCGCATCGCGGGCTCCCGGTGGTGCTCGCGCTTTCCTTCGTGAAGGAAGACCGATGCGGATCCTGATCCGCACGCCCGATCGCGATGTCGCGATCGACGGCGGGACACTCGTCGAAACATCGGGCGATTTCCATGTCCGGCTCGACTTCGCCCAAGGCCATATCCGCCCCGGGCTGATCAACGCGCACGACCATCTTCACCGCAACCATTACGGCCGGCTCGGAGATCCGCCCTATCCGGACGCCTATGCCTGGGCGCGGGACATCCAGCTTCGGCACGCTGCGCTGATCGCCGAACGCCGGGCGTTCCCCCGCCGCGAGGCGCTGCTGGCGGGCGCGTGGAAGAACCTGTTCGCCGGCGTCACCACGATCGTCCATCACGACCGGTGGGAAGCGGATTTCGACCGCGACTTCCCGGGGCGCGTCGCCCGCGTCGCCAGCATGGATTCGCTCGGCATGGTGCCGGAGTTCGCGCTTCCTGCGGCGGCGGCGCGGTTCTGCCTGCATGTCGCGGAGGGTGTCAGCGCGGTTGCTACGGGCGAACTCGACCAGCTCGACCGCATGGGGCTGCTCTCGCACCGGCTGATTGCCGTCCATGGCGTCGGGATCGAGGGTGAGGCCGTGGCGCGGTTCCGCGCGTCGGGCGCGGCTTTGGTCTGGTGCCCGACGTCCAACCTGTTCCTGCTCGGGCGCACGGCGTCGCGCGAACTGCTCGAGGACGGTCTCGACGTGCTGCTGGGGAGCGACTCGCTGCTCACCGGCGACGGCGACCTGCTCGATGAGCTGCAATGCGCGCGCCGCCTCGGCTTCCTGTCCGATACGCGGCTTGCGGATGCGGTCGGCGTCACGGCCGCGCGGCGCCTCGGGCTGCCGGTGCCTTCGCTCGATCCCGGCGCCCCGGCCGACATCGTCGTGCTGACCAGGCCGCTGCTGGAGGCGCGCGCCGAGGATGTCGTGCTGGTGATGGTGGGCGGTATCCCCCGCGCCGCGAGGCTCGATCTCGTGCCGGCGCTGGGCGCGCTGGCAGCCGCCGGCCGCATTCGCCGACATGCCGGTATCAGCCGCTGGACCAGCATATCGGCGACCGATCCGAGCCCCGCCATTCCGCCACGCGGAACCGTATCTCTCTCAACAATGGGTGTATTCCAATGAAGCTCGTTGCCAGAATTCCGATCCTCGCCGCACTGCTGCTGGCCGGCACCGGTACCGCATGGGCCCAGACCGATACTCCGGCCGAAACCGCGCCCGTACCCGATGCCGCCGCGGCTACCGATCCCGCACAGGAAGAAGTGCCCGCCGACACGCCGCCGCCTTCCACCGATATCCTCTCCGGCCGCACGCTCTCGATCCTGCTCGATGCGCGGCTGGTCGCGGCCAACGGCCATGAGCGATTCTCCACCGGCGGCCTCGGCATCACGCGCTTCTCGGGTGCCGACGACGGCGATTTCCGCGTCAATCCGCTGCCGATCGAGGCCGATCTGATCTGGACGCCGCGCTTCACCCGCACGCTCGCGGGCAACGTCTCGGTGGCGTGGCAGCGCGACCAAGGGAACGAAGTCGACCTGCTGGAAGCGTTCCTCACCTTTATCCCGGAACGGTCGGGCGATGTCAGCTTCTCGGCCAAGGCAGGGCTCTACTGGCCCGAGATCTCGCTCGAACATGCCACGGGCGGCGCATGGAGCACGGTGCACACCGTCACGCCCTCGGCGATCAATTCGTGGATCGGCGAGGAAGTGAAGGTCGTCGGCGCCGAGGTCTCGATGATGGCGACGATCGGCAAGAGCGACATATCGGCGACGGCCGGCGTGTTCGGGTTCAACGACACGTCGGGAACCTTGCTCTCGTTCCGCGGCTGGGCGCTGCACGACATGAAGGCGACCGCCTTCGGCCATTTCGATCTGCCGCCGCTCAACGACTTCGTCGTCCATCTCCAGGAGGACCGTACGCGCTCGCTGATCGAGCTCGATAATCGTGTGGGCTTCTATGGACGCCTCGAATGGCGGCCGCCCGTGCCGGTGACGATCAATGCCTTCTATTACGACAATCGCGGCAACCCGCAGGCTTTCAAGCCCACCGGCCAATGGGGATGGCGCACGCGCTTCGCGAATATCGGGCTCACTGCCGAGCTGGCGCCCGGGCTGCGGCTCCTTGCCCAGGCAATGGAGGGAACGACGCAGATGGGCTTCAAGACCAACGGCGTCGTATGGGTCGATACGCGATATCGGTCGGCCTATGCGCTGCTCGCGCAGGAGATCGGCGCGGGCGAGATATCGGGCCGGATCGAAGCCTTCGATACCAGCGAACATGGCAGCGAGATGTCGCATGACGACGAGAAGCAGCGCGGCTGGGCGCTCACCGCGGCGGGTCGCTGGACGTTCAACCCGATGATGACCGGCTTCCTCGAGCTGCTCCATGTGCGCAGCACGCGGGGCACCCGGAGAGTCTATTTCAACCAGCCGCCGACCGAATCGCAAACAGTGGTGCAGGCATCGCTGCGCGTCCGCCTGTGAGATTCGCCGTGGTCCCGCCGGCGCTGCGCTATCATTCGCGGAAAGGCGCGCTGGCCCGGCGGCTCCTCGCGCGGCGGGGCGCGGTGCTGGCGCGGCTGCCCGCGCATGCGCGCGACGATCTTGCGCTGGTGCACGAGACGCGGCGCCGGACCGCGCTGCTGATGAGCGATGCGGCGGCGCTGCATCTCATCGCCTGCGTGCGTGCCGCTTCCGGACTGGACGGCGCGATGGCCGAGGCGGGAGTGTTGATGGGCGGCAGCGCCCGCCTGATCGCGGCGGTCAAGGGCACCGCCTCGCTGCACCTTTTCGACGTGTTCGAAACGTTGCAGGCGGACGATGCGCCACGGACCGCGCTGGGCGCGCATTTCGGCGGCGTCCATGGGACGCTCGCCGCCGTTGAGGACCTGCTGGCTCCCTTCGCCGGCATCTCTTTCCATCCGGGCATATTTCCGCACACGGCGGCGGGCCTGGAGGATCTGCGCTTTTCCTTCGTCCATCTCGATCTGGACCTGCCCGAAGGCACGCGCGCCGCGCTCGAATTCTTTCATCCACGCCTGCTGCCCGGCGGCATCCTGCTCGGCGACGACTATGCCGATCCGGAGGTGCGCGAAACCTTCGAGGATTTCTTCGCGGGGAGGGCCGAGACCCTGATCGCGCTGCCTTGGAGCCAGGGAATGATCGTCAAATGCTGAAACGGCCGCGCCCGGGGGACGAGCGCGGCCGCCGCCGCCGGGTCATTGCGCGGCGACTGTGAAGGTGCCGCGCATCGCGGGATGGTAGATGCAGTAGAAGGCGATGTTTCCCGCTTTCTTCACTACCATGCTGACGCTCTGGCCCTGCTGGACCCGGACGTCGAAGCTCTTGTCGCGAGCAGTGGCGGTGTGCGGCACGGTGTCGCGATTGACCCAGATGATCGTGTCGCCGACCTTCACGCCGCGGGGCAGCTTGCCGAAGCTCATATTCGCCATCACCACCGTATATTTCTGAAGTGCCGGCGATCGGGCGGCCGCGGGGGCCATAGCCGTAGTGGCCAGGGTGAAAGTCAGCAGCGCCGCTGCGCCCGAGATTCGCAACAGGTCGCGGCGAGACGGATCGGCTTTTCGTGTGTCCAGCATATGCGGTCGATTCCCTTCGATGAGTCGACGCGGTCGGAGCGGACGAACGAACACCGGGGAGCTCGCGGCCGAGGACCGACGCCCGATCGCGCCGACATCCCGTAAGTGCCGCCCGCGCGCCGCGAGGTTCAAAAGCCGCCGATCAGAAGGGAAGCGAGGCCCCGAAGGTCAACACCGTGGCGCTGCGGCGCCGGCCGGAATAGTAATCGCTTCCGGGTCCGGCTCCCGAGAGGCTGGCACGCAGGCCCAGCCTGCCGAGGTCGCGGCCGAGTGTCAGGCGCCAGTCGTAGTGTTCGCGCCGTGTATGGCGAGGTGGATCGCTCAGATGGGTCAGAAGACCCGCATGTCCGGTCAGCCACCATTTGGGCGCCAGGCTCAGCGTAGTTTCGACATCCGCGTAGAGCGTGTGCACTCCCGGGCGTAGATAGTCGGGCGAGTAATATACGTGCGATGAGATGCCGTGCGCCGTCGCGCCAAGATAGATTTCAGTATAGTGCGCGTGGCCCACGCTGGAGTGGCGCGTATACCAGCTTCGGACCGCGCCGGCGTCGATCGAGACAGTCGGGCTTATCCGTGCCGCATAGCCTGCGTTGAGTTGCCAGGCGAGCAGCGCCGGCTCCGACTGGTCGAAGCCGGCGCTTGCCGAGCCGTTCAGATAGAGACCCGATTCATGATCGTAGCCGAGGTCGACCGTCGCGGCGGGATCTCCGCTGCTCAGCGAATATCCCCTGAATCGAAGATCGCTCTCCAGGCTCGCGCTGCCGATGATCTGCGCCTCGGCCGGCACGACCTGACTCGCACCGACGATCGCGATCGGCAGCCCCACACGACGAAGAACGCAGCGAAACAGTCTAGCGGCGCTTGGCCCCGGCGGCGGCGCGCTGGAGCGCGCAACGGCAATCGCAGTTTGCGGACATCGGCAGGAGAGTCGCGCAAGCATCAACATTCCCTCGCCCGCCAGGCGCCGTCACGATACGGGGGGAGGCCGTCCGGCGCTCTTCGCGGGTCAAGGCGAGCAACCCGCTCACATGGGCCGCCGCATAGGAACTGCCGTTCACGAAATACCATTTGCCCCCGGGCTGTGTTGTTGGCACGTCGCGGCCAAGGGCACCGTACACTGCGGCGGGCCGCGACGGCAAAGCTTGATCCGCCACGGCCACCACGCCTGCCTCTGAAGCGGGAAATCCTCCCTTGGGCAAGCCTGGATCATAGGCGGCCACGACGGAAACGTGGCGCGACAACGCGATCGAAACGAGCCGTGCCAGCAGCGGGTCGAACGGGCCGCTCAGGCTGAGATTGATTACCTGGGCATCGCTGTCGATCGCGAAATGCAGTGCCTTGGCGAGGCTCAACGTGTCGCAGACCGTCGGGGTAGCCGCCGTCGGCCGCATCTGCCAGCAGGCGCGGAGCGCGAGCATGCGCGCGCCCGGGGCCACCCCGGCGATGCCCAGCGCGTTGCCGGACTTCGCCCCGATCACTCCGGCGATCCCCGTGCCGTGCTGCTCGGCGAGAATCGAGTGGCCGACGACGAAATCACGGCTCGCCGCGAACTGGCCGCTCAGATCCGGATGGCCAGTGTCGACCTTGCTGTCGATCACCGCGACGGTGATCCCGCGACCGGTGGCAATGCGGTGCAGGTCGGCGAGCCGCCAGCCCGCGGCAGGCTGTACCGCGTAGAGCGGGTCGCCTTGCGGCGCCGCGCCGCCCTGCGCGCGATAGAGCTGCATCGGCTGGGCCCAGAGCACTTGCGGATCGCCGTTGAGGCGCGTCACCATGTCGTCGACGGTGCCGCCTTCCGGAACGCGCATTACGAAACAGTCGACGCCGAGCAATGGCATCGGCCAGCTGTCTGCGATCTCCAGGCCGTTGCGGCGCGCGATCGCCACCGCGATGCGCCGGCGCGCGCTCGCCGAGGCCTTGTCGCCGTAGGCGCCGGAATAGCTCGCGTTCGGACGGAAATGGGGCGGCGGCAGCCGCAGCATGACGAGGACCTGCCGATTCGTCGCCTGCTGCTGGACGGTCGCGTCCTGCGCGCAGACGCTGCTCGACATCGACAGGAGGACCGGGGCGCACAGCGCGAGGGCGGCGTCGACCAGAATGGCGAGGCGTCTCACTGCTTGCCGTCGCCGTCCAGCGGCTCGGCAAGGGAGATGCGCGGCGACGTGCGAAGTTGCGCGATCACGGCGTCGCGCCGCGCGCTGTCGACGCGCAATACCCAGGCACCAGTCGTCAATGGCCCTTCCACCACGCGCGCCTGCGCGCCGTCCAGCAGCGTGCGGATATCGCGTTCGGCGGTCTCGGGGCGGAAGAGGACGACCATGTTGCCGGCTCGTTCGACGCTCGCCGTCCCGAGGGCATGATATTCCGCTACGTCCGGCACTTGCCGCAGCGAACCGACCGCGACGAGCACGAGCACCGCGGCGGCCGCCTGTCCGGCAATCGCCCAGCCCAGAGTGACGCGACGCCGCAGAAAGGGAATCACGCGCGCGCTCGTCGATACCGGCATAGGCACAGAGGTCTTTTCGGCGGCAGACTCCAGCCGTTGGCGCATGGCGGCCCAGCCTTGCTCGACATCCATCGAAAGCCCTCCGATCCGGCGTCCCATCGCGCGCTCGAACTCCAGTTCCCCCCTGCATTCCGCACACTCGATCAAATGCGCCTCGACCATCGCGGCCTCCGCCGTGTCGAGCGTGCCGCTGACGTACCAAGGGAGCAGCGTCTGCGTCTGCTCGTGCGGATCGCCATGGAGTTTGATGACGTTGCTCAAGAGGATCGATCCTATATCCAGTCCGCCAGGCCGCCGCCCAGCTTGCGCCGAAGATGGCGGCGCGCATGAAACATGCGGGTCTTCACCGTATCCACCGGACAATCCATGATTCCGGCGATCTCACGATATCCCATTTCGTGGAAGTAGGTGAGATCCACGACGGCGCGGTGGTCCGGAGACAGCGTCGCCATCGCTTCGGCGAGCAGCGTCTGGCGGCGTTCCTGTGCCAGTTCCTCATCGGGGCTGGCATCGAGCGAAACGAGTTCCTCACTACGATCATCCTCGACCGGCTCGTCCTGCCGGCGCAGCGCCCTGGCTGCCTTGCGGTAGGCGATGGTGAAGATCCAGGTCGAAAGCTTGCTCGCGCCATTGAAGCTTCCGGCACCTTCCCAAACCACCATCATCGTGTCGTTCAAAACCTCCTCGATCACCGACGGCCGGCGCAGGAGATTGAACAGGAAGCGCGACAATCGCCGGTGATAGATGCGATAGAGTTGCTCGAACGCCTCCAGATCGCGCTCGGCCACGCGCGCGATGAGACGAAGTTCCTCCTCGTGGCCGCCGCGCGCTACCAGGTTTGTCTCACCCTTTGTCGAGCTCTGTCCGTCCAACGTGCCCTGTCCGTGCCGCATGGCCTGTTAGTGCAGGTTCTCGGCCTTCCGGTTCACTTCGTCGGCCGATCTTCTCCACGCAGGCCTGTCAGGTAAAAACTTGCCGGGCAATTGCGGAATTCCTTTCAATGGGGTTGCTGGCGATCGTTTCTTCCATTCCCGCGATCTTGCTGGATGAAAGCGGGGACGGGGCCCGGTGAGGCTGCATGTCAGGGCGTCGCCGGGACGAGATTCATAAGGGCCATGGTTTTCCGCAAAGGCCCTCGACTCGTGTGGTCGAACTCGGTTCGCAGCTGGAGATCTGAGGGCAGCGAGGGCACTCCACTACGCAAATACTATGCAGATGCCCCGCACTCCCTCTCGATAAGCAACGGAGCCCACTCCTAATAGGCAGCCCTCGGATCCCGGCCCGCAGCTCCTGCGCGGCTCATCATCATGAGGGAAGTCAAGATGAAGTTCGTAACGGCCATTGCGGCCGCAATCAGCGTTTCCGCAATTGCCACTCCGGTTCTCGCGCAAGAAGCTTCGACCCCCGACGCGGCCACGGCCCCGCTGACGGTGAGCGGTTCGGCGACCATTGCATCCGACTATCGCTTCCGCGGCGTCTCGCAGACCAACAACGAAATGGCGGTGCAGGCGGGCGTCACCGTGTCACACGATAGCGGCCTCTATGTCGGCGCGTGGGGATCGAACCTTGCAGGATGGGGCACGTTCGGGGGCGCCAACATGGAGCTCGACCTGATCGCCGGCTTCAAGCAGAAGCTGGGCGACAATGCTGCGCTCGATGTCGGTGTAACCTGGTATATGTACCCCGGCGGCGCGGACGAGACCGACTTTGCCGAGCCCTATGTCAAGCTGTCGGGCACCGTCGGCCCCGCGATGCTGCTTGCCGGCATCGCCTATGCGCCCGCGCAGGAAGCGCTCGGCCGCTGGTATGCTAGCGGCGCCGATGCCGCTGCGGGCGTCTACAATAATCCCGGCGACAAGGAGGACAATCTGTACGTCTGGGGCGACGCCGCGATGCCGATCGCGGGCACGCCGTTCACCGCCAAGGCGCATATCGGCTATTCGGACGGCAATTCGGGTCTCGGTCCCAACGCCACCAGCCTCGCGCCGACCGGGAGCTATCTGGACTGGTCGATCGGCGTCGACACGACCTGGAAGAACCTGACACTCGGCCTCGCTTATGTCGGCACTGACATCAGCGACGATGACGCAGCCTATCTCCAGCCAAGCTTCAGCAAGGGACAGGACGGCGCCGGCCCGATTGCGCGCGGGACCGGCCTCGTCTCGTTGGCTGCCGCGTTCTGACGAAAGGAATGACCCATGCAGGATTTGCTCTGGATAACGATCGTCGGGGGGCTGCTGGCGCTGACGCTCGCTTATGTCCGACTGTGCGACAAAGCGTGAGGGGGCGGATGACCTTCGACCTCTGGCTCGCAGCCGCAACCGCCCTCGGCCTTCTCCTGTATCTGGTGGCGGTGCTCATCCGCCCCGAACGTTTCTGAAGGAGCGGAACCCATGACACTCCAGGGCTGGATCCTGATCCTCGCCTTCACAGGCATATTGCTGGCGCTCACCAAACCGGTCGGCGCCTGGCTGTTCGCGCTCTACGAGGGGCGCCGAACCCCACTGCATGTGGTGCTCGGGCCGGTCGAGCGCGGTTTCTACAAGCTGGCTGGCGTAGACCCGAACGCGGAACAGAGCTGGCGTCGCTACGCGGTGCACATGCTCATCTTCAACGCGGTGCTGTTGCTTCTAACCTACGCAGTGCTGCGGCTTCAGGGCGTGCTGCCGGGCAACCCGCAGGGGCTGTCCGGGCTGTCCGGGCACCTCTCGTTCAACACCGCGGTCAGCTTCACCACAAACACCAACTGGCAGAGCTATGGCGGCGAATCGACGATGTCGAACCTCAGCCAGATGCTCGGGCTGACGATTCACAACTTCCTGTCGGCAGCGACCGGTATCGCGCTGGCATTTGCTATGTTCCGCGGCTTCGCAAGGCGGAGCGCGGTGACGATCGGCAATTTCTGGGCCGACGCGACCCGTGTCACGCTCTATCTGCTGCTGCCGCTCTGCATCGTCTACGCGCTGTTCCTCATCGCGAGCGGCGTACCACAGACGCTGGCCGGCGTGGTCGACGTCAACACGCTCGAAGGCGCGAAGCAGTCGATCCTGCTCGGGCCGGTTGCCAGCCAGGAAGCGATCAAGATGCTCGGCACCAATGGTGGCGGCTTCTTCAACGCGAACTCGGCCCATCCCTTCGAGAACCCGACAGCGCTGACCAACTTGGTCCAGATGCTGTCGATCTTCGTGATCGGCTTCGGCCTGACCTGGTGCTTCGGCAAGGCTGTAGGCAACACGAAGCAGGGTTGGGCGATCCTCTCGGCGATGGTGATCCTGTTCCTCGCGGGCGTCACCGTGACCTATTGGCAGGAAGCCGCGGGCAATCCGATCCTCCACGATCTCGGCGTTACCGGGGGCAATATGGAGGGCAAGGAAGTGCGCTTCGGCATCGCCGCGAGCGCGCTCTTCTCGGTCGTAACCACCGCGGCCTCATGCGGCGCGGTCAATGCGATGCATGACAGCTTCACGGCGCTCGGAGGCATGATCCCGCTGGTCAACATGCAACTGGGCGAAGTCGTCATAGGCGGCGTCGGTGCGGGCATCTACGGCTTTCTCCTCTTCGCCATCCTCGCGGTGTTCGTCGCCGGGCTGATGGTGGGCCGCACTCCGGAATATGTCGGCAAGAAGATCGAAAGCCGCGAAGTCAAGCTGGCGGTGCTCGCCATCGCCATCCTGCCGCTGATCATCCTTGGCTTCACGGCGCTTTCGTCGGTGCTCGAGCCGGGGCTGGCGGGTCCGCTCAACAAGGGACCGCACGGCTTCAGCGAGATCCTCTACGCCTTCACCAGCGGCGTCGCGAACAATGGTTCTGCCTTTGCCGGCCTGACCGCCAACACGCCTTATTACAACGCCTTGCTGGGCGTCGCGATGTGGCTGGGACGCTTCTTCATCATCGTGCCGATGCTGGCAATCGCCGGCAGCCTCGCCGCGAAGAAGTACACCCCTGAAAGCGCGGGCTCGTTCCCGACCACCGGCGGCCTTTGGGTCGGCCTGCTCGTCGGGATCGTGCTGATCCTGGGAGGCCTCACCTTCCTGCCGAGCCTCGCGCTCGGTCCCATCGCCGATCATCTCGCGATGATCCGCGGCCAATCGTTCTGACGGGAGCGCCAACATGGCTCGCACTGCGACAAAGTCGCTGTTCACGGCGGATCTGATCGTTCCGGCGATCAAGGACGCCTTCAAGAAACTCAACCCGCGCGAACTCGTCCGCAATCCGGTGATGTTCACGACGGCAGTAGTGGCGGCGTTGCTGACCATCCTGCTGGTCGCGGGCAGCGACGGGCTGGCGACGGGCTTCAAGCTCCAGCTCGTCATCTGGCTGTGGCTGACCGTGCTGTTCGGCACCTTCGCCGAGGCATTGGCCGAGGGGCGCGGCAAGGCGCAGGCCGCAAGCCTGCGCGCGACCAAGGCCGAGCTCACCGCGAAGCGGCTCAAGGACGGACGCACGCAGAACCTCCCGGCGAGCCAGCTTCGCGCCGGCGACATCGTCCTGGTCGAGACCGGGGACCTGATTCCGGCCGATGGCGAAGTGATCGAGGGCGTCGCCAGCGTCAACGAAGCGGCGATCACCGGCGAAAGTGCCCCGGTGATCCGCGAGGCCGGCGGCGATCGTTCGGCGGTGACTGCGGGCACCCGTGTGATCTCGGACGAGATCAAGGTGCGCGTGACCGCCGATCCCGGCCAGGGCTTTCTCGACCGGATGATCGCGCTGGTCGAAGGCGCAGAGCGGCAAAAGACCCCGAACGAGATCGCGCTGACGATCCTGCTCGTCGGCCTGACGATCATCTTCCTGATCGCGGTGGGCACGATCCCCGGCTTCGCGAGCTATGCCGGCGGCAGCATCCCGGTGGCGATCCTCGCCGCGTTATTGATCACGCTTATCCCGACCACGATCGCGGCACTGCTTTCGGCGATCGGCATCGCAGGCATGGACCGGCTGGTACGCTTCAACGTGCTCGCCAAGTCGGGCCGGGCGGTCGAGGCTGCGGGCGACGTCGACGTGCTGCTGCTCGACAAGACCGGCACGATCACCATCGGTGATCGCCAGGCCAGCGAGTTCCGCGCCGTGAGTGGCGTATCGCAGCTGGAACTGGCCGAGGCCGCACTCCTTGCCAGCCTCGCCGACGAAACGCCGGAAGGCCGATCGATCGTGGTACTGGCACGCGAGAAGTTCCATGTCACCGCCACTGCGCTGCCGGCCGGAGCCGAAGTGGTGGCGTTCACCGCACAAACGCGCATTTCGGGCGTCAAGCTGGACGGGTCGCTGATCCAGAAAGGTGCGGTGGACTCGGTGCTCAGGGCCAATCCCGGGCTGGGAGAAACCGCGAGCGCGACCGAGCTGCGCCGGATGACCGACGAGATCGCGCGCGCCGGCATGACTCCCCTTGCGGTCGCGAAGGACGGCCGGCTGTTCGGTGCCGTCGCGCTAAAGGACGTGGTCAAGGCGGGCATCCGCGAACGCTTCGGCGAGCTTCGGACGATGGGCATACGTACGGTGATGATCACCGGCGACAATCCCCTGACCGCCGCGGCGATCGCCGCCGAGGCGGGGGTCGACGACTTCCTCGCCCAGGCGACTCCGGAGGACAAGCTCGCGCTGATCCGCAAGGAGCAGCAGGGCGGCAAGCTGGTGGCGATGTGCGGCGACGGCACCAATGATGCCCCCGCGCTCGCTCAGGCCGATGTCGGGGTGGCGATGAACACGGGCACTCAGGCCGCGCGCGAGGCGGGCAACATGGTGGATCTCGACAGCGATCCGACCAAGCTCATCGAAGTCGTGGGGCTTGGCAAGCAGCTGCTGATGACGCGCGGTGCGCTGACCACCTTCTCGGTCGCCAATGACGTGGCGAAATATTTCGCGATCATTCCGGCGATGTTCGTCACGCTCTATCCCGGCCTCGGCGTGCTCAACGTGATGGGGCTGGGGACGCCCGAAAGTGCGATCCTCTCGGCGATCATCTTCAACGCGCTGATCATCCCGCTGCTCGTGCCGCTGGCGCTCAAGGGCGTCACCTACAAGCCGATGGGGGCGGGGCCGCTGCTGGCGCGTAACCTCGCCATCTACGGGCTGGGCGGGCTCGTCGCGCCGTTCATCGGCATCAAGATCATCGACCTGGCCGTCAACGGCCTGGGTCTCGCCTGAGGAGCATTCTGATGGGCAAGGACTTCCTTACTTCACTGCGGCCGGCGATCGTGCTCACGATCCTGTTCGCGATCCTGCTCGGGCTGGTGTATCCGCTGGCCATGACCGGCATCGGGCAGGCGATCTTTCCGTCACAGGCCAATGGCAGCCTGATCCGCGACGCGGCGGGCCGGGTGACCGGTTCGACGGTGGTCGGCCAGGCATTCACCTCCGAGCGTTATTTCCAGACCCGCCCCTCGGCCGCCGGCAAGGGCTATGACGGGCTGGCGTCGTCGGGCTCGAACCTCGGCCCGACCGCGCAGGCGCTGGTCGATCGCGTGACGCCCGACATCGCGAAGCGCCGGGCCGAAGGTGTGACGAGCCCCGTGCCGGCCGACCTGGTGACGGCAAGCGGATCGGGGCTCGATCCCGACCTGTCGCCCGAATCGGCGCGTGCGCAAGCCGTGCGGGTCGCACGGGTCCGCGGGCTCGATGAGGCGCGGATCCGGGCGCTGGTCGAGGCCAATATCGCGCATCCGTTGTTCGGCATCCTTGGCGAGCCCCGCGTCAACGTCCTCGCGCTCAACCAGCAGCTCGATCGGCTCGGCGCGGCGCGTTGACGGATCGGGACCGACCCGCACCCGAGGCCTTTCTGCGCGCCGCCGCGCAGGAAGGCCGGGGCCGCCTGAAGATCTTCCTCGGGGCGGCGCCGGGGGTCGGCAAGACCTATGAGATGCTCTCCGAGGGCGCAGCGCGACGACGTTCAGGAACGGATGTGGTCGTGGGAGTCGTGGAGACCCACGGCCGCGCCGAGACCGAGGCGCTGACCCGCGACCTCGAGATCCTGCCGCGGCAGGCGATCAGCTATGAGGGGCGCACGCTCACCGAGATGGATCTCGACGCGCTGCTCGAACGCCGTCCCGCGCTCGCGTTGGTCGACGAACTCGCGCACACCAATGCGCCCGGCAGTCGCCATCCCAAGAGATATCAGGATGTCGAGG
>Ga0247823_10000219_pt1 | contig 48904 bp, 48 predicted proteins | sample 13C_PalmiticAcid_2_FD_192426 | JGI IMG/M metagenome (GOLD analysis project Ga0247823, IMG submission 192426) | Soil microbial communities from agricultural site in Penn Yan, New York, United States - 13C_PalmiticAcid_Day30 | ecosystem: Environmental > Terrestrial > Soil > Agricultural land... | reverse complement strand
CCGTGGACCTGAAACACCGACTTCGCGATATCCAACCCGACTGTTGCAATCTTCTCCATCGTAGCTCTCCTTCCAGCTCATCCCGCGGACTATACCGCGGGGCGTTGGAGAGCCGTCCACGTCATCAGTTGGAGACTTGAAGTTTTGCGGAGGCAGAAATCAAAAACTGACAGGAACGCGTCAGCATAGATAGTCCTGCTGGACCCTGCATCCCGGCATGATCCGCTCCAACCCGCTTGCGAGCATGTGGCCCGCATCAACCAGAGCGGGTTCCGGCATCGTTTCGAGAGCTTCCAGAATGAACCACATGCTGGTGCAGCCCGGCTCCAGTCGGGTTCGTACACCTTGGCGCCAGTTCCAGCGACGACAGGTCACGCCGAGATCGTCCCGCCAGATGATTTCACCGGCGGGGGGATTTTCCGTGACCTGCTCGCCATTGGACATTGTCTCGAACGGTTCGCTGCCATCGGCAAACGTCAGGCGTGGCCGTCCGACATAGGCGGCGAGGCTTTCGCCACCGACCGGGACCGCAAACCTCAGGCTGATTGCATTATAAAGGTCGACGATGGGATTGATGGAAGGGATTTCTCCGTCTTTCAGCACGCGTTTTCTGAGGGCCGCTGCGGAACTGGGCGTGCGACCGGGCTTGGCTCCGAACCGTTCGTAGACACGATCCCAACTCGCAAGATGGATCTCGGCCCAATCTGGACCACCGGCTCGAACCAGACCACAGGCGTCGGCCAGGATTGAGGAATCTTGCACGCCCACCATGCCGCCTCCCTCCACTGTCAGGCTGATTGCCCGAAAGCCGGGAGCCAGCAACCGGACTTCGCTGTCGATGATTGGCCCGGCGATCATTTCGCGGTCTCGCTCTCAAAGGGCGGTTCGGCTGGCGTGTAGCTTTTGGTACTCGAAGCTGCGCCCACCGACGAACATACGATCAGTGCTATCGCAAACCATTGCATCGGCGACAGCAACTCGCCGAGTATGAACATTCCCATCAATGCACCAACCGCTGGCTCGGCACTGAGCAATGTGCTGAATATGTTTGACGGCAGGCGCCGAAGGGCAATCATCTCCAAACCATAGGGTATTGCACTCGACAGAATGCCGACACCAAGGCCAAGCGCCAGAATCTCGGGCTTGAGGAGAGCTGCTCCCGCATGGGCGACGCCTACCGGCGCCGCGATCACGGCGGCAACAATCATCCCGCCGGCCGCAGCAGCCGGCCCATGTTGCCCCCCTGCCCGCTTGCCGATGAGAATATAGAGCGCCCAACAGAGCCCTGCGAACAATGCAAGCGCGACGCCGCGCCAATCAAGCTCCGCCGCGCCGCCCCTTATCGGGAGCAGGAGGAGGAGCCCGATCACCGCTATTGCGATCCAGAAGAAATCGCTGCGCCGACGGGATGTGATCACGGCCACGCTAAGCGGGCCGATGAACTCGATCGCGATCGCGATGCCGAGAGGGATGTAGGAGAGCGCATTATAGAAGCTGAGGTTCATCGCGCCCAAGACGACGCCATAGGCAAGGAGCGATCGCCATCCCCCCGAATGAAGGCGCAGCCGCCACGGCCGGAGTACAGCCGACAGGAGTAGCGCGCCGAAGATCAAACGCAGCGCCGTCGTTCCCTCGGGCCCGATCGCCGGGAACAGGCCCTTGGCAAAGCTTGCGCCGACGGTCACGGATAACAGCGACAGGAACAGCGCGGCAAGCGCCGGCCAATCCGGGCGCGCGCGGGAACTGGAAATCATCGGAATAGCAGTCATCGCATCCTCAGTAGCATGTGCGCGAGAACTACAATTTTCATCCTGATAAGGGTGATCGAGTTTGACGAAATCTCGATAAATATTATCAGCGAACCCGTCTTGGCGATAAGGATTGGCGAATGGACAATTTCGATCTCAAACTGTTGCGGCTGGTTCAGGAAGATTCTGCGCGCCCAATTCCAGAGATCGCGGCGAATGTCGGACTCTCGGTTCCCGCCTGCTATCGCCGAATCCGGCAACTCCGCACGTCCGGGGCAATCCAGCGCGAGGTCGCGGTCGTGGGCGCACGCGCGCTGGGTTGGCCGCTTTCGATGATTGTCCTGGTCACGCTCGAGCGCGAGGGCCCGCACACCGTAGACGAAATGATATCCGTCCTAGAACACGTCCCCGAAGTTATCGAAGCTTGGAACGTGACCGGCGACCATGACATCGCGGTTCGCATGGTGGCAGAAGACATGGAAGGCTATGACGCTCTCGTTCGGGAGTTGTTCGCAGCGGACGAGCGCGTGCGGAGCTTCAAGACGCTGGTGATCATCAGGGACGTGAAGGCAAGAAGCCCTATCCCGGTTGCCAAATCTGCTTGGTCCCGAAAGCTCGGCCGCAGCTAAGCGGTTATGGCCGATTGCTGTCAGTCGGCATTCGGCGGGAGATCGTGAAAAAGCTGACGTTGCCGGTATGTGGACCGGAACTTCAGCAAGCGACCATTTTTGCGGCCGTTCGTCACAGTTATCTTATTTAAAAAACGGTCGCCCAACGACTCCGCTGCAAGGCCAATTGTGCGGCAGTCCGGCTATGCTTGACGGCGCATTTTGAACTATTCCCGAATAGCTTCATCAGCCCGCTGACGCGCGCGCCCGGCCATCGTCCACGAAAAAGATCAACGCCGCTACCCAAGGTCAAATTGCCTTCGCCCTGACATCTTTGCGCAGCCCGATTCAGGCCGGGCCCCAAAAGGAACAATGCGCGGCGCGGCGGATTGATGCCGCATGGACATGCGCTCCGGTCAGCAGGCCTCAGCGGCCCGTTCGCCAGTGCCCAGCTGGACCGATCGCCCGCGCCGCTGGGCCCGGACGGCATGGACGCCCGCCTGGCTCGGGCGGCGCCCGCGACCGCTGCGGATCGCGATCAGGACGGTCGCGATCATCCTGCTCATTCTCTTCGCGATCTGGCTGATCCTGTTCATTACCAAAGGCCGCTTCCTCAAAGGCCCGTTCGAGCGGTTCGCGACGGCGCAGCTTGAACGCCAAGTCGATATCGGCGGCGACTTCCAGCTCTATTTCGCGCCCTTCAATGTCAAATTCTATGCCGAAGACATCAGCATCGCGAACCCCGCATGGGCACGTGAGAAGCAGTTCTTCACGGCAAAAAAGGTCGACACCAGGCTTGCCACGCTGCCGCTCATTTTCGGGAACCGCATCCTGCGTTTCGCTGATCTCGAAGGCGCGCAGATCGCGCTCGAATGGGATGTCGGCAACAAACGCAACAGCTGGACCTTCGGCGACCCGAACCGCCCGCCCGAGCCGCTCGAACTGCCGCAAATCCGTCGTGCCGCGATCACGAGGAGCGGCCTCACCTATCGCGATCCCAAGCTGCAGCTTTTTGCCGATATCGATATCGACACGGTCCGCGCGGCCGGCACCCGCATCAGCGATGACATCGGTTTTTCGGGGCGCGGGACGATGCGCGCTCAACCCTTTACCTTGTCTGGCGGCCTCAAGTCGCCGAACGAGACGATCGCCGGGGGCAAGAACACCATAACGCTTCATGCGGTCGGGCTCGGCAACACGCTCGATGTCTCGGGGACGTTGCCCGGGCCGACCGAGCTCGAAGGCGCCGACCTCAAGCTGCAGGCGCGCGGCGGCAATCTGTCGCGCATTTTCGACTTCCTCGGCGTCGCGATCCCCGACACCCGCGCCTATCGCGTCACATCCGCGCTGACCTATGAAAACGAGGTGTGGAAGCTGACGGGGATGAAGGGGATGTTCGGCGACAGCGATCTTGCCGGCTCGCTCGCGGTCAGCCAGCCCAAGGGCCGGCTGTATCTCAAGGCTGACCTTACCACCCGTTCGCTCAACATCATCGATGCCGGACCCTTCGTCGGCTATGATCCGCAGCGGCTCGACAAGATGGGCACCGGCGGCACGATCGAAACGGTCAGCGGCCGTCCGCGCGTACTGCCCGACGCGCCGCTGCGCGTCGAGGCGCTGAAGCGCTTCGACGCCAATGTTCGATACCGCGTGACCCAGGTGCGCGCCGAGAGTTTCCCGATCAGCAACGTCGACCTGACGCTCGCACTAAAAAATGGCCTGATGGAGCTGAAACCGTTCAATTTCATCGTCGCGGGCGGCACGGTCAAAAGCGACATCGCGATCGACACGCGTCCCGCGGTGGTGCGAACCGAATATGACGTCCGCCTGTCGCCTACGCGGCTTGGCCCCTTGCTCGCGCGCTTCGGGACCGAGAAATCGGGTACGACGGGAACGGTCAGCGGCCGCATGCAGATGGTGGGCTTCGGCGACAGCGTGCGCGAGTCGCTCGCGACGTCGAACGGCCGGATCGCTTTCGTCCTGCCGCAGGGCACCTTCTGGACGCGCAATATCCAGCTCGCCGAACTCGACATCGGGACGTTCGTGCAGAAGATGTTCCAGGACAAGCTCAAGAAACCGGTCGAAATCAACTGCGGGGTAATCGCCTTCACCGTGCGCGGCGGGATCGCGGCGGCCGACCCGATCCTGATCGACACCAGGAAGAATGTGATGCTCGGCCGCGGCGGCTTCTCGTTCCGCAGCGAGGCGATCGACATGGCGGTGCGCGCCGACGGCAAGACCTTCAGCCTCTTTTCGGGCCAGTCGCCGGTCGGCGTCGGCGGCTATTTCGCGGCGCCGAAGATCGATCCCGTCAGCGACGAGCTCGCGGGCCGCGCGGGCGCCGGGCTCGGCCTCGGCATCCTTGCCAGCCCCGTGGGATTGATCATTCCTTTCATCGATCCCGGTGATGCCAAGGCGGCACAGTGCGGTCCCGTGCTTGCCGGCGCGACCGCAGCCGCCCAGCGCACCAGCAAGGGCAAGCCGCGCGACGATGTCGGCAAGGGCACGACCGCTAAATCCGAGGACGGCAAGCAATCGGCCGACGGTCGAAAGAAGCAACGCAAGAAGTTCCTCGGAATCTTCTGAAATCAATTTCCGCACCGCTGCTTATGGCCGATTCCGGTCGGGCGGCTTTCGGGCGTGAATCCAAGAAAGCCGACATTCACCCGGATTCCGGCGGCCTAAAGCGACAATTCGCGGACCTTCAATGCGGAGGGGATTTGCCATCCGTCGTCTTTGGACCGAACTCGCCAACCACCTCATACATGCCGGGATCAAATGTGGCGAATGACAGGGCTTCTTCGAGATGTGGGCGTGGGGCTGGGTCCTGGCGCATGGCCTCATAGTCAGCGAGGCTGGCCCATCTAGCATACATGGTGACCTTGCCGCCGTCTGTGCTGCGATGAAGGGTCGACGAAATGAACCCAGGCGCTTTGCTGACGATCTCGTCCGTGACCTTGGTCAGTATATCGACCAACCGCTGTTGATTGGACGGATCGACTTGGAAGACATTGATGAAGACAATCACGGCGTTCCAACCTGGACGAAAAAGCGAGATCATAGGGGATCTAGGGTCGATGGACGCAGAGGCAACTACCGCTTTTCCACCTCACTAGAGACGCTTCTCCGAGATTGCTTCAAAGTCGACTGTTTACCGCTGGATCTGGCCGGTTGCGCTCGGTCAGCTTTTTGCGGCGCAACGCATGAAAGCTTACGTTTCGCTTCCGGCCGGCTGGGATTACGATCTTATATCGCGGCTGACGCAGCCCGCGCAACGGATAGGGCCGATGCCCACCAGTGAAGTTCGTCGAGCATGGTGACGGCATTTTCGCTGATGTAAGGAATGTCGCCGAGGTCGCGACCCTTCAGCAGCGCATCGAAAAAATCAGGTCCCTGGATGTGAACGCCGTTTCGCGTCGGCGCCATCTGCAGCTCGACGAGGATCAGGCGCAGCTGCTCGACCGCACGCGCGCCGCCGACGCTGCCATAGCCCAAGCACGCACCCGGCTTGCGGTTCCACTCGGGATAGGCGTAATCGAGCGCGTTCTTCAGCACTGCGGGCACACTGTGATTATATTCGGCGGTGACGAAGATATAGCCGTCGAACTCGGCGACCTTTTTCTGCCAGCGCTGCGCCACTTCGTTCGCCGCGGGGACATAGGCGTTAGACGCCGGTTCGTCGAAATAGGGCATCGGATAATCGCGCAAATCGACGAGTTCGACGTCCATGTCGCCGCGCGCGGCGGCGAGGTCGTTAATCCATTTGGCGGGCCGGTCGGCGAAACGGGTCGCGCGGGTCGTGCTCATGATGATGGCAATCTTGGGGTTGGTCACTGGGGGTCTCCTCTAAATGTCAGGCAAAGGCGAAATCGCTGAGGTCGATCGAGACCATCAGCGGGTCGAGCCGGGGGGTGAGGTCGTCGTTTCGTTGATAGGCGCGGCGGCGCGTCGGAAGATGGATGCCGTCGACCTCGACGAATTCCGAGACGAGATGCGCTGCGGCAAATCCGCCGGCGACATCGACATGATAATCATGGCGCCGGAGCAGTCCGTCGGGCCCGAAATAGAAATCCTGCGCGCGGCTGTGCGTCGCGAGCCGGTCGGGGAACAAGGCACGCAGCCCCCGCCATGTCTCGCCGCCACTCTCGAGAGGTGCGATGTCGGCGATCTGGAAATCGGGTTCGGCGAGGACGAACGGTGTGTTGAGATAGGTCCACAGCGCGTAACCGTTGAAATAGGCGCGGTGCAGCGGATCCCACGGAGTCGTCATGTCGTGCCCGGCAAAGGCGGCGCGCGGATCGTCGCGTTCGGCGATGACGGTGCGGCTGCGATCCTCGATTGCGACGCGGTCTGGCGTGCACACCGACACCCAATCGGGATTGCCATAGGGATCGAGTGAGCTCCACTCACGGCGCAAGTCGACCGTGACGCGGCGGGGATCGGAGTCCTGATCGATCCCCTTCATTCCCCAGAATTGGCCGCCGGTCACGATCGTCGCGGCGAGCGAGAAAAAGCGGTGCCAGCGATCAAGGCCGCCATGCGCGTCGAGTGCTTCGGCTAGCAGCGGGTGCATCGTCATTGCCCCGCCTCCCCCGCGGCATTGGCCGCGCCGGTATATTTTGCGAGGTTGATTTCGACATCGGGATTGGTCTGTAGTCCCGCTTTCATGAGCGCACCGATCAACCGCTGCGCCGCGGGGCGCTGCACCGACGCGATGAAAGCGGCCCATTCGGCGCCGATGGCATCGTCGGGCGGCAGGCTCGCCTGATTGACCAGCGCCTTGATCTCTCCGATCGACTGCTTGTCGAACGAGGCGATCCGCCGCGCGAGCGTATCGACGAAGCTGTCGAGTTCGGTGTCGGGCAAGGCGCGGTTTACATAACCGTAGCGCTCGGCGGTTTCGCCATCGATGTCGTTGCCGCCGAGCAGGATTTCGAGCGCACGGCCGCGCCCGACCAGGCGCGGAAGGCGTGCCATGGGGCCGCCCCCAGGGACGAAACCCGCGCCGATCTCGAACTGCGAGAGCACTGCCTTTTCGCGGCTCGCAAAACGCATGTCGCTTGCGAGCGAAAGCTCGCTCCCGACACCGGTTGCGCGGCCGCGGATCGAAACGATCGATACCACCGGCGACTTGCTGAGCCGGACCAGCATATCGGGCAGCGGCGGCAAGCCGGTCGGCCCCGGCGCCATGCTCGTCGTCTTTGCAAGCGGCGGGACAAAGTCATAGTGCGTGAGAAAGAAGCCCGGCACCGCGCTATCAAATACGACCACCTTAAGCTTGGGATCGCTTTCGATCTGCGTGATGACTTTATTCAACTGCGGCATCGAATCCGGGCCGAAAATATTGAACGGCGGCTTGTTGACGGTCACGCGCCAATATTCCGGAGTCACCTTCGTGATCAGGAACTGCTGCGCGTTAAGCGGTTGAGCCGCCGATGTTCCAGCCGCCTGTCGGGGCTTCGCATGAACGGGCACCGCCGCTATCGACCACGCGACCGCCAGCGCTGTCATCATTCTCATCATCATAGCCCTGTCCTTTCAGCTTCCTTTGCTGAGGGGACAGATAGGCTGACTATCGCAGCGCCCAATTGGACCTTGGTATCGGCGCGCGGCCACCGACACCAACGTATATCGACACCATAGGACAATGGCTCGGGCACCGCGCGCGCGCCACATCGACGCCTTCGATCGATCACGCCGGTCGAGGAGGGCATCGTGTTGGCAAACAGTTTCATCTGCGCGACTTCGCTCCTGACCGTCCTTCCGGCGGTTGCGGTGCATGCCCAGGATGAAGCGGCGAACGCAGAGCTTTCCGAAACAGATGCTTTGCATCCTGACGGCAATAAGCGGTCGAGCCATGAGACGGACAGGCTCGACCCGATCGGCGTCGACCTGTCGGCCCATTATGTATCTGAAACGGCATGGAACTATCGCGGCGGCCGAAAGCGCGACGTCACCGAGACCGGCGAGTTCGGCATCGGTGTGCGGCTCGACATGCAGCGGCTGGCCGGGACCAACGGCATTTTCCAGGCCACGATCACGCGGCGTCGCGGGCCGCAACTAGATGACCGCGCGGGGCTCGGGACGCTGCAGGAAGTGCAGGAAATCTATGGCCGAGGGCGCAGCTGGCGCTTGACCCAATTCTGGTACGAACAGCGATTTTTGGACGGCCGCGTTGCGCTGAAGGCCGGACGCACAGCGCCGAGTGAGGATTTCGCGGCCTTTTCCTGCACCTTCCAGAATCTGAGTTTCTGCGGGTCGCAGCCGGGCAACATCGTCACCGACTATTGGTATAATTGGCCCGTCAGCCAGTGGGGCGCTCGCCTTCGTATTGAGCGGAACGGCGCTTATGCGCAGGTCGGGGCGTATGAGGAAAATCCGCGCAATCTCGATGGCGGGATCGGCTTCGGACATCTCAAGGGCGCGACGGGCGTCCTCGTTCCGATCGAGTTCGGCCTTTCGCATAGCGGCCGCCAAGGCGGGCCGGTTGGCACGGCCAAGCTCGGCGGCTGGATCAGCACAGCGAACGCGCCCGACGTCTTTTTCGACAAGGATCGCAGGCCCGCCGTCCTGACCGGCGCCTCGCCGCTCGAAAGACCCTCGGCCTATGGTGTCTGGCTGAATGTTCAGCAGCAGGTAAGCGGCCGTTCAAAGGACGGCCAAAGCGTCTCGGGCGTCAGCCTATTCCTGAATTTGCTGCAGGCGGATCGCCGGACATCGGCCATCGACAATCAGGTCGTCGCGGGATTCTTCGCGATGGACATCCTCCCCGAACTGGCCGACGACATGATCGGCTTCGGCCTTGCGCGAACGCACGTCAACGACCGCGTCGCACACGCCGCAACCATCGCCGGCAAAGCTGTTCCGGGCGCCGAATATACGGCCGAACTCTTCTACGGCTTTCGGCCCCTGAACTGGCTTGAACTGCGCCCCAATCTGCAATGGATCCGCCGCCCCGGAGGGCTTCGCGGCGCGCGCGATATCGGCGTGGTCGGACTGAAGGCCGCGCTCCGCTTCCAGGATTTTCACTGAAGGAGAAGTAGCATGTCGATATTTCATTCCCTGCTTGGCCGGCGCAATTTCCTCACCTCAGCCGCCGTCGGATCGAGCCTGATCATGCCCGTCTGGGCGCACGCCGGCGAAGCGGTGGACGAAGCCTTGTCGGGCACCTCGGGGTCCGGCGGCGCGGGCATCCGGCCGTTCAAGTTCCGCGCGACCGAGGCGGCGCTCGCGGACCTCAAACAGCGTATCGTCGCGGCCAAATGGCCCAGCCCCGAACTTGTCCCCGACGCGTCCCAAGGCGTCAGACTGACGACGATGCGCAAGCTCGCTGCCTATTGGGAAAAGACCCACGACTGGCGCAAGGCGGAGGCGAAGCTGAACGCGCATCCGCAGTTCATCACCAATATCGACGGCGTCGATATCCACTTCATCCACGTCCGCGCGAAAAATCCGAACGCCCTGCCGATCATCATCACGCACGGTTGGCCCGGATCGATCATCGAGCAGACCAAGATTATCGCGCCGCTGACCAACCCCGCCGCCTTCGGCGGCACCGCGGCCGACGCGTTCGATGTCGTGATCCCCTCGCTTCCCGGACATGGCTTTTCGGGCAAGCCGACCGAGCTTGGCTGGGATCCGATCCGTATCGCGAAGGCATGGATCGTGCTGATGAAGCGGCTCGGATATAACCGCTATGTCGCGCAGGGTGGCGACTGGGGCAATGCGGTGACCGAACAGATGGCGCTGATCGCGCCGCCCGAACTGGTCGGCGTCCACACCAACATGCCCGCCACCGTTCCCGACGATATCGCCAAGTCGCTGGCAGCGGGCGGCGCGGCGCCCACGGGCCTGAGCGCCGACGAGCAATATGCCTATGACCAGCTCGATACTTTCTACAAACATGGCCTCGGCTATGCGCAGGAAATGGCGGGACGGCCGCAGACGCTCTACGCGCTCGAAGACTCACCGATCGGGCTTGCCGCGTGGATGCTCGATCACGACGCACGCAGCCAGGACCTGATCGCGCGCATCTTCGACGGCGCAAACGAAGGCCTGTCGCGCGACGACATTCTCGACAATGTCACCCTCTATTGGCTGACCGGCACCGCGGTGTCGTCGGCGCGGCTCTATTGGGAAAGCAAGCTGCCCTTCTTCGCTCCCAAGGGCGTGAAGATACCAATGGGGGTCAGCGCCTTTCCCGACGAAATCTACACCGCGCCGAAAAGCTGGGCGGAGAAGGCCTATCCGAAGCTGGTCCACTACAACCGGCTTCCCAAGGGCGGGCATTTCGCGGCGTGGGAGCAGCCGGCGGCGTTCACGTCGGAACTGCGCGCGACCTTCAAATCGTTGCGATGAAAGATCGGGAGGGACCGGATCACCGGCCCCTCCCCTCGCCACGCCTCAGGGCCGGGGGTTGACGTCCCCGAGGCGGCGATCGAGAAAATCGAGCGTGAGGCCGGCGACTTCGTCGGCCTTTTCGTCGAGCGCGAAATGCCCCGCATCGAGCACGTGGACTTCGGCACCGGGAACGTCGCGCGCATAGGCCTCGGCCCCCGGAACGATGAACGAGGGATCGTAGCGGCCCCACATCACGAGCAGCGGTGGTTGGCGCTCGCGGAGCCACGCCTGCCACGCGGAATAGGCGGCAACATTGGTGTGATAGTCGTAAAGCAGATCGGCCTGAATCGCCCGCTGTCCGGGGCGCGACAGGAACGCATATTCATCGGTCCAGCTATCCGGGTCATACCGCTCAGCGTTCGGGCTAAGCCCGATATGGCGCTGCTTCGCCCCTTCGAACGAGGTGAACTTGTCGACCTGATCCTCGTGCGCCGCGCGGTCGGCCCAATATTCGGCGATTGCCGCCCATTTGGGACCGAGCCCTTCGGCATAGGCATTTGCGTTCTGGACGATGATCGCCTGCACCTTCTCAGGATTTTGCATCGCGACACGAAAGCCGACCGGGCCGCCATAATCCTGCAGGAACAGCGTGTAGCGGTCGACTTTCAAAACCTTCAGAAAGCTATCGGTGGTCTCCGCCAAATGATCGAACGTATAGCTGTATCGCGCGGGCGGCGGCGCATCGCTGTGGCCAAAGCCCGGATAGTCGGGCGCGATCAGGCGGTAGCGGCCCGACAGGCGCCGGAGCAAGGGCTCGTACATCCGCGACGACGACGGATAGCCGTGGAGGAGGACAACGATCGGCGCATCCTTCGGTCCAGCCTCGCGGTAGAAGATACCGACGCCATCAACGTCGACGCGCTGATAGGTCACGGGCGACGACGCCGCAAGCGCCGCTGCCGCGAGCAAGGCGGCCGCGCTCACCCTGCCGCCACCGTCGCCGACACCGCGTCAAGCAGTTCGCCGGTCGTCAGGATCGCATGCGCATAGGTCGGCCCGTTGAGCTCGTGCGCCGCGTGCATCATGTCCTTCGAATAGGCGGCGGTCGCGTCGCGGATCAGCGTGACATGATAGCCGATCTCCATCGCATAGCGCCCAGTCGATTCGACGCAGGTGTTCGCGAGCAGGCCAACGAGGATCACATGCGTAATCCCGTGCTGGCGCAGCTGCTGGTCGAGATCGGTGTTCGCGAAACCGCTCTGCCCCCAATGCTCCTTGGCGACGATGTCGCCCGGCTGGGGCGCGAAGTCGGGATGCCACTCGCCGCCCCACTCGCCGCGCGCGAAGCTGTGACGCTGCATGATCCCCACCTGCGTCGGATTGGGATGGTCCCAATCTTCATAATCGCCGGGCTCCCAGCGCCGATGCGGCGCGATGAAGACCCGGATCTCCGCATCGCGGATCGCCTTCACGATCGCACGCAGATTGTCGAGCAGCCCGATCTGCTCGGCGATCGGCCCAACGCGCGGCCACGCCTTTCCGCCTTCGGAGAGGAAATCATTATAGGGATCGATGAACAGCAGGGCGGTCGACGCCCTCGCATAGGTAGGCAATGCCATCGTCCGTCTCCCTCAGCCGCGCAGCGCGAAGCGTTCGATGCTCTCGGCAAAGAGCGGCGTCTCGCCGGCATTGTGCGCGAGCGACATCGGCTTGCGCTGCGCCGCGAACGCCTCGAACGGGATGCCCTGCCGGTCGAGATAGGTCATGAATTCGTCGGTCGCGTGCGTCTGGACATGATTGACGAATTCGCAGCGTCCGTCGTCGAGCGCTTTCACGATGAGTTCCCATTTGACGTGGATCGTCGTGCGGCCTGCGGGCGGGAAGATGTCGGACACCGATTCCAGAATGAGGTGGTCCTTCTCGGCTAGCGTCTCGACATAATGCTGGACCATCAGCGTGCCGCCGATGATCTCGACATTGATCGACATGCGGCGGCCATCGGGCGCGGTCGTCGCACCGGCGGCGACATGCGCGGGCGAGCAGCCCTGATATTCATGCTCGGGCAGCGAAAAGGCCCAGGCGGGCAGATCGATCTTGCCGACCGGGGCGTTGATGATCGCGGTGAAGCTGGAATCGACGATTTCGGGGTTGGCCATGTCTCTATCCTTTACCGGAGGGGAGCGGCGTCGTTGCGCGCATTGCAGAACCGGCGCACAACGAGCCCGCAAAGCGAGATAGGTGGCCGCCGGCGGCGCCAGTATTGAACTTTGGTGTCGGCAACATGCCCTCGCGGAAAGAGGTGCCCACCCGATCGATACGATGGTGCCGGCAAGACAAAGGTATAATCGATCGTCCCCATCCGGCGCGATATATGGACGGTCAGGCGCCCCGTAACCGAGACGCCGGTCAAACCGAACTCCCGGTATGCCGCCCGCTGGCGTCGCCGGGCAGAGGACGCGGACGGACTTCTCTCCCTCCCCCGCCCAGTCCGTCCGCGTCCCATCCCGGTCCGACCTAAAAGAAGGAAAATTCAGGCGTGCAATATACCGCTTTCGAACAAGGCCTGTCGGATCGCCGGCAATTCCTCGGCATCACCGGCGTCGCCGTCGCGGCGCAGCTCGGACTGGGCCTCGCGACCGCCGGTGCGCTCCCGCAGCCCGCGAGCGCGCTGACCACGACGCCCGCAGGCGGGGGCTTCCCGCCGCTCAAGAGCGTGGACGCGGGGCTACTCAACATCTCCTACATCGACATGGGACCCGCCAAGGGGCCGGTCGCGATCCTGCTGCACGGTTGGCCCTATGACATCCACGCCTTCGCCGAGGTCGCGCCGCTGCTGACCGCGAAGGGCTATCGTGTCCTCATTCCCTATCTGCGCGGCTACGGCCCGACGCGCTTTCTTTCAGCCGACAGCCTGCGCAACGGGCAGCCCGCGGCGCTGGCGCAGGATGTGATCGACTTCATGGATGCGCTGAAAATCAAGCGCGCCATCCTCGCGGGCTTCGACTGGGGCGCCCGTACGGCCGATATCGTCGCGGCGATCTGGCCCGAACGCACGACCGCGCTCGTCGCAGTCAGCGGCTATCTCGTCTCGGGCCAGGAGGCGGGCAAGGCGCCGCTGCCGCCCGAGGCTGAACTGCAATGGTGGTATCAATTCTACTTCGCGACCGAGCGCGGGCGCATCGGCTATGACAAGAACCGCAAGGACTTCAACCGGCTCATCTGGAAGCTCGCCTCGCCCAAATGGAATTTCGACGAGGCGACCTATGCGCAGAGCGCCGCGTCGTTCGAAAACCCCGATCATGTCGATATCGTAATCCATAATTATCGCTGGCGGCTGGGCCTCGCCGAGGGCGAAGCGCGCTATGCCGACCTCGACCGCCAGATCGCGGCGGCGCCGACGATCGGGGTTCCGACGATCACGATGGAAGGCGACGCGAACGGTGCGCCGCATCCGCCGCCCGCCGCCTATCGCGCCAAATTCACCGGACGCTATGAACATCGCGATATCGGCGGTGGCGTTGGGCACAATCTGCCGCAGGAAGCGCCGGCGGCGTTCGCGCAGGCGGTGCTGGATGTCGGCCATGGTTGAACGGGATCAGACCCCGAAGCTTCGTCTCAGATAATCTCGAAGACACTGTACACTGGGCCTTCCGGCAGCCGGTGGCCGATGCCGACCGAGAGGATGCGGTTCAGCCATTCGTAGCGCGGATCCGATGTCGCGAAGCGCGGCACGATACGGAAATAATAGTCGGCCGGATCGACCGGCTCGCCGCGCCCCAGCCGCGCGATGACATCCGCGGAGCCGCTGCGGATTCCCGAATAGTCCATCGCGATTTCGGCGCCGTCATCGGTGCGCAGCACCACGCGCGCGTCGAGAAGGACCGCGCCGTCAGCGCGCACGATCTGCCAGTCGGCCCCGCCGGTCAGGACATCGCCCGACAGGCGCTCGCCTTCAAAGCGCCCGGCCAACATTTCACCGACGCGCCGGTCGATCCCCGCGGCGCCGCCGATCTTGTGGATATGATCGACGCCGACCTTCATCACGAAAAGCGGCCGCGCGCGCAGCTCGCCGAGCGCGGCAAAGGCTTCGCCGAAATCATCCATCGTTCTGCTCCATTGCAATTCCGAGTTCCGCGGCCAGCGCTGCAACAATGTCGGCGGCGGGCAGGCTGCGGGCCTGCGGCGCGCCCTCTCCCGCCCATTGGGCGCCAAAGCCATAGTCGCCGCGCGCCTTGGCGGCAGCGTTCAGCGCCTTTCCGAGGTCGTAGGCGATCGGATAATCGGGGATGTCGGCCCGATCGACATCGGCATCGAGCGCCGCGAAGCGGTTCGCCAATATCCGCGCCGGCCGCCCCGATACAGCGCACACCATCGTCGTATTTTTCGCCGCATCGCCGGCGAGCGCAGCGCGGTAGCCCGCGTCGGCGAGGCTCTCGTCGCTCGCGAGGAAGGCAGTGCCGAGTTGCGCGGCGGCAGCGCCCAGACGCAACGCTGCCGCAATATCGGCACCGTCCATGATGCCGCCGGCTGCGATCACCGGCAAATCGACCGCGCCAACGATCTGGCGGACCAGTTCGGCCATCGGCAGCCGCGCCTCGGGCGCGTCGGGGTCGAATATGCCGCGATGCCCGCCGGCTTCCCAACCCTGCGCAACGACGGCGTCGATGCCGGCATCCGCGATCGCGCGGGCCTCAACCACATTGGTCGCCGAGGCGAGCAGGACAATCCCCGCGTCGCGGAGCGCGGCGATCGCGTGGGCGGACGGCAGGCCGAAATGAAAACTCGCGACCGCGGGCCGCTCGGCGATGAGCATCGCCAGCATCGCCTCGTCGGTGACAAAGCTCTGATAGATTTCGGTGAGCCGAACGGGCGGCTCTGCACCCTGCTCCGCAAACAGGGGACGGAGGCGATCGATCCACGCGCGTTCGAGCGCCGCGTCGGCGACCGCCGGCCTGTGGCAGAACAGATTGACGTTGAAGGGTTTTGCCGTCCGCGCGCGGACCTCGGCAATCATCCCCTGCGCCCCCGCGGCGTCGGTCGCGCCGACACCGATCGAACCGAGCGCACCGGCGTTGCTAACCGCGGCCGCCATTGCGGGCGATGAGACACCCGCCATCGGCGCCTGGACGATCGGCAATTCGATGCCGAGCAACTGGGTTAGATAGCGGGTAGTCATCATCGTCTCCAAGGTCGAAGGGATCAGCCGGAAGCTGCCGCGAGCTTCTTGCGATACTCGGCGACCGGCATACCGCCCCAGCCCCAGTCTTCCATCTCGACTTCCTGAAAGACAACCCATGTCCATTCGGGCGGCTTTCCAAGCACGTCATACAGAACCTGGCTGATCCCTTCGTAGATCGCAGCCTTCTGTTCGGCGGTCACATGATCGACACCGGGTTCGGTGCCTTCTTTCGTGACCTGGACGGTTACCATCGGCATGATCGTTCTCCTTGGCTGATCGGATTAATGGCCGGCCGACTGGCCGCCATCGACGTGCAGGATTTCCCCCGTCACGAACTGCGCATTCTCGAGGTAGAGCACGGCATCGACGATGTCCGAGGTGTCGCCCATATGGCCGACCGGATGCAATGCCGAGAGGAACTCGTGCGTTTCTTCGGCATGCATCGGCGTCTTGATGATGCCGGGCGAGACCGCGTTCACGCGAATGCCGCGCTTGGCATATTCGATCGCGAGGCTGCGCGTCGCGGCGTTGATCCCGCCCTTGGTCAGCGAAGCGAGCACCGACGGCACGTTCGAATTGGCATGGTCGACGAGGCTCGTCGTGATGCTCACGACATGGCCGCGCCCTTGTTTTTCCATCGCTTCGACCGCTGCCTGGGTGATGTGGAAGAAGCCGGCGAGATTGGTCGAGATGTTCGCCTCATATTGCTCGGCGGTAAAGGCCGTGAACGGGCTCGCGGTGAAGATGCCGGCGTTGTTGACCAGCGTGTCGATGCGCCCGAAACGTGCGAGCGCCTCGGCGATCACGCGCGGGCCGGTGGCCGGGTCGCCGATGTCGCCGGCGATCGCAAGAACGTCGGGATTGCTCGACGGCTGGATCGAGCGCGAGGTCGCGACGACGCGGTAGCCGCTATCGAGATAGGCGCCGACAAGGGCGGCGCCGATACCCTGCGATGCGCCGGTGATGACGGCGACTTTCTGTGTATTGCTCATGATATTGGACCTTTGCTTGAACGAAGACGGGTCGAAAAAGCTCGCCCGCGCGGCGCGCCATGCGCCGACGGGAGCAAGATAGGTCACCTTGCATCCGTAGATAATTGGCCATGATCGGCAGACATTCTGCCGAATATCGGGGTAATGACCCGGCTAGAGTTCTCGCGCGTCGATCGCGAGGCGCGCGAAGGCGGCGCGCAGCCGCGGGGCTGCGAAATCGACGAATGCGCGTACTTTCGGCACCGCCATCCGGCCGCCAGGTGCCAGCAGATGCACCGGCTGCGGCGCAGGTTCGGCGCCTGCCAGCAGAATCCGGAGTTCCCCGTCTCTCACCTCGCGCGCGACATGATAGGAGTACACGCGCGTCAGCCCGCGCCCCGCGACCGCTGACCCCACCGCCGCGCGCACCGTATTGACCACCAGCCGCGGGGTGAAATGGACTGTGCGAGCTTTCGGCCCGCTGCCGAAGGCCCAGGACTCGATCCCGAAATGGGTGAGCGAAACGATCTGATGCCCTGCAATATCGGCCGGTTCCTCGATCGGCGGATGCTCGCAAAGATAGCGCGGCGACGCGACAACGACCCGCCGCACTCCCTCCCCGACGCGCGTCGCCACCAGCGAGGAATCGGGAAGCTGGCCGACGCGGAGGGCAACATCGACGCCCTCGTCCACCAGATGAACGGCGCGGTCGACCAGCAGCAGACGCGCCGACACCAGCGGATAGGCTCCGAGAAATTCGTCGAGGATCGGCCGCAGCACCTCCTCGCCGCTGATCGGCGGCGCCGAAAGCGTCAGCATGCCGCGCGGCGCCGAGCGTTCTCCGCCCGCGAGCAGGTCGGCTTCTTCCAGTTCCGCCAGGATGCGCCGGCACGAGGCAACATAATGCTGCCCCGCTTCGCTCAGCCGGATGCTGCGCGTCGTGCGGTGAAGCAGTTCCACGCCAAGATGCGTCTCTAGCGAGGCGATCGCGCGGCTGACTGCCGTCGGCGACCGCCGCAGGCGCCGCGCGGCGCCAGCGAGGCTGCCCTCGTCGACCGCCGTCACAAAGATTTTCATCGCGTCGATGCGATCCATGGCCCGCCCGAAAGATTGGAGTGATGTAGATCATGCTACGCCAGCGGAACGGGCGGGTCGAGTGCCGCTCAACCGCGCAGCGAGCGAAACGCGGCCCGGAGCTCGCGCGAGAAGATATCAGGCTGTTCCCAAGCTGCGAAATGGCCGCCTTTCGGGGCCTCGTTCCAATAGATCAAGTTGCGGAAACATTTCTCGCCCCAACTGCGCGGCGCCTGATAGATTTCGCCTGGGAAGACGCTGACCGCGACCGGGATCTTCGCAATATCGAAAGCGTTGAACGGCCCGCCCCCACCCTGCGCCGCGTCCCAATAGGAACGCGACGTCGACGTGCCGCTGTTCGTCACCCAATAGAGGGTGATATTGTCGAGCATCTCATCGACCGTGACGACGCGTTCGGGCTCGCCGCCGCTGTCGGTCCAGTCGGCGATCTTGTCGTAATAATAGGCCGCCATCGCGACCGGCGAATCCGCGAGCGCATAGCCGATCGTCTGCGGGCGCGTATTCATGATGTCGGCATAGCCGAAACCCGATTTATAGAAGCGCAAAAGGCCGGCATAGGCGCGCTTCTCTTCGGCGGAAAAACCGTCCGGTACTGGCTCGAAATTGCGGACCATCTTCAGCACCTCGGGCGGCATCGTGCCCGGCATATTAATGTGTATGCCGAGCAGCCCTTCGGGCGCCTGCACCGCAAGCACCTCCGAGATGATCGCGCCCCAGTCGCCGCCTTGCGAGACATACCGCGAATAGCCGAGCCGCAGCATCAGCTGGTGCCAGGCGCGTGCGACATGATCGGGGCCCCAGCTCGGATCGGTGGGCTTCTCCGAAAAGCCGTAGCCGGGGTAGGTCGGGATCACGAGGTGGAAGGCATCGTTTGCGGTCCCGCCATGCGCGGTGGGGTTAGTGAGCGGTTCGATGACCTTGAGCAGTTCGAACGGAGACCCCGGCCAGCCGTGCGTCATGATCAGCGGCAGCGCATCCTTGTGCTTCGAACGCACATGAATGAACTGGATGCCGAGCCCGTCGATCGTCGTGATGAACTGCGGCAGCGCGTTGAGGCGCGCTTCCGATTTGCGCCAGTCGTAACCATTCACCCACCGGTCGACGAGCGCGCGGATCTTGTCCAGCTGCGCACCCTGGCTGCGGTCGGCGACGGTTTCCTTCTCGGGCCAGCGCGTCCGCGCGATCCGTTCTTTCAAGTCTGCAAGGACCGCTTCCGGCACCGCGATCCGGTAAGGGCGGATTGTCTTATCGCCCCCACCACCACCGCTAGCCCGGTCGGAAACAAGATGCAGCGCATTCGCCTGGCCCGCCGCGACAAGGCCAGCCGCCCCGGTGGCGAGCGTCGCTGTGGCCGCGAGAAAGCTCCGGCGGGAGTTTGATGTTTTGTTCGGGTCCACGACTATTCCTCCTCTGCTGCGGGCATCCGGTAATCTGACAGAAGGTGAATTAGGTCGCGGCGGTTCGCCATTGAACGATCGTATCGTGATACATTGGTATTGAACGGAGAACTGCGGAAGCGGCAAGTGATGGAAATCTCATCGAAATAAGGACGACCGACACCAAAGTATCAATGGACGCCGATGAGGCTTTGCATCATCCTGACAGCGTAGGGGCAGAAATTGCCTCGATGGAAATCGGCTGCAGCCGCGTAATTGAAGCGCCTGGCCTGGTTTGGACAAGTGAATGCCGAGGACTGCTTACCATGTAATCCAACGCCGGCTCGGCTACCGGGCAAAAGCTGGCGAGAAGCTGCGGCGGGCAGAGCTGAAGACGGTGACGATGCTACTGCGATCGCCATGGTTCAATCGAAGTTGAGCCTCCCCTGCGAACCCCCGGCGCACAAGGAAGGGCGTGGCGCGCTCCGCACATTAGCAGCTCCGCTTCATATGCCGCTCGACCGAACGCATAATCTCTCTCCAGCGAGCAGGGCTTGGAATGCTCGGGGGACGACAAGGAAATCAAATGTTAGATGAGAAGACAATCGCCGTCGTTGACGATGACGAATCTGTCCGCGAATCGCTGCCCGATCTTCTCGAATCCTTCGGTTTTCGAACGCAGGCCTTTTCATCGGCGCGGGGCTTTCTGGCTTCCGACCGGTTGGATGAAATCGGTTGTCTCGTGCTCGATGTCGCTATGCCCGAGATGACCGGTCCCGAGCTCCAGCAGGAACTGATCCGGCAGGAGCGCACCATTCCGATCGTCTTCATTACCGCTCATTCGCACGACGGGACTTGGCCGATGCTCCTGAAAAGCGGGGCAGTCGCTTGCCTCGTCAAGCCCTTCAGCGAAAGCGCGATCGTCGACGCGGTCCGGATGGCACTCGGCCGCAAAAATATTGATGAGTAGTGGAGGAGGCCATGTTAAGTTACAGCACCGCCCTCAGGAACGGACCGCCGGCCGTGATGGACACGCGACCCTTGGTCATCGTCGTCGACGATGATCTCTCGACACGCGAGGGGCTCGAAGCGCTGCTCGATTCCGCCGGCATGCGGGTGCGCGCCTTCGGATCGGCTACCGAATTCCTGGCCTGGACGCCGCCGGCGGGACCGGCCTGCCTTCTCCTCGACATCAGCCTGCCCGATTTCAACGGCCTTGATATTCAAGCGCAGGTCGCGGGCGAGCGGCCCGAAATCCCGATCATCTTCATCACCGGCTATGGCGATATCCCTATGACCGTGCGGGCCATGAAGGCGGGAGCGGCGGAGTTTCTGACCAAGCCACTGGCCGAGGAGGTCTTGCTCGCAGCGGTCGAACGTGCGGTCGAGACAAGCCGCCGCGCCATCGAGGAAAAGGCCGACCTCGCCGCCATCACGCGGTGCTACGCTTCGCTCAGCCCGCGCGAGCGGCAAGTGATGGCGCTGGTGGTGTCGGGACTACTGAACAAGCAGGTGGGCTGGGAGCTCGGGATCAGCGAAATCACGGTGAAGGCGCATCGCGGCCGGGTCATGGAGAAGATGTCGGCTGGCTCGTTTGCCGACCTCGTCAAGATGAGCGAGCGGCTCGAGATCGAGATGCCGCCGCCCAGGGACAGCCGCAGCAACTGATACGAAGGTCTCGCTAAACGAAGGTCCAATAGCATCCGCCGGTCTTTCCTGTCGTAATCCGATGAAGCAGGCAGGAGACCGAGAATGTTGGCGCATGGATTTCACGGAAATGGTCGCGACGCTCTTCAACCGTCGCTCCGTCTGGTCGAAGAGATCAGCCACCGCGTCGTCAACGAATATGCCGAGGCGATCGCGACGCTCTCGATGGCCGCAGGCCGCGCCGAGGGACCCGCGCAGGACGCGCTCCGCGCCGCCGCCGACCGTCTTCATGATCACGCCGACGCTCATCGCTCGCTGCTTCCACCGGCCGGCGCGACGACCGTCAGCCTGACGGATCATATCGGGGCGATCTGCAGCGCCCATACCCGCGCCAACTTGGCGGACCGCAATATCCGCCTTATCCTCAAAGCTGACGATGTCTGCGTCCCGGCCGATTATGGCTGGCGGATCGGTCTGATCATAGCCGAACTGATTCGAAACGCGTCACGGCACCGCGCGAAGAACACGCCCGGCCTGATTGAGGTACGTATTGCGGGCGCGGGCGATCATATCCTCTGCCTCGTCAGCGACAGCGGCCGGTCGGAACCGGGCAGCGCGCCCGGCCGGGAACTGCGGCTGATCTCTTCGCTCGCTGCGGAACTCGGTGGAGTGGTCCGCTGGTCGTCCACGCAGCGCGGCAAATTCGCCATCGCGCAGTTTTCTGCTCAAGATATGCGTGCCGCTCGCGCAACAGCGACGGTCTCTTCCTAGCGGAATTCGCCTGCGCAAAGTGAGCGGTATCCGATGGTATTGTCGATACCTTCGAACAATTACGAAACGCCCTGCTGCAGCGCATCTCTTCGCTTCGTCCCATCCTCCGGTTCCAGCCCGAAAGCCTCACGATGAGCCAGCAGATCCGCCTTGAACATCCGGCACCCGGTTATTGGCATGCCACCTTTTCAAACCCGCCGATCAACCTGATAGATCCCGAGACGATCGGTGAACTCGACAGGCTGATCGCCAGGCTGGAGACCGACCCGGAAGTAAAGGTCATTGTCTTCGCAAGCGAGGATCCCGAATTTTTTCTGGCGCATTATGACGTGCTTGTCGACAAGGCGCGCACGGCCGCGATGCCCCGGGGGCCGAGCGGTATGCATCCCTGGCTCGACGTCCTGGCGCGTCTCAGCCGCGCACCGGTTGCCTCGATCGCATCGATCCGGGGTCGTGCGCGAGGCGCGGGCAGCGAATTCGCGCTCGCCTGCGATATGCGGTTTGCGAGCCGCGAAAACGCGATCCTCGGCCAGTTCGAGGTCGGGGTTGGAGCGGTTCCCGGTGCGAACCCCATGGCGCGGCTCGCGCAACTTGTCGGCCGTGGCCGGGCAATCGAGATCGTGCTCGGCGCCGACGACTTTTCCGCCGAGCTTGCCGAACGCTACGGCTATATCAATCGTGCTATTCCCGACGCCGAACTGGACCAGTTCGTCGATCGTTTCGCGCGCCGGCTCGCGGGTTTCGAAAAGCCGGCCCTCGCTGAAACGAAGCGCTTCGTCGATCAGGTGTCCCTCCCCGACGACGGCGTTTTTCCGCCGGCCCTGGAGCAATATTATGTCTCGACGGCGCGTACGCCTACACGCGGCCGGCTGGCGAGGTTGCTGGCTATAGGGCTCCAGACACGGTCCGACGTCGAGCGCGATCTCGGCCGTTTCGTCGACACGAACGAGGGCTAACCCCCGCAACCGCCTGTTCGCAAAGGTTTGCAGATCGCGGAGCGGGAGCGAGCGGTATTGACGCGCGCAGGACCAGCTATGACAGCGTGACGGCGACCGCCTCATCAGCTCGTCGGGCCGTCAGCACCGGTCCGATTTGCACCTTTTATCGCAAGTTTCTCGCCGTCCCGCTTCAGCCAATATCTGCGCCCTGAACAGGTTCAACCAACAGCATCGCGCTGCCGATACCATGGTCTTGGCGATACAAACGTCTGACTGCCTCGAACATGCTCCGATGTTATCTGCTCGGATGACCCGACAACAAAGGAGCAGGTAAATGCGTATTTTGATGGTATTCACATCGCACGACAGGCTTGGCGACACCGGCCGCAAGACCGGCTTCTGGCTCGAAGAAGGCGCTGCGCCCTATTATGTGTTCCACGATGCCGGAGCGCAGCTCACGCTCGTCTCGCCGAAAGGCGGCCAACCGCCGATCGACCCCAAGAGCGACCTGCCCGAGAACCAGACCCCCGCCATGACGCGTTTCAAGCAGGACGCCGAAGCACAAAAGGTCTTCGCGAACACGGGCAAGCTGAACGACGTGCGCGCACAAGATTTCGACGCGGTCTTCTACCCCGGCGGGCACGGGCCGATGTGGGATCTCGCCGACAATCCCGATTCGATCGCGCTCATCGAGTCCTTCTACAATGCCGGAAAGCCCGTCGCCGCGGTCTGCCACGCGCCGGGCGTGTTGCATCGAGCTATGTTCGAGGGCCGTCCGCTCGTCGAAGGCAAGCGCGTCACGGGCTTTGCGAACAGCGAAGAGGAAGCCGTCGGCCTCACCGCGGTCGTCCCTTTCCTCGTCGAGGATGAACTGGTGCGCCTGGGGGGCCTCTATGAAAAGGCCGGCGACTGGGAGAGCTTTGCCATCACCGATGGTCGGTTGATCACGGGACAGAACCCCGCCTCCTCGACGGCGGGAGCCGAGGCGCTGGTCAAGCTACTGACCGAGGCAGCGGCTCCGCCGGTGGGTCCTGCTTGAGTGCCGCTCCGTCGCTTTTCCTTCGTTCACATCGCAACGGCCTGGACCATGTGCATGACGACATCCGCCTCGGCGCACGGTCTTTCACCCGCCGTGATCGGGTCGGTCCGGTCCGAGGATATATGCTTCGAGCCGTTTGCCGCGTTTCCGGAGGGTGCCGAGATTGCGAAAGTCGTTGGCGACCCCGCGGCGCGCGCGCCCTACGTGGTGCGCGTCAAGGTGGCCGGCGGGGTCAGGCTGATGCCGCATGTCCATCCCGAGGACCGGATGTACACGGTGATCTCGGGCGTGTTCTACATCGGTTTCGATACCAAGTTCGACGCCGACAAGCTTCAGACTTTCGGCCCCGGAAGCGTGATCGTCCTGCCACACGGCACGCCCCATTTTCACTGGGCAAGGTCAGGCGAATATATCACGCAGGTCACGGGAACCGGTCCGCTCGGCATCGAATATCTCGACGAGAATGACGATCCCCGCAGCGGTTTAGTCAAATAGTCGGCGTCGAACGGCGTCATTCTCGACCGGCAGGTTTTGACAGCCGCGCTGGGCGGGCCGCGTGGCATTTTTCAAGCAGAGCGCGAAGGAGCAGTGCTTCTGTGTCTTGAACGATAGCGCTCACATCAACATTCGCGCCAACGCCTTCGTTGAGGGAGTATCGGGGCCCCGAGAACTTCAGCGGCGCCTTCGCGAATTTCCGGTACGGGGCGACCGCAGCGGCGCCCCGGCGTAGCGCCGCGCTACGGCACGGCGCCAATGAGACTAAAGTATCGGTGGCGCTCACAATATAAGTTCGTCATTATTTTAGGCGGACAGATCTAGGTCATCAGGGAGCGCCGCATGGCGACAGGGCTGGGAAACTCGCACCTCGGCGAGGTACGGCATGTTTGCGCCTTTTTTCGCGATGAAGTCGATGCGCGCCGAACATTGACGCCATTTACCATCGAAGGCCTGCGTTGCGGCCACAAGGCCATCAATGTCGTTCGTCCGGACCGCGCTGACGACCATCTCCGCCGGCTCCAGGCTGAAGGCATCGACACGGAGCACATGCTAGAGAGCGGCCAACTGGACATACGTTTCAATACGGACACATATCTACACCAGGGCCGGTTTGATGTCGAGCGCATGCTCGCCAGCTTCGAGGCAGTGGCGGCTGACAATGCCGCCAGCGGACGTTCGCCGGCGAGAATCATCTGCGACATGGATTGGACACCCGATGGCGCCCCTCAGAGCGAAGAGCTGATCGAGTTCGAAGCGCGCGTGAACGACATATGGCGGCGCTATGACGACATCGTCATCTGCGCTTATGATCTCTCGAAGATTAGCAGTGAGATGGTTCTCGATATCGTTCGTACGCACCCCATGGTTCTCATCGGCGACGCGATCCACGCAAATCCCTTCTTCCGGTCTCCCGACTCATTCCTTGAGGAATTGCGATCGCGGGACACCGCCAGTTCCTTGACAAATGATCAAACACAAACGGAAAGCAAGAACGAGGCGACGGAGTTGCGCCGTGGACTGGGCGACATTGTGGGCCTTCTGGGACTCGCCTCGCAATGGTCTGGATGCAAACCCGGTGAGATCGCGAACGGGCTTGGCGAAACTCTGTTATCGCTCTGCCGCCCGGAATTCGTCTTTGTAGAGCTGGATGGAGCAGAAAATTCCCAACTCACCTTCGTGCATGCGGCCGGAACGCTGCCGATCGAGGCGGAGACCGGCCTGAGACCCGAACTTTGCCGCGCCTTGGGCGCAAGTCCGGCCGATTGGCCGGCTTTGTCTTCATGCGAGATTGCAGCGCGAACACTTTCGGTCGCAGTCTATCCGCTCGGTGTCGGGCGGCGCCTCGGCACCGTGGCGATCGGAGCCGCGCGGCCGACATTCCCGACGGATATCGAAAAGGTTTCGTTCAGCGCCGCCTGTAGTCAGGCCGTCGTGGCGCTGCAAGACGGCCGCCTTCTTGCCGAGGAACAACAGAAGGTTGAAGACTTGACCTCCCGTGTCAACGAGCAGTCCGACAAAATTGCTGAAATCACCGGCGCGCTCCGCATCGCGGCCGCGGAAGAGGGCAACGATGGCGTTCACGATACGGAACTCAGCGCCAGATTGCTCATCGACGGAATACCGGGGTTCGTGGCGGTACTGGGTCCTGACGGCACACTTCGTCGGGCGAACCGTCAGATACAGGAGTATTTCGGAGACTCTGTGGCAAACCTCCGAACATTGGATACTGACTCTGTCGTTCATCCTGACGACTTGCCCGGAATTGCAAAGGTTTTCAGCCGCTCCATCGCTGCGGGCGCCCCGTATGACGTCGAACAGCGTTTGCGCCGGTTTGATGGCGAATATCGTTGGTTCGGAAACCGAGGCCTTCCCGTCCATGACGCGGATAGAAAGGTTCTGGGCTGGTACGTTCTTCTAACCGATATCGATGACCGCAAGCGCGCTGAGCAAGCTCTCGCCGCCAGTGAGCGGGATTTGCAGCTGACGATCGACACGATCCCTGCGCTCGCCTGGTCGGCGCGTGCCGACGGCACCGCCGAATTCTTCAATCAGCATTATCTGGACTATGTCGGCAAGACGGCCGAAGGCCTCGGCGACTGGCAGTGGCTAGACCTTGTGCATCCGGACGATCTGAGCACGATTTCCAGCACATGGGAAAACGCGCGCCACAACGCAACTGATGCGGAGGTCGAGGCGAGGCTCCTAGGCCATGATGGCACATATCGCTGGTTCCGTTTTCAGACGAGTGCCCTGCGCGACGAGCAGGGGCGTGTCGTCAAGTGGTACGGAATCAACACGGACATTGAAGATCGAAAACGCGCCGAGCAGGAATTGGAAGCGCGCGAGCAAAAGTTGCGGGAAGCGCATGAGCATCTGACGCAAGCGCAACGCTTGACGATGACCGGCAGCTTCCGAACCGATGTTCTCGGCGACATCCACATTCAGTCTGACGAACTGTTCCGCATTCTGGAGCATCGGCCGGACAAGTTGCAGTCGTTTCGAGCCTGCGTCCATCCGGAGGATGTGGGCGCGTTCGACGCGGCCTTCAGCCAGGCCATGGCCAACAAATCGAACTTCGATGTGACCTTCCGTTTCATCACACCGAACGGGACCATAAAACATCTTCATGCGGTCGCGCATTTTCTCCCAGGGACGACCGAACGGCCCGTCGTCATGGGCTCGATTCAGGACGTGACCGAGCGGACGCGAACACAGGACGAACTTCGCCGCAGTACCGAGTATCTTGAGGCGGGCGAGAGGGTCAGCCTGACAGGATCCTTTGGATGGAATATCGCCACCGACGAGATGCGATATTCTCAGCAGCTATGTCACATCCATGAGCTCGATCCGCAGGCCGAACTGACCGGAGCGGATTTTCGGGCCCGGTTTCATCCCGACGATCTGCCCACGTTCGAAGCCCAGGTTGCAGAGCTCGCGAATGGCCGCAGCTACATAGAATATGAGATGAGGCTGCTGATGCCCGATGGGCGCATCAAGCATGTCCGTGCCTACGCGCAGCTGCTCCAGCAACCCGATGGGACCATGGAGTGTGTCGGCGCGGTCCAGGACATCACGCAGCGTCGTTCGGCGGAACTGGCCCTCGATGACCTTCGCGCGGAACTTGCGCATATGACGCGGGTATCCAGCCTCGGCGAGCTCACCGCTTCGATTGCGCATGAGGTCAATCAGCCTCTTTCGGGGATCATCACGAACGCCAGCGCCGGTATCCGTTTTCTTTCGGGCGAGAGCCCGAATATCGATGCCGCGAGAAAAACTCTGGAACGCAGCCTTCGTGACGGTAACCGTGCCTCGGAGGTCGTGCGTCGGCTCCGCGAGCTATTTCAGAAGCGCGATTTCGTTGAGCAGTCTGTAGACCTCAACGAGGCCGCGAGCGAAGTGCTCGCTATCTGCAACCATGACCTCCAGCGACGTCGCATCAAGCTGCGGTTCGATCCCAGCGAGAGACTGCCCCTGGTGCGGGGAGATAAGGTCCAGCTGCAGCAGGTGATCCTCAACTTCATTCTGAACGCTGCCGACGCTGTCGACCGCGGCGGCAATGAGCGCGGTCAGGTCTTCGTAGAGACTTCGGAAGCAGCCCCCGGGGCGTCCCAACTGACCGTCAAGGACAACGGACCCGGGCTTTCGGCAAGTGAACCTGGCAGGCTCTTCGAACCATTTTATACCACCAAGGCAAACGGCATGGGGATCGGACTATCGGTAAGCCGGACGATCATCGACCGATATGGCGGCAAGATTTGGGCGAGCAATAATAGCGGCCCCGGCGCCACATTCGCCTTTTCGCTGCCGCGGGCTGATCAGCCTCACGAGCGTGATATTGCGCATCAGGATAAATGAGCAAGGTCGGGATCAACTGTTCTCAGTACAGCGCGATCGAGCATGCGCCCTTCCGAGAGAAAATGGCCGGTAGGAGACTGGCAGCTTCTGGGTCATAAACCGAGAGAAGCCGCCGTTCGCGCTCTTCTTAGTTCAGAGATTTGCAGTATAAAACCAAACATGTCCGTGACAACCTCACTGTATCCACTCATCGGCCGCTGGCAAACCGAGATGGTCTTCCCGGGGCGGCCAAACTTCGGTGTTGCCGCCGGCTCGCCGAAAACGGCACAGCGCGGCGGGTGACTGGACCCGGCCCTGAGCAATCGGTCGCCGAGATCGATTTGATTTACGCTCATGCCAGCACCTTCCCCTGCCGAGTGAAGACGATCGGCGAATCGCGGTGGGTGATGAAGTTGCGCGGCTCTGGACCGGGACCGATGGCGCTGGCGACCGAATTTCTGGCGCTGCGCGCCGCCGCGGCGATGGGGCTTCCGGTGCCCGAGGCGCAGCCGCTTTACCTGTCACCCGATTTTCCCTGGACCATTGGGACGGACGAGTTTGACGGAATCGTTCAGCGAAGCGGCGGCTGGAACCTCGGCATCGCTTATATCGAGGATGCTGCCACAGCGTCGCTGCACGACATTCTCGGCGCCGCGCCTCATTTTCTGACGTCGCTCTTCGATGTCGATCGCGCGCTCGGCAACATGGATCGCTCGGCGCGAAATCCGAACATCCTTGCGCACGGGGGCACATTCACTGCGATCGATTTCGACGCGTGCCTCTTCCTCCGCCGATTAGCGAGGGGCAGCGTTCCGGCGACCTTTCCGCTGCCGCCGGGCCATTTGCTCGAGGGCGCCATGGTCGATAGGGCTCCGCGGGATCTCGACCCCGAGGTGCTCACCGAGGCATTGCGCGAGGCGCCGGACCAATAGACCGCGGCCATTCCATGCGGCCGTGACGCGCTCGAAGCGGGCTTGGTCGATTTCGCCAGAGCCTGGAACCAGCGCCATTGATTTTTTTGGCCGGTGGGGGCTGACAGCTTACGGGTTCCCACTCAACAAGCGACAACCGCAAATCAGATGGCTACCGACTAGCGGGCTGGCGTCGCGTCGGGACAGAAATAGCCCGTAATCCGTGATGCGTCGTTCACCGTAGAGCCGCCACAGGATATGAAGAAACTCTCCAAGTGGGTCGCGCTCTCCTACTTCACCAATCAAGTGACAAGGTGATCACACCGGGAGGGCCGGTCCCCCGCCGCTGGGCTCGAGCGGATGGTCGGTCACTTTGATGCAACCTGTTTCGGCTTTAGGCGCGGCTGTCGTCGGCACGGTCCATTGCGGCGGCGACCTCTCCCCTTCGATTAAAGGGGATCCTCCCTGAGTTCCCGTCCCCTAGCGGGACGGGGCCTTTCACCATCAACTGCGGCCGGCTGGCCGCGCCGCCATTGGAGCGCTCATCCTCTTTTCCGACCAATGAGTGTCCCCTTGGCGCCCCGTGTGTCGAGACAAAAGTCGATCGAGGGCCATCGCCGGCGCCAGCGTCGGGCGACAATGCGCTCGCCCGGACGCGCAGCGTCGTCGAGGAGGATCACGCCGCCGGGCGCAAGCCGCGCGAACAGGCACTCCGCGGCGCCGCGCACGAGCGGATGCACCGCCCAAGGCGGGCCGTCGACGATGAGTAGGTCGATCCGGTCGGGAAGATCGTCGATCGCGTACCATCGCCCGGGCCAGCTGGGGACGTGCCGTTCGAGCGGCGCCGTGCGTATGTCCGCGGAAAGATCATGATCGGCAAGCCATTGGCATGTCGCTGCGACGAAGTCTGCGTGTTGGTCGACGCTCAAAAGCTGCCCTCCCCCGCTACGTCGCAGTGCGCGTGCGGCAATGAGCGTCGATGCACCGGCACCGAGCTCGACTACCTGGCGCGGTTTTCCGCTATCTATCTCTTGCACGATTCGTCGAAGAAAGCTGACATCGGCCTTCCAGCTACCGAGATGCGGGAGAGCGTCGTGCGGGAGGCCAAGTTCGTCAAGAAGGGCCTGTTTGTCGCGGAGCCGTCCGCCCCAAAGGCTGCGCAGGAGCCAGGGCCAGCCGATTGCGCCGAAGCCGACGCGCCAGGCAAGTTCGGACAATTGGCCACTCCGGTCGAGACCAACCCTCGCGTCGGGGAGCGAAAACATTCCGGTCAGTTCGCGCGACGTCAATTTGACTCTCCTTCTGGCGGCCGTGACCGCGCGCCATTTGCGACAACGAACGGGAGTGTCGGGAGTTTCGGTTTCAGAATCGGGTCATAGAGCCTGTCCTGATAACTCCGAGACTCATACGGCGCCCGAGGCCGGCTGCTTCGACCAGCAAGATGCAAGAGACATTCATCCGCGACGGTCCGCGCCGTTTCCGTTCAACATTCCTCTTAGCAATGGACGTATGATGACGAGACGAAACATGCTTCAGTCTATTTGGGCCGGCGCCACTTCGCTCTTCGCGCTTGCCCGTTGCAGTTCGCGCGGGCGCTCAAGCTACCGGTTCTGGATGGCGGTGAAGTTGTCACGACCGAAGGGATTTGTCGGGGAAGCAGCGTTTATCAAGTTTCCGCAAGGAATAGCTTTGCGTCCTATCGCAACCATCGTCGGCCAACAGCGTCCTTGGCGAGAGGCACTGGACGGAGGACAGCATGGCGGATGAAATTCATACGACCCGCGAAGCCGATGGGACGACGCACACCACGACCGTGGTCGACCGCGAACCGAAAAGTGGAGGCGGCATGACGCTGATCGTCATCGTGGCGCTTGCTGTCGCGGCCTTCCTCGGCTTCCAGTTCCTCGGCAACGAAAAGGCCGAAACAAGCGCCGTTACCGAGGCGGCGCAAAAAGTTGGCGATGCCGCGGAGGACGTCGGGGACGCCGCGCAAGAAGCCGTCAAATAGAAGCTCGGAAGCGGCCGCCAAGGTCATGCGATAGCTGATGTCGCTACGTCGACACCATTGAGACCGATGGGGCTTTCGCTCAGGTTGAAGTTTCGATGGAACGAAAGGGCTTCGCCATTGCCGAGCCTTTTTGCCGCATTTGCCTTTCTGCCCCATCGCAGAGCTTGGCGAGCCTTCAGCCCGCGGCCTGACGCCCGCAGAGCGTGACCTTGCTCAGCCCGATGCTTGAGCTAATAGCTGTACGCATCTTCACCAGCGCGGCACGGGAACAGCAATGATATTGAGCAAGGCGATTGCAGCATTGGGTCTGCTGGCGGCGGCGTTGCATGCGGCCCCCGCCGAGCGCCCCCGCGATAGCGGCGTGGTCATCGGTGTCCTTCCCCCCGGCCCGCTCAACAGCATCACCGATGTCGACGGGGTCGAGGTCGGGCACGTCACGATCGAGGAAGGCAAAGATATCCATACCGGGGTCACCGCGGTTTTGCCGCATGGCGGCAATGTCTTTCGCTCGCGGGTCCCTGCGGGTTTCGTGGCCTTCAATGCCTTCGGCAAATTTGCCGGTTCGACGCAGGTCGCGGAACTCGGCGAAATCGAAACGCCCATATTGCTGACCAACACGTTGAACGTTTCCGAGGCTGCGGCCGCCGCGATCGAGTGGACGCTGGGCCAGCCGGGGAACGAGGCGGTCCGGTCGGTCAACGCCGTCGTAGGCGAAACGAACGATGGAGAGCTCAACGACATCCGTCGGCGCCGCGTCACGATCGCCGATGCACGGCGCGCGATCGAAGCGGCCAAAGGAGGCAAGGTAGAGGAAGGATCGGTCGGCGCCGGTACCGGCACGGTCGCATTCGGGTTCAAGGGCGGCATTGGCACCGCGTCGCGCAGGCTGCCCACCGCGATGGGCGGATGGACGCTCGGGGTGTTGGTGCAGAGCAATTATGGCGGTGTCCTCAATATCGCAGGCGTGCCGGTCGGCATCAAACTGGGTCGCCACGCGTTCGCCGGCGGGCGCGCCCGCGACACCGCGGATGGTTCGGTTGTTGTGGTCATTGCCACCGACGCGCCGCTTTCCGATCGCAACCTGCGCAGTATTGCGGAGCGTGCGTTCATCGGGATCGGGCGGACAGGATCGTCATTTTCCAACGGCTCGGGCGATTATGCGATCGCCTTTTCGACCAATCCGACAGTGCGCCGCGAGGAAGGAAGCGCGGCGACCGCGCAAATCGACGATCTTCGCAACGAGCAACTCTCACCGCTTTTTCAGGCCGTTGCCGAGGCGACCGAGGAAGCCGTCATCAACTCGCTTTTCGCCGGCAAGACGGTCGACGGTCATCGCGGGCGGGTGGAGCGCCTGCCCGTCGAGAGGATTTTGCCCTGGTTGAACGCAAGCGACCAGGGGGCGGTGCAGCTGGCTCGCTAGGTCACCCCGTTCGGCCAATGGGCCCGACGTTTGACGTGTTTGAGCCGATACCGGACAGCGGGCCTGGGCGATGGCGGGAACAGCCCCGGGAAGCGCGCCATTGCGCAAGAAATCTGGCTTTCGGCGTCTGATCACGGGTTCAATCTTCCACACGCCAGGACGAACACGGCTTGGGACACCGCAGACCGCTCGCGAAGAGGGGGCCCGATCGGACGGGCTAGAAGCTTTTGCTGATCGATCCAACGATGGTGGGCTTTCCCTGCGGATCGCGCGACGTGCGGCTTGAATCGACATAGGCGACCCCGAAGGTCAGCCCCGCGGCATCGCCGCTCACGCCGAGGGACCAATCGAGCTTATGGTCGCCGAACGCGCCATCCTCGACCCCGATGTTTCCGCTCAGGGTCAAGGGCGTAGGGCCAAGCGCAAGGCTGGCATCAATTCCCAGATAGAGATTGTCGACATCGCCAATGTTCGCCTGAGCCGGAGCATAGGACAGGGTGGCGCCAACCTCCGCGCGGTCGACGGCGCGCGAGACGCGCGCGGCAAACTCGGCATAATTGTCCGCCCAGGCGCCGGGATACAGATAATAGGCGGCTGCGAGATCGAAGGCGATACCACCCGCTTCGCCGGAATATCCGAGCGTAACCTGGTTCTCGAGATCGGCGCCGTCATTGCCGGCAATCGTCGCCGCCCACAGCGCCGCATAGAGGCCTGTGTCATGCGTCGCGGTCAATTCAGCCTGCAGCGAGGGCTTTTTGTTGCTGAGCGACAGTCCGCGGTAGCGATAGTCGGTGACCGCCGCCAAGGTGAATTCGACATCAATCGCCTGAGCTGACGAAGGAGATGGCGACGGTTCCGCTGGTTCGCCGCGAGCGGGAACGGCACAAGCGACGAGCGGAAGAAGCGAGGCAGCTATGCGGCAGGCAGAATGAAAGCGCATCATTTTCAAGCCGCATCCGCGTCAATTTGCGCTTCGCGAGAAATCTGCGCGGCGCGCTCCAAAGGCAGCCGCAGCAGTGCGCGCGATCCACAGCCGGGCCCGTCGCTTTCGAGGCGGATCGAGCCCCCATAGGCGTTCAATGTATTCGCGCACCAGTGGAGCCCGATCCCGCCGCTCGCCTTGTTGCGGCCCGACCGACCCCGTTCGAACAATGTCGGCGCCATGTCGGGGATGAAGCCATCGCCATCGTCCTGGATCGTTACGCAGACACAATGTTCGGGGTCGCCCGGATCGCTGACGGCGTCGATCTGGATTTCCCCCTGCCCGCGGCCCGTTGCCACGATCGCTTCCACCGCATTCGTCAACAGATTGTCGATGATTTGCGCAAGCAGGACGCGCGGCATCGCAATGCGGTACCGGTCCTGACAGGAAAAGGCGACGCTGACCGCCGCATCCTGACTGTGGCGCGCGATGGCGGATGATGACCCGATGACGGGCGTCAACTCGCAGTTCGCCGCCGTCTCGAGGTGCGAGCGGTCGGCGGGCCGGACCGCGGTGATCGCCTCGTTGACATGCCCCACGCTCCGCAACGCTTCGCGCACGTCGCTTCGATGCTGCGACAGATCGGCTTGGAGCTTCGCGATCGCGGCCTTCACGAACGCGACGAGGCTGGCCTGCCGCTCGGCCGACGCGGGCGCCGCCAGCTCCTGCAAGGCGCGCTCGACCTTCTCCTCGGCGGGAAAGCGAAGTCGTTGATCGAGCTTGCCCAGGATCGCCTGCACCGGGCTGATGGCGTTTCGTACATTGTGCATGATGTCGGTCGCGCTCTCGTTCTTGCCGATCGTGAAGCTTTGCGCTTCGACCTTCGCGCGCAGAGTCTCGAGCTCGTCGGTCATGCGGTTGAATTCACGATAAAGCGCGCCCAGCTCGTCGCCGCGTCCCTCGTCAGCGAAATGTTCAAGTTCGCCGCTGGCCGTGATATGCGACACATGCGCCTGAAACGCGGCCACCGGACGAATCAACACGTCGCGCAAACGCCAGTTCAAGAGCAGGATCATGGCAGTCAAAAGGAGCGCGACCCCGCCCACGGTCAACCAGAGCAGGTTGAGACCTTCCTGATGCAGGGATCGCGGAACCGAGAAGCGCACCGCCGCGACAGGTTCGCCGGCGAAGCCGGCGATGCGCTCGACGATGGAAACGCGGTCTCCCGAGCGCGTGACGTTTGGGATCTCGGCCGAACCATAAGACCCGATCCGTGCGGGGAGCTGCAAGGCTTCGGCGATATCGGCATCGCTGAGGATCTTTCCCATCACCAGATAGCCTTGCGGCGTCCCCGTCTCGTCGCTCCGCAGCACCTGCGCGCCCGCGACAACCAGTATCCGGTCGTCGATGCGGACAAACCCGGTCTTGACCTCGGCGCCCCGCATGATGGCGGTAAAGCCGGGGGCCGAGACCTTTTGCTCGAACAGCGAAGCCGCGGCGAGATCGGGCTTGCCGCCTTGCAGATCGAAAAAAATCGTCTTGCGCAGACTGCCGTCGAAACGGACGAGGCTCATTGCGGAAATTTCGATATTTCGCATCGAGCTCAAGTTGAGATTGGCGTCTTCATAGGCCTGGTTGGGCGACCGCAGATAGTCGAAACTCTCGTCCCACACCGCCCAGTCGAGCGCGCGGGTCTTGGCGGTATCTTCGAAGAGCTGGAGCATTGCCTTGCTGCGCTCGACATGCCCTTCGATCTCCTTGTTCTCCAACCGCGAGAAGCGATCGTCGATGACGGTGCCGAGGAGGAGGAGAATGGCGAAGAGACCGAATAAACTATAGGCAAACAGGTTCAGCCCGAGACGATGGCTCAGCGAAGCGGTCAGATAGCGTTTGATGTCGTGCGCCCGGGGCACGGATCAGCCTTTCAGCCGTATCGACGCCGCCGCTTCGTTCTCATCGAGCGCCACCGACACGCCGGCGCGGCCCGCCAGATAATAAGCGTTCGTCTGGGCGAGCGGCACGCCCTTACCGAACAGATAGCCTTGCATGTGCGAACAGCCGATGACGCGCAGCGCTTGGCACTGAATGTCCGTTTCGACGCCTTCGGCGATCACATTGAGGCCGAGACCGCGGGCGAGCTGGGTGATTGAATTGACGATCGCGGCGGCATCGGATTCGACGCCGAGCCCGTCGACGAAGCTCTTGTCGATCTTGATGCAGTCGAGCGCGAAATTCTTGACGCTGAGCAGGTTCGAATAGCCGGTACCGAAGTCGTCCAGCGCGACACGAAAGCCCAGGCGCTGAAGCTCGGCAAGGGTCGACGAAGCGCGGTCGATATCGTCGAACATCGCCGTTTCGGTCACTTCAATCTGAATTTTGCCGAAGGGTGCGCCGAGCCGGGTCGCCGTCTCGCAAAGGGAAGAAATGAAATCGGGGCGCTTGAACTGCGCCGGCGAGAAGTTGATCGATGTGATGAATTCGGGCCAGCTGCGGCTGTCGGCGAGCGCGCGTTCGAGCACCCAGTCGCCGATCTGGTGAATGAGCGCGGTCTCTTCCGCGATCGGAATGAAGACCGCCGGCGGAATTTCGCCGTGGACCGGGCTGTGCCAGCGCAGCAGTGCCTCAAAGCCAATCGGCACGAGGCTGTCGCGTTCGATGATCGGTTGATAATGCACGGTGAGTTCGTCATTGGCCACCGCATGGCGTAGCGCCACCTCGATGGTCTGGCGGAACTTGGTGCTCGCATCCATCGCCGCATCGAAGCGGCAATATTGCTGGCGACCGCGGCGCTTGGCCTCGTAAAGCGCGATATCGGCAAAGCGCAGCGCATCGTTCGCGTCGCGGTCGGGAAAATCCTCCGCCCAGAGCATGCCGATCGACGCGCCGACCTGGACGCTGTTACCGTAGATCATGAAATGGCCCGCGCACCGCGCGATGATGCGCCGACAGACGTCCTCGGCGTCTTCGACCGACGCCGTCTCGAGGATGACGCCGAATTCGTCGCCACCGAGGCGCGCAACCAAGGTCCCGACCGGCACCTCCTCGCGAATGGATTCGTAGATGGTCTGCAATAGATGGTCGCCGGCCCCGTGGCCGAAAGTGTCGTTGACGATCTTGAAGCGATCGAGATCGACGAGCCCGAGCGCAAATCTCTTTTCGGACCCGTGCACCTTTGTGTTCAACATCTGCTGGAAGGCGAGCCGGTTCGGCGCGCCAGTCAAAAAATCGTGCAGCGCGGCGTGGCGGGCCCGCGCTTCGCTTTCAGCCAGTTCGTCGATCTTCTCGCGAAGCAACTGGATCTGGCGGGCATCGACATCCCAGCGGCGCGACAGCGCCACGGCCATCTGCTGGATCTCGTCGGCGGAGAATGGTTTCGAGATGTAGAAAATCTTGTCGGGTGGCCCGGCGACGAGCGATATGTCGGTCACGTCATGATCGGAATAGGCCGAGACGATCACGAGATTGATATCCGGATCGACCGCCCGAATTCGCCGCGCGGTTTCCTTGCCGTCGATTCCCGGCGGCATGCGAATGTCGAGAAACGCAACCTGGAACGGGCGCCCGGCGGCGACCGCGGCCTCGACCTCGGCGACGGCATCCAGACCCTGCCGGCAATATGTAATTTCGGCTGGCCTGACGGTCGGAACGTCGGCATCGGCTGGCGTGCCGAAGAGGGCATCGCCGAGTGCATCAAGGGCCGAGGAAGGATCATTGCCCTCGGGAGCGAGAATGTGGCGGTAGGCGTCCAGAATGGACTGTTCGTCGTCGATCGTGAGAATACGCATATCAGCGAATTAACGCCGGAATTCTTAAAATTTGAGCCTATGATCCATGTTAAGTTGGGCCATGATCCGGTGCCTTCAGATCAGGTGAAAATGCCGCTCGGCATTGCGATAGAAAATCCTGGCGCGCTGCTCGCCCGTCAGGTCCGCGCCGTCGATGAAGGCAGCGGCATCGCGCGAGCTCTCATAAGGATAGTCGATCGCCCACATGATGTTCTCGATCCCGGCAACCTTGATCACGAGGTCGAGGACCTCGGGCGATTCAAAGCCGCTGGTCGTCACCGCGAAGTTGCGCCGGAAATAGTCGCTCGGCGCCAGCGACAAGGGTTTCATCCGGCCGTCCTTCGCACGGCGCGCCGCCATATGATCAAGGCGCCACATCCAAAAGGGCAATGCTTCCCCCATATGTCCGAGAACGATGCGGAGCCGCGGATAGCGATCGAAGACTCCGCTCAGGATCATCCGCACCGCATGCGTCCCGGCTTCGACCCCGAAGCCCCAGATCGATCCCCCCATGCTGTAATCCCGAAACGGTGCCGCCATGCCATTCGAGGGCGCGCGCGGATGGAGATAGATCGGACGGTCGAGCGCCTCCGCCGCTTCGAGGACAGGGGCGAAGCGCGGGTCGTCCAGATACAGATCGTGGGTGTGCGAATTGACGATGAAGCCCTTCAGGCCCAGCACGTTCACGGCACGCTCCATCTCCCGGACGGCTTGAACGGGATCGTGCGGCGCAAAGCAGGCGAGGCCCGCGAAGCGCGTCGGGTGCCGCGCGATGGCGGCGGCAAGATGATCGTTAGTCGTGATCGCGAGCGCACTGGCCCGCGCGGGTTCGAAGATTTGTACGCCCGGTATCGTCACCGACAAAAGCTGCATGTCGACGCCCGCTCCATCCATGTCGTGCAGGCGCTCGGTATCGATGTCGAGCAACTGGCGGCGGAAGCGGTCCTGGTTCGACCCGGGACGCGGATTGTCGAAGATCGAAAGAATGCCGGTGGAAATATCCAGGCTGGCAGCGGGGTCTGACCGGGCAATGTCCAGCCAGGCTGCGACCAGTTCGGGTGTCGCGAAGGCCTCCTCGGTCGCGATCTTGCGCACGGACGCCTTGCCGACCTGCGCACGCGTGGCGTCGCTCCATGTCGAAACGGCGAGCACCGCTGATGTTGCGGTCAGGAATTTTCGCCGATCACTATCCATGGACGTTCTCCGCAGTGGGCTGAATACGGTTCAGAAATATGCGCTCTGCGCTATCCCGCGGCGAGCGCATTCATGGCACGGGCCGGTCGGTGGCAAACGCCCGTGTCGCGATGAAATCGATGACTTTGTCACCGACCAGGGTGCCGGGGGTCACGACGTCGAAATGATCGTCGGTGCCGTCGAGCACCTCGACGTGATCGCCGGCCTTTCTCGCCGCTTCGGCATAGGGTGCCATGAACGGACGGAATGCGCCTTGAACCAGGAGCTGCCGAATGCCGAGCGGCAAATGGGCTGCCGGCGATGCAAGCCGATACTGCTCGGCGCGGTCGTCCGGTGAGCCGCCCATCAGGTCGCTGATAACCGGCTTCCCGCACGCTTCTGCGTCGAGTCCGACGAACGGGGCGAGCGACGCTACCCCATCGATCTGGACGATCGAAACCGGATGGATGCGGGGCGCATAGCCCGCGCCCAGCCGGCTGCGCGAAGCGCCCCACAACGCAAGGTGGGCGCCGGCCGAATGGCCGACGATGGTGACACGGGCGAGATCGAGCGGATATGTCTTTGCCAGCGTCTCGAGATGATCGATGCCCGCGCCGACGTCTTCGAACGTTCCCGGCCAGCCCGCTCCGGCGTCCCCGAGGCGGCGATACTCGATATTCCAGGTTGCAATGCCGCGCGCGGTGAGCGCCTCCGCTACCGCCGCAGTTCCCGCCATCGTATCATAGGATGCCGTCCAGCAGCCCCCATGAACGATGACCGCGACAGGGAAAGGCCCCTTGCCGGATGGCAGTCTCAGCTGCCCGCTTCGCAAATCGTTCGCGCCATAGCGAAGCACGGCGGTGGGCGGACCCGCGCGGCTGGCGACCTCCTTGTATTTTTGTTCGGGCGTTTGCTCGGCGGCAATCGCGGGCGAAGCGAGCAAGGCCAGAAGACCGCAGGCAAGCAGGCTGTAAATTCGCATGACAGAACTCCAGTGGGTGAAAATTGCGACCCCATGGATTTGGCGCGATATTGTTCAGCTTTGTGAGGAGCGGCAACCTAAAAATGAAAGGTCGCATTTGGCGAGCAATTCTGGCCGGTAGGAGACTGACCGCTTCTTGGCACCGAACCGGGTCTAGCGGACCTTGCCAATGTGACGAACGTCAAAGAGGGCGGCGGCCACAGCATCTGGGAGATCGCCATTTTGCAACTTCGAGGACTCGGGCTTAGAAACTGGCGTTCGTCGACAATTTTACGGTGATCTTTACCACCCACTCTCGGCGGCAGCCGACATGATACAGGCAGTTGCAAACAGAGATTGCTGAAATTTAGCCTGCCGTTCGCCAAAGAAAGCAACTTGCAAATTGATCGTGGCTGTCTGTTTTGCGGCGTCGACCGGGGTGCCACCCGAGCCGAAGCAAGTCCATTTCTGGATGCCAACTCCCGCCCCTTGCACGACGATGATCACAGCTGCCCCTCCACGTGCGGTGAGGATGGCCCGAATGCAGGCCTCGCTATTCGAGGCTGCGCATGCCCGCACCTTACTGCGATCAGTCCCCGGGGCAGCCCGCTCGAACGCGCCGGAGTAGGCCGCCAGCGTAACATAGGCTTCAGCAAGGCCTTCTTCGCCAAGGTCAGCGGAGTAGGCAATCACATCGATCCGCGGCGGCGGCGGGGCCGCGAAGGCCGGTGTGACCATTAGCATCGAAGGGAAGAAGAGCGCGAGCAATGAGCGGCTGACGATGGGCAATGACTTCTCCCGATAAAATTCCGGCGGCTTTGGCGTCGCCAGCGTTCGTCAATGGAATTCCGCGACTTACGGTCCGGCGTTTTGCTTAGCGGCTACCCGCCATATTTCCAAATTGCTTCGCTACGAGGTGTCGGTTAGCCCGGAGCCGGGAGAAATGCCTATGCGAGCCTGGCCAATCTTGGTTTCAATATGTCTGATCAGCATGCCAGCACAGGCGGCAGAAGAAACGACCTATGGGTGGTGCGAACGGCGCGAACCGACGGACATATATCGCATGTCAGGGCTCATGCAGAAATCGCCGAGCACGTCCACGGTCGACATCGAGAACGCTTTTCGCGCTTCTCTTGGAACCGAGGAGAGCGTCACCTGCTGGTTCTATTATTCCAGCCCCAGCGAAGGCGAAGACTATTTCAACCGGCGGCAATACGTGATCACGACCGAGGAGAAGCGCCAGTTCACACTAACAGGATGGACCGGTCCCTATGCGATCACCGGCAAGCCGGCGCCTAAACCCGCCGGAGCCGTTCTGACGGTAGAAGCGGCCCCTGTCGCACAGCCTGATGCAGAAGCGGCAGCGCGGGCCGCAATAATCGTGCAGCGCCGCGAAGTGGATGCTCGCGTCGGTGCGGCAGCCCGTGCCGCGCAAGCAGATGCTGAATATCAAGCAAAGCTCAGCAAGTTTTTCGAGGAACTGCGCCGCCGAGGACGCGCCCAATGAAGGCCTTTCTGGCTGCGGCCAGCCTTTTTGCGATCCCGATAGCCGGTGCGCAGGTGCCTACGGGTAGCGCGCAGACGTTCCCCGATCTGCGCGAGACGACGCCACCGGAACCATCGCCACCGCGCGGATCGCCCCCCGCATCATTCCCGGCACGCTGGTGAAGATGTCGGGGGGCGACGCCAATCTGCGGCAGTTTGTGGCGCTGGCCGGAAGCGAGATCACAATCACACTGCGTGGCACAGGCCTCATCGCTGCAGTCCTTTATGACGCCGACGGCACTGCCCTTGCCGTGCGGGAGGCGACGACCGTCGCGCGCATTCGGCGAAAACTGCCCAAAGACGGAGTCTATTATCTCGCGCCCATTGCTCCGCCGGGTTCACAACTCGAGTTGTCGCTGGATTTGGCACTTCCCCCGCCGCCGCCAGAACCGGACTGGATGCGCAGAATCACGAAGCTCCCGACGATCGCGACCGATTACGGACCGGCATTCCCAATCGCTCCCGGGCAATTAATCTCGGGCAATTTTGCACAGGCGGCTGTGTCCCGGTTCGAACCAGCGCGGGCGGCCGTCCTCTACCGCTTCGAAGGGCGATTGGCGCAGCGCGTGAAGGTAGCGGTGCGTTCTTCCGATGCCCACAGCCTAGTCTGGATAGCGCGCGGCCCGAGCGATCCGAAAATGCTCCGTTCGAGTGACGCCCAGTATAAAGGCGACGTGGGTTATGACAGCGTGCTCGATCGATACCTGCCGGCCGACGGAACATATTTCATAATCGTTCAAGCCTATGCCGACGGACCGAAAGGTCAGCGCGACCTATCTGCCCCAGGGCCGTCCGCCGGCGAATTCACTATCGAGATGCAGCTGAAGTAAGAATCTCACATCGAAGCCGATCACGATCGCCTAAGCCGCAGTGCTTACCGATGCTGGTTGAGGGAGATCTCGGTCCGATTGCTCAGAATAGCTTGGTCTGGCCGTTAGCGGCCGATCCGCTTTTGAGAATTCCAAGCGAGGTAGCGGACATTTCTTCTCGCGCGTTCGCAATCTATCGGAACACGATGGCCATCTTTCGGCCCCCAATCCTTGTAATAGCTGCTGACGCCGTCGCTCATGACTATCGTGGACATGATAAAGGCCGCCTCGGCCTGTCAGATTGGGGTGCGAGCAAGGGGCGGCGACCTGGGCTGCCGCCACTTGCCGCGTTCGCCGTCAGGCGGCGTGCGTCGCCTTTTCGGGATTGAACCCGTCGAAGCTCTCGAAGACGCCCATGAAGCCGGGAACGGTGGCTTCCCGGGCCCAGTCGCGCTGGAGTTCGCAATACATCTGCACGCGGCTGATCAGCTTCGCGCCCGCCTGTTCGAGCCTGCGCAGCGCGGCCTCGTGCGCCGCTAGCGACGTGCCGCCGACCGCGTCGACGGGCACATAGACTTCATACCCCTCCTGGATCGCATCCAGTGCGGGAAAGGTGAGGCAGGCCTCTGTCCAGAGCGCGGTCATGATCAGCTTGCGACGACCGAGCGCCTTGACCGCATCCTTGAAGCCGGTGTCCTCCCAGCTGTTGATCGAGGTGCGATCATAGGTCGGCAAATGGCCAAGGACGTTCTGCAACTCCTGAATCGGCGGCTTGTTGCGGCCGGTCGCGACGTTGACCGTCGAGTGGACGATCGGGAGATTGTAGGTCACGGCCGCCTTTGCGGTGCTCACGATGTTGAACACCAGCTCGTCGCGCGGCATCGAGCGGATCGAGGAAACCTGGATCGGCTGATAATCGATGATGATGAAGGCTGCGTTGTCAGGGGTAAGAAGGTGATCGGTCTGCCGATTGCGGATGGTCTCACTGGCCATGATGGGTTCCTTTCCTGTTAAAGTCGCGCGTCGGCGGGCTTGCGCCCGTGTTCAAGCGGAGGGTCCAGCGCCAACCGATCCGCAGGAAAAAGGGGTTGGATGCAGGGCACCCAGCCCCCTGATCATGTTGCGGCGGCGACGAAGCGCCCGCTGTTGAAGTCTTCAGCGGCCTGCCGGATTTCCGCTTCGCTGTTCATCACGAAGGGGCCGTATCCGACGATCGGCTCGTCGATGGGTTCGCCCGTCAGCACCAGCAGCTTGGCATCGCCAGCGGCGTGAATGGCGATGTCGCCGCCTTCGCGGTCGAGGAGCACCATCTCCGCCTCGCCTGCCTCCTGCCCGTCGGCGATGGTGACGTGGCCCGTGAGGACAACGATCATAGCGGTGTGCCCCGCAGGCAGGTCGAGGTTGATGTCCGCACCAGTGTTCACGCTGAGGTCCCAGACATTGATCGGCGTGAAGGTGCGCGCAGCTCCCTGCGTCCCCCGATAGTCGCCCGCGACGATCCGGATCGTGCCGGCGCGGCCGGGGAGCTTTACGACCGGGATGTCGGCCTTCAGAATGCCTTGGTACCCGGCCGGTGCCATCTTGTCCTTTGCGGGCAGGTTCACCCACAGCTGAACCATGCGAAAGGGCCCACCGGCCCGGGCGAAGCCGGGCGAGTGATACTCCTCGTGGATGATGCCGCCTGCGGCGGTCATCCACTGGACGTCGCCCGGTCCGATCACGCCGCCGTTGCCAGCAGAGTCGCGGTGCTCGACCTCCCCTTCGTAAACAATCGTTACCGTCTCGAAGCCACGATGCGGGTGCTTGCCCACCCCTCGGCGCTGACGGGTTGGCTCGAACAGATGCGGTCCGGCATAGTCTAGCAACAGGAAGGGGCTCACGTGAGCGCCCAGGTCGTTGTACGAAAAGAGCGAGCGAACGGGAAAGCCGTCGCCGACCCAATGCTGCCGGTCGTTACCGTAACGGCCGATTACCTTAGCCATTGTGCGTTCTCCAATACCACGCGCCGCCGCGCGGCTGCGTGTCGGATCGTAGATTACATCAGGACGATAAAATGAAAAGATTGCCAGAAGCGACACAGCGTCCTACAAAAAGGACGATGAAGGACCTGAATGATCTCTGTTATTTTGCGGCGGTCGTTGATCATGGAGGCTTTTCCGCGGCTGGGCGGGCGCTCGGGATCCAAAAATCGCTGCTCAGCCGCCGGGTTCTGGCTCTTGAGGAGCGTCTTGGCATCAGGCTTCTCAACCGCTCCTCCCGGCGCTTCTCTGTCACCGAGGTCGGACGCGAGTTCTACGAACGGTGCATCGCGATGCTGGTGGAGGCGGACGCTGCGGAGCAGGTCGCCGCGCAGGTCCAGGGCGAACCGCGTGGCGTCGTGCGAATGAGCTGCCCCACCGCATTACTGTCCTTCCAGTTCGGCGAATTGATCGCGCGCTTCATGATGATCAATCCGCGTGTCCAAATTCTTCTGGAGAGCACCAACCGACGCGTCGACGTGATCTCCGAAGGATTGGACCTCGCCATACGGGTCCGCTTTCCGCCGCTGGACTCGACCGGTCTGGTGATGCGACGCCTTGACGAGAGCGCCCAATGCCTGGTTGCCGCTCCGAAGCTGGTAGGTGGCCAGCTGCAATCGCCAGCCGACCTTCATGGCTTTCCCAGTCTGGATCAGGTGCGTGCGACCCGTGAGCATAGCTGGGGACTTCACCATGCCGACAGAAAAGTGGCGACGGTTCCGCATGCGCCCCGCCTGGTGACCGACGATATGTCGGTGCTCCGCGATGCGGCGATGGTTGGCGCGGGAGTGGTGCAATTGCCGACGATCTTCGTCTCCGATGACGTGAAGAAAGGACGGCTCGTCGACGTGCTCCCGGAATGGCGACCTCAGTGCGGGATCGTTCATGCCGTCTTCCCGTCGCGCCGCGGGCTGCTCCCGTCCGTACGCGCACTGCTGGACTTCTTCGCGCGCGAATGCGCGATTCAGCGCACTCGAGCGGAGAAGATCGTGCCGCCCGGGTTGCAGCCCCGAGGCTGGTGCGATGGAGCGACGACCAGCGAGGACGACGCTCAAAAGACAAGAGGGCCCTACGAGGAGTTGCCGCAGTGGCTAGGCCAGATTCGATAGCGGATATCGCTTACAAGAATTTGAAGGATTTTTGCCCGAGCAGGTCCGTCTCTTTCTTTCCGGGATCATTGCTTTTGTTGAGCTGAGCGCGGTGCACGCATTCGATCATTGGAGCGTCCGGGATGGAGCCAGCGGAATTTCGGAAACCGCACAGTTGGCAATGTTCTGGCCTACCGTGTCACGTAATGGGGAACGATGAATGGATATCGAGGGCTTGCGAACATTTGTGGAGGTCGCCGATGCGGGCGGAGTGACTGCCGCTGCCTTGCGCCTCGGCGTGTCCAAATCCATCGTAAGTCGGCGGCTCGCGAGGATCGAGACCGAGCTGGGCGTTCAATTGCTCGCGCGAACCACACGCGGCGCTGCCCTGACAGAAGCAGGTATCACCTTCCGGGGTCACGCCGCCAGGATTTGCGCGGAGTACGACATCGCCATGGAAACAATTCTTCCGGCGGGCGAATTGCGTGGAAGCTTCAGAATTGCCGCGCCCCTGACCTTTGGTCCGACACACTTCGCGTCCGTAATCGCGGATATGGCGCGCCTCAATCCCCTCCTCCAGATCCGGTCCTCCTATTCTGACCGCTTCGTCGATCTCATTGCGGAAGGCTTCGACTGTGCGATCCGGATCGGCCATCTGACCGACTCGAATCTGATCGCGAAGAAAGTCGGCTATACACCCGCGATCTATGTGGCGACGCCCGACTACATTGAGCGCCACGGCGCACCGGAAACGCCGGAGGAGTTTGCCGCCCACGATGTCGTGATGCACGGGACCGAGACCTGGCTTGCCATGAATGGGGACAAAGTGATCAGCCTGAAGCCGCAGGGGCGGTTCAAGGCCGACAATGCCGTAGCTCTCGTTGCGGCAGCGCTCGCCGGCGTGGGCGTAGCCGGCATTCCCAAGGAGCTGATCATCGAGCACCTGGATTCCGGAACACTTGTTCCGGTCATGAAGCGCTTTCCACCACCGAACCTCGGCATCTATGTGGTGCGGCCACCCGGGCAGCATCCGGAACGTAAGGTGCGGGTCCTGACAGAGATGATGATCGCGTGCTGCCAGAACCTCTGCAAAGGGATCATGCTGCGAGACGCGCATAGACTGGGGTCGCCGGCCTGAAATTTGCGGGCGTGGCGTTCTTGATGCCGCAACACGGCACGGCATAATGCGAAGCTACCGCCGCTTTGGTGCGAATGGCGAGCATGGCGGTGCGGACGTTGACGGCGGAATGCCGATCGAAGTGATCGGGGGTCATCTCCTCGAGCGATGCCGGTCCGCTCATCCCCGCATTGAGCACAAGCGCGTTGACGCGACCGTGTGTCTCCTTGATCTCGGCGACCACGCGCTCCAGATCCTGAGGCGATCCCGCATCGGCCGCTATCCCCTCGGCTCCCCGACCTATCTGGGCAACCGCGGCGTTGACCTGATCGGGCGCGCGACCCGTGATGGCTACCGTCGCGCCCTCAGCCGCCAGTCCCTGCGCGACCGCCAGACGGATGCCTTTGGCGCCGTCATAATCAAGGCAACCTTGCCCGCCAATCGATCCATCTGAATCTCCTGATTGCAGCAGGCGCAGCGAACACGCACGAGCTGGCCGAATCAGAAGGCGGCCAACGGCAGCCCGGTTCTCGACGCAAATGACGGAGCCTTGTCCTGGCGGGGCTTTAGACGCCGGTTTCTGATCCGTCCGGATTTGCCTTGATGAGATACTCGCCGCTTTCCCGGAAGCTGCGGACGGTGGCGAAAGTGTCTTCCATAAACTGCACGTAGGACAGCTTGCCATTCTCGCCACGCGCCAGAACCGCGAAAGGTGATGTCACCGTTTTACCCAGAACGGTCGATGTGTAGGTAAAGGAGCCGAATAGCGCAGCCCCGTTCTCATTTTCAAAGCTGTCCTGGATCTGGAAGTCGTCTGTCGTCCAGTATCGACCGACATCGATAAAAGTCTGAACCAGCCCCTCGGTGCCTTCGTTCGTGCCCGCCCAGGGCATGATCCGCTTCAGCTCGGCGTGCTCATAGTTGAGCGAGACATATATGAAATCATCCGTGGTGAACTGCTTGACGAAGTCGAGATCGGTCGGGTTCGACAGGATTGACTGCAGCAGAGCCAAAGGAGATGCCGACGACGCGGGCTCAGTTGTAGAGTGTGCAGCAGGGGACATGATGAATTCCTCGTTTGGGTGTTCCGGAGATCGCGGTGTCGACGTGTTTCAAACCTGGCAGGCATCGCGCTCTCGCAAGCCGCATCCACCTGTCTTCGGTGATAGGAATTCCGCCCACGGCTCTCTAGCCACGACTCATGACGAGCTGTGTTGCACGACCCGGAACGTCGTTCGTTGGAATCCTGCCATCGGCGGTTCCACGACATGTTGAACTGCCACGAGCGCTCACAGCCGACGGGCGCGCCTCGCCCTCCGCGCGGCCGTGCGGCCGGCACCGTTGTTCCGCAGACATCGGCTCGACGATCGAAAGTGTACCCCACCCCGCCGCGTTCCACTTCACGCAACACAGCTTGACACTTCCCGAAGCTAAGAATCGCAAATCGCAACTGCTAAATGCGCGGATCAGGAAGTCATGTGCCGTTCCCGTCCCGCGTCGACATGCGGCTGACTTGGATCGAACATGGTAGAAAAGGACGAGTCTATGATTGATCTTGAAGGTAAGCGGGCGCTGGTGACCGGTGGATCGCGCGGTATCGGCGCAGCGATCGCCGTGGTGCTTGCGGAAAATGGAGCCGACGTCGCCTTTACTTATCAGAACGCGGCCGAAAAGGCGCAGAGTGTCGTCAAGTCAATCCAGGCGGCAGGGCGCCGCGCAGTCGCGATACAGGCCGATAGCGCCGATCCGGAGGCGATCGCCCGTTCCGTGAACGAGGCGGTCTCCGCGCTCGGCGGCATCGACATTCTGGTGAACAGCGCCGCGATCGGACACTCGGGCATGATCGCCGATATCGACCTTGGCGAATATCAGCGCCTGATGGACGTCAACGTTCGCGCTCCCGTGCTGTTCGCGAAGGCTGTGATCCCGCACCTGGGCGAAGGCGGCCGTATCATCACGATCGGTTCGGCGCTTGGTGAGCGCGTTCCGTTCCCGGGCATTACGACCTACGCGATGTCGAAGGCGGCGCTGACCTCGTTCACTCGCGGCCTCTCGCGCGAACTCGGGCCCATGGGCATCACCGTCAACCTGATCCAGCCGGGCGCGACCAACACGGATTCGAACCCTGCGGATGGCGAGGCGGCCGATTTCCAGCGCAGCCTGACATCGCTCGGCCGCTACGCCGAACCGCGCGAGATCGGTAACGCTGTCGCCTATCTCGCCAGCTCGGCCGCAAGCATCATCACCGGCGCGACGCTGACCGTCGACGGTGGCGCGATCGCTTGAATCGTGGTGGGAGCGGCGCGCGTGACGGCTATCGCGGCCGAAGGGCGCGCCGCCCCTGAATAGTTGATCGCCATCCCGTCGAAACAAGATTGCATCACGAGGATCTGTATGACCGCAGTGCATTACCGGAAGCAGAAGGTCGGCGAGGTCGACATATTCTATCGGGAAGCGGGCCCGGCCGACGCTCCCGTGCTGCTGCTCCTTCATGGTTTTCCCACGGCCAGTCATATGTTCCGTGACCTGATCCCTCACCTTGCGGACCATTACCGGTTGATCGCGCCCGATCTCCCCGGTTTCGGGCAAACCAGGGCGCCAGACCGTGGGGAATTCACCTACAGCTTCGACAATCTGGCTGAAGTCGTCGGGCGGTTCGTCGATGCCATCGGGGTGGATCGCTTCGCGCTCTACATCTTCGATTATGGCGCGCCGACGGGTCTCAGGCTGGCGATGAGGCTACCCGAGCGGATAACCGCGATCATCTCGCAGAACGGCAACGCCTATGAGGAAGGCTTCAGCGACCAATGGGGCGCGTGGCAGGCCTATTGGCGCGATCCCAGCGAGGCGAACCGCGAAGCGTGCCGCGACTCCCTGTCGCCCGAAACGATACGTAACTGGCAATATGGCACCGGCGCCGATCCCGAGCTGCTGAGCCCTGACGGCCGGGAGCTCGACATTGCCTATATGGCGCGCCCCGGCGCGGAGGAGGTGCAGCTCGACCTCATTCTCGACTATCGCAGCAACGTCGCGTTGTATCCTCGATTTCAGGCCTATTTCCGGAAGCATCAGCCGCCGTTCCTCGCGGTGTGGGGGCGGCATG
>Ga0247823_10000218_pt1 | contig 48962 bp, 44 predicted proteins | sample 13C_PalmiticAcid_2_FD_192426 | JGI IMG/M metagenome (GOLD analysis project Ga0247823, IMG submission 192426) | Soil microbial communities from agricultural site in Penn Yan, New York, United States - 13C_PalmiticAcid_Day30 | ecosystem: Environmental > Terrestrial > Soil > Agricultural land... | reverse complement strand
GGGGAGGGTGCCGGTCACGAGGATCGTCTCGTCACCGGCACCCTCCCCTGCGCCTTGGGCCTCTTGCGGGCTTTCGGCACCTCCGCGCTGGATCACCAGCGCGTCACCGACCCGGCGGGTTGTGAGGCCGCTTCCGGCCAGGAGCTCGGCCACGGCGGCCTCGGGGGAATAGTCGCCCTTGAGCGCGGGCGCGCGCCTGCCCGCCACCAGCGCAGTGGGTGCGACGATCGACCGCCCCGAGCCGCGCGCGACAGCACGCAGCGCATCGCCGAGCGGCTGGGCCGGGAGATCCCAGCCCGTTTCCTGCGCCTCTCGCGCCGCTGCCGGCAGTCCGGCGCCAAGCGCCAGCGCGGCGCCGGCCATCAACATCATGATCTTGCGTTTCTTCGTCTGCATCACATCCCCCGATCCGGCCGTCTGCGACGGTCTCGATGCAGTGGTTGACGACGGCGGACGCCATCCCCCCCAGGCCCGGCCGACTTTCTGCCGGGGACGTTGTCCTGTCGGCGATCACGGCTTTCTCCGCACGGGCCCGGTCAGCGGCGCTGGCACGGGCAGGCGGTGTGCCGTCGTCCGCCAGTCCGCCAGACCTGAGGAGACACGCCATGGATGTATCGATTGCCGCAAAAGGCGGCCGTTGCGCGATCTACACACGCAAGAGCGCCGAGCCGCCGATCGGACAGGAAGTACGGATATCGATGCCGGGCGCATCGACATCGTCCTCGTCTACAAGCTCGATCGCATCACCCGCACCTTGCTCGACTTTGTGCGCCTGATCGACTTCTTCGCCGCTACGGGGTCGCATTCGTCTCGATCACCCAGAATTTCGACACCAGCGACAGTATGGGCCGGCTGATCCGAAACGTGCTGCTGACCTTCGCGCAATTCGAGCGCGAGATTGCGAGCGACCGGATGCGTGACAAGAAAATGGTGATGAGCCAGCGCGGACTGTGGACGGGGGGAAATTCACCGCTTGGTTATGCACTTCGCAACGGCAAGCTCATCATCAATCCGCCCGAGGCGGAAGCGGTCCGCTGCATCTTCCGGACCTTCGTCGAACAGCAGAGCATCTCCGTTGCCCACAAGCGTCTGCTCGCCGAAGGCCACCGCCGTGAAGCATGGCGATCACGCACTGGCCGGCGCCATGGTCCGAGCCCGATCAGCCTGACCTCGCTACATCATATCCTCGCCAACCCTGTCTATATCGGCGAGACCGTGCACCGGGGCGAGCGGTCAGCCGGGATACATTCGCCGATCGTCGAGCGCAGCCTTTGGGACCGGGCACAGATCATCCTCAGGGAGCGGGAGCGATTCAGGCCGCGGCAGCCCGGCCATCTCCTGAGCGGACTGATGTTCGATGCCTTCGGGCGCCGGATGCATGCGAGGGTGTTCAACCGCCACGCGGCCTCGCGTTACTATGAGTCGGCGACGGTCGCATGGGCCAGGCGACAGGGGATCCGGCCCGTATGCATTCAGGCTGACTCGTCGGAAGCACTGGTGCTGGCGGCCCTCAAGCAGCTGTTTGCCGATCGCACGCGGTTTCGGCCGCTGCTGATGCAGATCGGCATCACCGGATTGCAGCTCGACAGATGCAGCGATTGCGCTGGCGTGGCAACGGTGCGTCTCGACCGGCTTTCCTTCCGCAATCTGCTGGGGGTGCTCAGGGTGTTGATCGTGCGGGTGGAAGTGGCGCTGGATTGCATAAGGCTGCTGCTTCGCATCGAGGCGGTTGCGCATTTTCTCGCATGGGACGGGCTCGGAGTGTTCGCCATAGACGAGCTCACGACGGCTCGGGCGAGGATATATGTCCTCGAAATTCCCGTCGCCGCCACCCGCGAGCGGCGGCGTTCCTGGCTTCCGGTGGAGCCCCGCAACCGTCCCGCGACTCCCTGCCCCGCGCTGGTCGGCTTGCTTGAGGATGCGCGTGCGGCATTCAAGCTGGTATTCGAACATCGCGACGTGCCGATCGCGGATCTCGCCTGTTCGCTGGGCCGTAAAACGGGTTCCTTCTCGCGGCTGGTCAGGCTCCAATATCTGGCACCGGACATTGTTGCCGCAATTCTCGATGGTCGGCAGCCGCCATCGCTCGGCCGGCATCAGTTGCTCGAATGCGACCTGCCAATGGATTGGGCCCTGCAGCGACGGCTCCTCGGATTTCCGCCCCGGGAAGAGTCGTGGGGTCGCACCCGCCGCAGCGTCGCGGCCGCATGAGCTCGGATAGTAATTCCGGGGAAGCCGGTGCCATCGATCGCGAAACGACGCGATCGATGGCACCGCGGCGGCTTAGCGCGTTGGCGGTGCAAGATCCCTTGATTGGCGCCGACGCCGCGATGCGATAGTCTCGCTCGATGGTCGATGAGCGCGAGATATGGGCCTGCGCCGCTTTTCTCCTGCAGCGGCATGGCGCCGATGCCGCGGGGATCGCCGGAGCACGCGCTGACGCGCTTGGCGCGGAAGGCGCCTCCGAGGGGCAGCGAATTTTTCGGCTCATTGCCGATCGAATCGGTGCGTTGCGCAAGCTGCAGCCTGACGGGCCTGCGCACTAGCCATGCCGATGGGTACCCGCCACCGCGTCACCGGCATCCTCCTGTCCTCGTCGCGCGGTCCGGTGCTCGAGGTCGACGACGGCGGCGTCTATGCGCTCGATCTCGATCGCGACGCCACGCGGTTCTTTGGGCAGCGGGTGACTGTCAAAGGCGTCCGAAGCGGCCTCGACCGAAGCTCGTTTGGCGGATGACCCACCCGTCGCGATCAAGGGCATTGCGAACGTGTGGTGCCTCACAGGGAATTGTGGCCGCGATCTGATGCTGGCGGATATTGCCGAAACAGTCCCACTCGCGAACGGCAGCTAACCACATGTCATGGACATTCGCGGCCGGCGTAGCGGCGGCCGAAAGCTGCCCGACCGCTACCGCCCCGCTAGCGGACGTTGCGTCGTCCGACACCGATGGCCTACGCTCATAGGATGGAATGGACGCCAGCCAATAAGCAAGAAGTTTTGTCGGCGATTGAAGCGGACTGGGTGGGTATCGATCCGGCCCTCAGGACGCGCCTCACCGTCTATTTGATAGAGCCAAGGCCAGCATTGATCGAACGTTTAGGCACCACAGAAAATGTGTTCATTGTTGCCGTGATCGACCACAATGTCGTATTCTTCGACGACATTGAAGAGGCTTTTGGAACGGCGAGGGAAGTAGAGGGAATGCTCTCGGAAGTTGCTTCATATGGCAATATTGCAGTCGCACTTTCGGAGCTTGAGCGGCTCGGTGCTGACGGCAGCTAGCCACCCGATCTGGACATTTCGGGGCGTCGCGGCAGCTCGCGGGCTACCCAAACCTGCCGTTCCGCTTTCGGGCGAGAAACCTGCCGGTCGGCTGACGCCCCAAAGTCAGTCGTTCGGATCGATGCTCGCGTCGCTGCAAAGCGGACATCGTTCATCCATTAGCGCAATGCCCTTTATCGCCGGTACGCGAGTGTTGCGGCATAATGCGGGACGTGATCAAAGTCGCTATGAGGTTCGCCGGAGATAGCTTTGTCCTTGTCCTGTGGGCCGTCACCCTGTCCGCCTGCTCACCGGGCGGAACTAGCCACGCCTCCAAGAATGCGCTCATGCCAGTAGGAGCGGCGGAACTGCGAGATCTGCTATCCGGGCACTACATGCGAGACTGCGAGGGCCCAGCAGACTCCGGTCCGCTTATCCTGAGACATGACGACACATTTGAGAAGGTCACCGGGTTTGCAAACTACGGCGGCAAATATGAACTACTCGATGGACTGGTGGCGTTTCGTGGAACTCAGGACGGTTTACCCGTCGAGTTCAAGATCCGCTTTTTCAAGAACGCCGTCGGAACCCTTCTATGGAGCGACGAGGGTAACCCGCCTCGCCCAATTGACCTCCGCAAGATTGACGAACATTCTCACGACCTAAGCTGCGCAAGGAAATGAGAGCTCGTTTCGGACGGCCACTTTTGATCGCTTGCTGAAGCAGGCGGCGTGAGCTCCCCCGACCGAGGCGGATGTCCGGGGCTGGGTGGGAAGGGGAAGGGCCGCTTTCAGCTTCCAACCTCACGGAAGCTGCCGTAACTTCGGCAGATGCAGCGACCACGATCGCAGTTCAGCTACGCAGTCCTGGCGGCGATACTCATTGCCCTTCTCTTATACGCGACGTTCCGGATCATGGGGTCGGCAGTTGTTTTTGATCGCTCAGGAAACGTTGTTTCCGCGGTCGTGATGGCTAGCGGTCGTGAAACCCGGCCGCTCCACCAACTTCCTGGACATATCTTCTACACTGTGCCGCAAACCGACGGTGAAATTGAGGTTCGCTGCCGCGACGGCTCCCGTAAGCGGTGGGGCTATGTCACATCTCACATGCATACTTGGCTACGGGTCGAGCCTGGCACGGGATGCGCGAAGATCACGGACGTCCGTTAACAGGCTTTCTGTGAATCAACGTCTTATGTCCGCTCTTGGGCGAAAGCTGCCGTTGACGTCAGGCTGCCGAGGAACGGCAGCTGTAGCGTCCATCGATCCTGGAAGCTGCCAGTCCGCTTACGGCGCAATTGCTGCCGTTGCAGTGTTCTCACGGAAAAACACGGGTTCGAGTCCCCGTAGAGGTCGCCATCGTCAAGCGGGAAATGGCAGACCCCCCCCATACTCGACGATTTGGTCGAAAGCGTCCCCACTTTTCGTCCCACACTTTTGTCTCGGCTTCAGTGGCATGGTTTGGCACACCCTGCACGATGGTTGTGATTCAGGCTGCGCGGAAGCGTCACCAGTTCGGAAGCCTATCGACGACTTTTGCGCCGGCAGTCGACAGGCGGCTTTGGGCCTCCAGGGCTGCGAAGCGGACGTTCATCACGCTATGCCGAGAATGACCGCCCCAACCCACCCTCGGGCGCCCTTGAAGCGAGACCTCCGTTCACGGGCCCGGAATTGCCAAAGCAGTACGAAGATGGGGACGATTTCCTCACGCCTCACTAGTTCAATGCAACTCACCACCCCGCCAGGGCTGGGCGGCGGATGACTGGGGCCGGTGAGGCAAAGCCAGTCGAGATTATACAGGAAGATCGACAGCTTCTTTATCAAAGCTCTCGGTGCGCTCAAAATAGCGAGTAGTGAAACCGCCCTCCCAAGATATGCGCCCTACCGCTATTTCGTGGATCTCAAACCCTTCGGTGAAGCTAGAAAATCCCGGCTTCGATTTTAGGCTTTCCATCGCCTTCATTGCGTCTTCGCGACTGGAGAAGATGCCAATGCGAAGGCAAGTATCAGACCTATCTTGATACTCCCTCTCATACCATAGATCGTATAAAATATCACTCATTGGAATGCCCTATCACCAAACTTCTTGATCTTGCTAAACTCTGAACCTGGCCCAGTATCGTAAGCGTTCTCACCATACTTTTCATCCATCAAGCGCTTGGCAAAATCTCTCCCATTTTCATTAGAATAAGGAGCTTCTCCTTCAACCCAAGAGGGGGTATCCTTTGCCCCTTTCTTGCCGCCTACACCCGGCTTACGCTTCTTGAAGCAGTTGGCGTTGTGAACAATGGCTTGGTCACTTCCCACAAGAAAGGTATGCCAGCCTTCCACTGTCAGGTTATACGTGCCTTCTACACGCTGGCTTAGCCGAACCGACTGGATAAGCAGCGGTCCCGCTTTCGCCGTCTCGATCCGCTGCGAAGTCAGAAGCTCGGCAGTCTTGACCCAGCCTTTGCCCTCGACCTTCCAAGGATGATCGTCAGTAACATAGAATTTTGCCTCTTTGCCTCCGACATCGTGCGCGACCATCTCATACAGTGGTTTTGGCTCAGGCCGGATAAGGTTGACCACCTGCTTCGGGGCGATGGTGCCGGTCACTTCATCATGGGCCATTACCATATCGCCGACCTTTATGCTCTCTATGGCAACCAGGCCTGTGGGAGTTGCGACAAGGGTGCCTGCGGCGAAGCAGCCGCACGGAGACCGCGTCAATGCCCTCCAAACCTTTGGCGCTTTACGCAGCTTCGCGAGTTTGCCGATAGGGACCACGTCAACAGCGGCGAGTGCCCACTCTGTGCCGCTGCATCCGCCAAGCACGCATGCACCCAAATCATAGCCAGGGATCAGGATCGAGGCAGCCAAGCCAAGCCCGCTCTCCTCTTGGCGCCGGCCTGTGACGACAATGTCAGGCCCGTCGCATGTCGAGTTGTCCTCGCTGTTACACTCCTTCCCGGTGGGATCGGTATTATTCATCGGATCGTTTGCGACGTAAGCGTAGAGGTTAACCTGGTCCTCGTAGCCTATCGGATCAGTCTGGAGGAATCGTCCCAGCGTGGGCGAGTAGATGCGCGCTTTGTAATGGTACATGCCCAGTTCGGGAATCCACGCTTGGCCAGTATATTGGAAGCGTCCCATGTTCTCGGCGCCGGGAATGCCATATTCGTCATAGGCATTGATCCCCAGCTTGGCACCGGTAGCGTCGGCGACCGATATGATGGAGCCCTGATGGTCGATTTGCAGGCTGCGGCGGTCGCCGAGCCCTGCGCTTTCGTACCAGAGCAAAGGATCATCCTCACCGATGCCGTGAACGTAGCGCCTGAGCAACGCACCCGACCCATCATATTCCGCGATCAGTTGGTCTCCGTCATACAGGAACTGGGTAGTGCCCATCGTCGGCTTGGCGACCTTATACAGCCGTCCCAGCGGGTCATAGATGAGGTTGGCACCCGTCGAGGTCGCCACCAGCCGGTTTTCGGCATCGTACGTGTATGCGATCTGTCCGTCCGAAGTCAGGTTGCCGTTGGAATCGTAGCCAAAAACAGCACCAGCGACGCTGGCATATTGATTGAGGCCGTTCACCGCATAAGCACGATTGACGTTCACGTAGCCTGGGAACGCATAGGCCGTGTTGGTCCGCGCCTTGCTCGTCACCTGCCCGGCGGGATTGTAAATCAACGTCGTTGTCACGTCCTCGCCGGTGCCAGCCAGATTGTCGCTAAGATTGTTCAGTCTCGAGATCGCATCATAACCATAGGCGCTTGCAACGCCGCCACGGCCTTCACCCGAGCGCCGGCCCTGGGCGTCCCACACCATCGTCGCGACGACCGCGCCGCCATTCTCCCTCGCGGCAATCGGCCGGTCGAGGCCATCATAGTCGTAGGTGAAATAGGCACCGTCCGGGTGCGTCACGCGGATACGATTGCCGTCGGCATCGTATTGATAGCCCAAGGTCCGGCTGACCCCATTCATGTTGGTGGTGCTCGAGGTCTGACGCCCGAAGACGTCATAGGTGCTGGTCACCGCGTCGGCGCCGCTCGCGCTATCGAACCGTGCCGCGGTCTGAAGACCCCGGAGGTCATAGCTATAGTAAACGTCGCGGGTCGCCGTAGCGGCTACGTTGGTGCACGCATACCCTGACACGCAGGCGTCGGGGACGATCTTCGACGTCATCCGGTTCAACGCATCGTAATTGAACGCAAACATCCGGCCGTCCCGCTTCGTCAGGGAGGTGCGGTTGTCGTTTAGATCGTAACGGTAAGCCTCATAGTCGTTCGAACCGACCGATCCAGGCGCGGTCTTGCTCGGAAAGGCCCAACGCTGCAGCCGGTAGTATTCATCATACTCATATTCGGCGCGGTTTCCATTGGCGTCGGTTATGGAGGTCAGCTTGTTATCCGCATTATAGCTGTTTTGCCGGTCGTTGATTTGCAGGGTGGTGCCATAGGCTTTCTGGACGGTGGCGATGCGGCCGGAGCTGTCATATATCAGTCGTGTGATCCGGTCCGGCCCGGCGGCGCCCTCCACCCCCAGTTCGCAGGCGGATGCTGGCAGAGAGCCGAACGCAGCCGAGTTCATTCGAACGGCGGTGCACTCGAGTTCGCCATCGGCGTTGTAGGAATACTGCGTCGCGCGATAGGTGACCCCGCCTGCGCGCTCATATTCTGCGGACTTGGCGCCAGCCGCGTCGTAGGCGATGTCGATCGTTCGCGTCACGCTCATCGCGGCGAATGCGGCATCCGACTGGTCTGAGGCGGTGCCGAATTCCTGGCGCACCGGCTTGCCGTCATCGTTGTAGCTGGTCCGCTGTACCGGCACGGGCAATGGCGCGGCGCCATCCGGGTCGGGCATCATCGTGCCCGTCAGTTCGCGATCGGAATTGTAGAAATAGCGGGTCGTATCCGCGCTGCCCGCGAGGGGGCCATCCACACGAGCGAGATTTCCGAATACGTCATATTGCCTCGTTACCGTCGACGATGCGCTGCCGTCCCCCGCCTGCGTCGTCTCCGACGAGACATGGAGATTCGCGTCATAAGCGTAGGTCGTCACGACTTCGTCGGCAGTTCCGACGCAGGAGGCTTGTGTCCGGCAGACCGATTTCGAAACCAGCTTCCAGATCGGTGTGCCGATGACCAGCGCGCCACTCGCGTTTCTGTAGCTGGCCGTGCGCTGCTGATAGGTATAGCGGATCTGCGGTCGTATTCCGTTCGCATCCGCGGGGCCGGTTTCGGTCAGGACGCCGCCGTGAACCGGATCATAGGTGTAATCAGTCCGATTTCCTTTCGGATCAACTGTATATTTGGGTTTGCTGTAGGTCTTTGGATTCTGATCTGCACCGTAATCGGCAGTAGCCGTCCGAGTACTGCCGAGATTGGATGTGTCTTTAACCGTGAGGACATTGCCAAAGCCGTCTCGGGTGAAATCTCGGGTCGGAACGCCTGTAATGACCTGCTTCTTGATAAAAGTGCTGACCGGCCCCACGGGATTGTAGGCGCTGACGCTCTCATAGCTATCGGTGGCCAAGGAGCCGTTTGCGGAAAGCACGGCATAGCCGTAGTAGTCGCTTCGTTCGGCCGATGCCGCGCGGCTCGACGGCGATGTGCTTTGTCCCGAAGCGCCCAGCAGCTCTCCTCCGCCGCCACATTGGGAATACCAAGCATAACTCCAAGGGCCTCGCCCTGAAAGCGTCGCTGAAACAGGCATACTCAGGCGCGGGCAATTAGAATTCACATTGTCGTAATTGGCTCTCACCAACGTCATCGACACGCCCGACGGCAGCGCAACAACATGATTGTACGTTCCACCCGAACCGGGCGGAAATGACGCCATGTTGGGTACCCTTACTGTCGTGGTCTTGTTGGTCTGGCGGGTACTGGTAGTCGTATATACGTTGTTAGATAAGGTCTGATTGTTTACCGCACTTGGCCAGTCGGATCTCGACAAAGAGCAAGAGGTGGCCGCGGGATCGCAATAATCCACGGCCATATTGAATAACTGAATACGGCTTGGGACTTCCATATAGGCCGGAATGTTCAGATTCCACTCCACATGAAGCTGGTAACCCGTACTACCCACCACCGAATTGAGCTTGTTGTTTACGTAAGTGAAGCTGAGCGTCGAACCATCGGCATAGGTGATGAGGCTCAAGCGACCAATGCGCCTGTCCGGGAACTGGACGTTTGCGCCGCCTGTCAGGGACTTGTCGTACTTCCAACTGGAGCCGTCCTTCATCAGAAGAGTGACGTCGGTTGCCCCCCAGAGCACCTTTTCTCCGCTAATCGCGGATGAGCCACCCTCATTCACCCATTTGCGCTGCCCCCCTTCGGTGATGAAATAATGCCACCCGAGCTCGCAGGAGGTGGGCGTGCCTCCGCTTGACTCGCATCTGTACAAAGCCGAGCTCAGCGGAATGCCGGTGGTACCGAGATAGCTGATCGCCAGCGTCGTCACGTTCATATGATCCGTCGCCGGATCGCCGATCGTCAGCTGGGTTTTCTGCCCATCTATTGTGGCGAGGTCGCCGCTCATTAGATCAATACCGTTCCGATCGATCGCGGTCACCGGGGCTGGTTCTCTCGTCGACAGGATCTGCGCCTCGGCACCCTCGAATGGAAGAAGCCATGCAATACTGAGCGTGGACGCAATCGCATATCGCCTCGCACGATGAGGTCGCTTCGCTGTTCTTTGTCGAGTCAAGATGACCTCCTGTCCGAATCAGATCCGGAAATGCTGAGTAATGATTGCTGTGTGTGACGTAAATCTGCCAAAAAACTTTGGCAGCCGGCCTAAACTAGGGAAATATCGGAATCAATCGACGCAAATCTTTAATTATCTCTGCGGCAGCATCAGCGGTGGCTTACTGGGTCAAGGTATCTCAAGATTATTGAGTTTCACCGCCCCATTTTAGGTTGAGTATCGTCGCATGCGATAAATTCTGCACACCGAACCAGCGTAGGCGCCAGTTGACAATTTGCTGCCTTTATAAGGTCGGAGGTGATTTTGTTGTGGAAAGCTCGGAAGCCGGTCAGTCCAATTCGACCGCTGGGCCTAACAACCCTGTGATTTGCCAATCAGGGTGATTCACGACCGACGCAAAGTGCGTATGAAACAGCCTGGGCGCCGCTGGAGACTGCAAAGTCGACACAAAACTCTTCTTCTGTCCCGGTTCCCCAACCTGGAAGCTTTGTCACAGACACGATACCGGATGTGGAGTTCAGGGTCAGCGATCCTGATGTAGCGACATAGCTAACACCAGCATGCGCGCTTCGATCTCTTGTCGCATAGCTGAGTACGGTCGGCGAAGCGCATGCCCCTGACCGTATTACGTAGAACAGGAAAGGATAAGGAGCGTGAGAATAAGGTAGCTCACTCATATATGAGTCGGTGTTTTCGATGATGCATCCAGAGCCGCCCTGACCACCGCCAGCATTTATCAGCACCTGTGTACGATTCCCTGCCTTGTCCAGATTATAGACCGACGTCGTGCCACTATTGCTTCCACCCGTTGTAGAGGTGGTGACCAGACGACCCAATGCATCGTACCCGTATGTGGTGGCCTCTTGCGCACGCGCGGATTGCGAAAACGCTAACATAGACCAGCCCAGTACGACGACCACGCGTCGCCCAATGCCAAATCGTTGCAAGATTAAATCCCCTTCGATGCTAACATGACTATGAACACAGGATTGTTACAGATGCGCGTCGGCAGCGCTCAGCGGAGCCCCATCGAATGTCTGTATGCGACGCACCGCGCCAAGCGCTGAAGGCAGCTTCTAAACACAGACGTGGTGCCACCCGAGACCGTTTATCCAGTAGTTATAATTTACCAATATATACGTGAAGAGATTGCAGTACTAACAGACAGATTCCACATTACTTTCTATTTAACTGGCAAGTATCTGGGGTGCTGCCGGATTTATCTTGGCTTCCGGTTGTAGGTAACCATGTTGCCGCTAGGAATGCACGCATCTTCGCGGGCTGATCCGGCCTTGGCCGATATCTTCGGGACGATTGGGGCGGCCGGTCTGATCTTGGTGGACGACGAAGCTGCGAGAGAGCTGTTGCGAATGCTCCCGCTGACAATCGAAGTGCGCGATCACCTTCGGCAGGAGAAGACCGGAACTTTGCCTCGCCGGAGCACCAGCGGCAGTCAGGGTTTTCCGCCGGGGCTCTGGGGGAACGATGACTTTGTCATCTATTATCGCGGGGCCGCGCACTCTCGTCCGATGTCATCGACCTTGGCTGCGTGGCCAGCGCGGTCGCCATCTTTGATCGTCCCGGTCCGGTCACGGTTTGAGTAGCGCGGGCCGACTAGCGTTTCGCGACAATCCGCAACCTAGCTCCAGTTCGGATCGCCACGACGACCACGCCGTCATGTTCGGCTATTTTGCCATCGTCTGGTAAAAGCGTCCGACAAGCCCATGCAGAGGATGGCATGCCCATGATGGTCGCCACCGCTAGAGGACCGAGCAGTTCCTTGGTCCGAAACTTTGTCATTGGTCCTGCCTTTACGTCGCCGTCGAGCACATCGTTGGCGAAAAGTGGAACGTCCGCAATCGGGCGTTAGCGGCCGCTCAGCTTCGAGCTGACGGGATGACCGCTTCGGGCATCCGCCGAAGTACCGCGGCATCGATGCACAGCTCGTGATCTGCACCTGGACAGCGCACGCAACAATCTCCGAGGCCATCGCGCCGGAGTCGGGGCAGCATCGGGAGGCTGTCCGGCAGGAGTTCCTGCTTGGTCTTGAACGGCTGGTGCAGGCTGTGCAGTTGCTGACCGCGGGTGCAGCCGAGACCAGGCTCGTCACTCGTCCAATGGCTACGTCGATGTAATGCCCGAGCTGGCGATCGACGGGTCAATTGCAGCGCCTCAAAGTCGATCCTGCTTTCTTGGACGATCAAGAGCCTCTCAGCGAGTGGGAAGTGACCGTCCTCATCATTCGAAAGGACGTCGCGGCCTGATGCTCGCGGCGCCGCCCTCGAATGGAAAGGAAGCTATCTCCGGAACGGGTCGTTCGAATTGCGGCCCTTGACAGTCTGGTTGATGGCTTCCAGTTCGGTTTCCACATTCTTCAAGGTCGCGGCCATCGCACGAACGCGATTGTAGCTGTCGATGTATGCCTCAGTCACCTTAGCTCGACAGTTGAAAAATCTGCCTCCAACGGTCGCTTCATTGCTTGGATGGTTGGCGAGGATATTCAGAAGCGATTCCATCCTCTGCGCACCACTTAACTCGCGCTTCAGTCTGGTCGCCGCTAGATATTCCTCCGCAATCTTATTCAGAAGAGAAAGCGCTATATCGGTAGCAAGTTGAGTAGTGCACGCTGAATTTTTATCGTTTTCCGATACCTTCGTTGCCCTGTAGCGACCGAACTCTAGATTCATTTGCTGCTGCAGATGGTCTCGTTGATTGATCAGATCTCCACGACGAGCGAGCAGGCGCTTGTCCGAGGCACTCATCTCTTCCTTGTCGCGCGGCGCGTTCGGCGTGATTCCCTTTAGGACGCAGACAACCTCCATTGAGGCGACGGTCCTTTCATCATCCAGCTGCGGCGAATAGTAACCGACGGTTCCCCCGAGATCTGCCGCGCGGCACGTCGCCGAAGCGCGGTCGAGCCAGGCAGGATTGGCCCATTCGTCCCGGCGAGCCTTGCGCTCTGCGAGACACTGCCGGGGCGGACATCTCCACGACCCGGATACGATCGCGTGAGGCTGTTCTGTCGCGAGCACTTCTCGCGGGTCGATCGCCCGAATGATGGTCGACACCGATACCGGAACATCGACGATGATCGTGTTGCCCTTGATAACCTGGCATAGCCGGCGCGAGGTCTTGTAGCTCGCCTCCAGAAAGGCGTCGATGTTGCTGCATGCTAGCCATTTCCCGCTGGATTTCGCCCGAAATGGCCCACGTGGGCCAGAAACGATCTCGCGGTCGCTGTAGGTGTTACAGGATCCGTTGGGAGTGCAGATTTCCAACGGCTTGATGCCGAACTTCTCAAGCCCTCCGCCGGGGGCGTTTCTCGGTTCCGGCCCGATCGCTTGCGCGAGCGCCGAGGAAGTGGCGGAGATAGGCAAAAAAGCCAAGATCAAGCCCAGACGAAGAACACCGAAGACCATCACCCCTCCCGTTGAAATCGCCCGACCAACTCGAACACACCACCTGATCGGAACCTTAACCAAGGGATCGGGGTACTTGCACGCGAATATGACTGACCGTGCCAGAAGGACCAGTGCTTGCCGTCGGTGCTGTGAGGTTTGCTCGGGGGACTAGATATACCACAAGTGCAGTCATTGGATTACGCCCGCACCGGCAGGTAGATGGGCGCTCGTTTCTTGGCTCAGTCGGTCACGATTACCGGAAGCCGTTTCTACTTGCAGCTTTGCCAAAAAGACGCTCAGCCGGGGATCGCGTCGCGTATCCGATCCGCTGTATCTTTGCTGATGTTTGCGACTTTCTGGGAACCGTCCGCGCGAACGATATGGATATCCTTGCGGTCGAGCAGCCTGAGCGAGACGTAGGTCAGACACAGGATTACGACCGCGGCAATCTCAATGCCGGCGTCGCTGGTCAATCTTTGGACATACTCTGCTCGATGATCCGCTGACGCGAAGCTACCCCCCGTGCGCTGAACCGCGGCGATGAAGCTGTAGTTCAGCGCGGCACCGAGCAGGACGAAGGTCGCGCTGATACCGAGAGCCCAGCGAACCACGGTGAGAGACTCATCGTCCAGATCATCCGTTGTAACCAGCTTCAGGGCAGATCCGGCGACCATCACACAGATCAGAACCATAAACAGGAATAGCGCACTGGCACCTGCCTTCTGCCAGAATGACGTCTTTTCATTGAACATATCAAAGAGTTGACCGACCGTACTGGCGACAGCCAACACGGCAAAGGCGAAGATGGCTATGGCGAGAATTCGTGGGATGTAAGACAGCAGATTGTTCTTGATGGCGAGCGACTTGATTCCATCGGTCTCTACCATAAGCGACTTGATCTTGATGACGGTCATTTCGGCTCCCCCAGTCCCTCACGTATCCAATATCGCAAGTCGGTTTGCCGCTCAATTCGCACTTGGGTCGCGATCGGGCCGAGCCGTTTCGTATCAGGACGGCGTCGGCCGCCCGACTTCGAATGCTTTGGGTCCTTCCAGCGCCTGCCCCCTATGCGGGGGGGGGGCAGACGCGCAGTGATTTCTAGCCACAAAACCGCATAGTTGACGCCGCTTCGAGGCGGATTTCGGCGGATTTCAGACCGTAATCAGACCTGCGCATGTCGCGTGGCTGCCGGGCAAGTCGGACAGCCGGGTTCGCGATCCATGCAAGCGGGTGAATTGCCCCGGCCGGGCGCGCCCGCCGAGGAATATGTCGAGGCCTTCCTCGCCTACAAGCTGGCGAAGCAGCCATGCGAACACCGCGATTCGAACGTCCGCTTCTCACGCCTGAGCACCTGGCCACTCACGGCCCAGAGGCGGAAGAGCCGCTTTCCGCATGAGCTGCCGGTCGGCAATGCCGCCCCAACAGTGGTCGTTCAACGCGTCCACCCAGATTCCCGCAAGCTGCCGTTCGTTCACGGTGCCGCGCATCGCCCACCCAACTAGTGACATGTGTTTCCGCCGTGACCGAAGAAAGGTAATTGAAGGCAATTACTTATCCCGCAGCTGCTGCCTGACTTCGCCCTTGACGGCCGGTATGACTTATTGAAGAACTAGAATACAGGTTCGGGTCAGATGCGCAGCACCGGAACAGATGGGGGAAGATATTATCCCAATATTCGAGATCGGCGGATGCGACCTGCCAAATCGCCTGCGCGGCATAAAGATCAAGACGGTGCGGGGGGCGGGCGAGTGCGACGAGCGCCCGACCGCTCATACGCGGCGCGGCGACTGCCCGGCCGTGAAGAACGTCGCGCCGAGGTGCGAGGCCATATCACATCAATTCCGCCGAAGCGCCAGAGATGGCGTTCTACCAGTTCCCATTGGCTCACATCGACTTGGCAGGAGAGAATCGTGAGTATTGAGTCGATTAAATTCTCGACCGCGCTCGCAACCGGCGCATGCCTGTTGATCGGAGCGCCGACGTGCTTCGCGCAATTCGGCGGATCGAACGACAAGATGCCGGTTATGCCGGTGAGCCTGATCGACGAGGTCTCGGTCGATCTGACGAGCGGGGCGAGAACGGATAGTTACGTGACTCTGTCGATCGGCGATCCGGATAGCCCCAGCCTTACGCATACGGCGTCGTACAAGCCCTATGGCACGGAGCTTGGTGGCGAAGTCAGGACCATATGCGTCCCCGGAGAATATAGCTCTTGTCAGTCGAGCTTCATGACGTTCAATCTCGGCAGCAGAGTAGAATATGGTCAGACGAGCCCGCTCACCGACGGCTCCATATTCAGTTATGATTCCAGCGCGCAACAATACCATCTTTACGACACGGACGGACGTGAATGGATATTTTCCAAATATCCCTATCCCGGGAATGGCCTGGATGCGCCGACGCATTATCTGACCGAAATACGCGAAGCAGATGGAAGGCGTCTGGTTTATAACTACTCGCCATTCACTGCAAATATGACAACCACAATGAAGTCCGTTGTGTCCATCACCTCAAGCGACGGATTTCAGCTCAATCAGGTCAACGACGGTGATGCGATACTGACGAACAGGCGATACATAAACTGCAGTATGAGCGCGAGCACCTGCCCTGCGGCAGACGCGTCTTGGCCGGCGGTGACATATGGTCCGATCGTCAACAACTCCAGACAGGTCACCGTCGCCGGGGGGCGCAACTTCACGCTGGCGAACGGGGTTCATTACGCCAGCGGCGAGTTCATTCGCTATACGGTGGAAAGTGCCGTCTGCTCCACGTTCCTGAGCGGATATATCAATATATCCGGGGCCCAAGGACAAACGCCGCAATATTGCGAGCGGGTCAAAAAGGTCGAGACGCCGCGGGGCGCATGGAACTACACCTATACCGGCAACAGTCTGATCTCGGTTACGGATCCCGCGGGCGAGGTATATACGTCAACTATCGGGTCTTCGACCGTGACCGTAACCGACAAGCTGTCGCGACCGACGACGTACCAATATGGAGGATCGACATTCCAGGCCGGAAATTTTTATAGATACGTTAACAAGAATGTCGGCACTGTTACTTATCCTGAAGGCAACAAACTGATATATGGTCGCGACTCCCGGTCGAACATCCGCTCGGTTCAGAATGTGCCCAAACCGGGATCGGGGCTGCCGACCCTGACCTGGTCCGCAAGCTATCCGGACTCCTGCACGCCGGCCAATTTCAGAGTCTGCAACAAGCCAGATTACGTAATCGACGCAAACGGCGGACGCACCGACTTCACTTATGACGCGTCGCATGGCGGCATCCTGACCGAGGCGCTGCCCGCGGATTCGGTCGGGATACGCGCTGTGCGCCGATACGGATATCAGCAGCTCTCCGCGACCTACATGGGGTCGGACGGTCAGATGATGGCCGGCAGTCCGATCTGGAAGCGGGTTTGGATGAAGGAGTGTCGTTCAGTCTCCGCTTGTGCCGGAACGGCCGAGGAAATCACCACGACCTATGAATATGGCGAGAACCTTCTGCTCCGTAGCGTAGTCGTCAGCGCAGACGGCGCCGTCCGTAGAACTTGTTACGGACATGACGTCAGAGGCAACCTTATTCGCGAGACGAAGCCCGGGGCCGGCCTGGCCAGCTGCCCAGGCAACTAATTGCACGACATCCTGGCAAGGAGCGTACTGGTGAAACTAGTCAAAGTGGTCCTGATGTCGACGAGCGTGCTTGCGGCGTCGGCTGCCTCGGCGCAGCAAAATCCGTCCGATTATACCTATGCCACCCGCTACGATGCCGGGCGCCGTGTCGTAGGCACGATTGCGCCGGATCCCGATGGCGGGGGTGGGCTGCGCTATCAGGCGGTGCGCAACACGTTCGACGCTTCCGGCCGGCTGGTACGCGTGGAAAAGGGTGAGTTGGCCACGTGGCAGAGCGAGAGCGTGATGCCGATCAACTGGACCGGCTTCAATGTCGCCGGCCAGGTCGATACCGAATATGACTCGCTGAACCGCAAGACGGTTGAGCGCGTATCGGGCGGCGGCACCGTTTATGGTGTCGTTCAATATAGTTACGACACGCATGGCCTGCTCGAGTGCACGGCGGTGCGCATGAACTCCGCCGCGTTCGCCGCACTCCCTGCCAGTGCCTGTACTCCCGGTGCCGAAGGGAGCTATGGCCCGGATCGGATCACGCGTAGCCTCTACGATGCTGCAGGCCAGTTGCTGACCGTGCAGAAAGCCTATGGCACCTCGCTCCAACAGGATTATGCGACCTACACCTACTCGGCGAACGGAAAGCAGACGAGCGTCACCGACGCCAATGGGAACAAGGCGAGTTTCACTTATGACGGGCATGATCGGCGGGTCCGGTGGAACTTTCCCTCCCTGAGCGCAGTCGGGACCGTTTCCTCCAGCGACTATGAAGCCTATGGCTACGACGGGAACGGAAACCGGACGAGCCTGAGGAAACGCGATGGGCAGGTCATCGCCTACAGCTTCGACGCCCTAGATCGCATGACGCTGAAAGATCTGCCGACCGGCCAGGACGTCTATTACGGCTATGACCTGCGCGGATTGCAGACCTATGCGCGGTTCGGCTCGGCCTCAGGACAGGGGATAACCAATGCCTATGACGGTTTCGGCCAGCAGATCTCGAGCACGAACGACATGGGCGGGGTCGCCCGCACCTTGACCTATCTTCACAATGCGGACGGCGCGCGGACGCGGCTCACCTATCCCGACGGCAACTTCATTGAATATTATCGCGATGGCATAGGGCGGGTCTATTACGCCGCGTTGAATGCCGCGACGCCGCTTTTCTACCCGCCTTATGATACGGCGGGCCGGGTCGACATTCTCTATCGATGGGTCAGTGGCGGCTGGAACAATTATTCGGACTTCGGGTATGACGGCGCCTCCCGGCTCAGCTCGATCGCGAACGTTCATCCCGGCACTTCCTATGGCGTCACCACCGCGCTTGCCTATAATCCTGCCAGCCAGATCGTCTCGCGCACGCGCGACAATGACGCTTACCGTTTCACCGATCAGTTGAATGCCAACCGCACCTATGGCGTGAACGGGCTGAACCAATATACGTCCGCCGGCCCGGCGACTTTCAGCTATGACGCCAATGGCAATCTGACCGGAGACGGCACCAGAAGTTATACCTATGACGCCGAGAACCGCCTGCTCACCACCTCGTCGGGAGTAACGCTGACCTACGACCCCCTCGGGCGCCTGTTCCAGACTGCGGGCAACGCCGGCACGACCCGGCTCCTCTACGATGGCGACGCGCTGGTAGCGGAATATGATGGCACGGGCACGCTGCTCAGGCGTTATGCCCACAGCGACAATGAAGACGATCCGCTGGTCTGGTACGAAGGTTCGGGGGTCTCCTCGCCCGGTTATCTTTACGCGGACCATCAAGGATCGGTGACCACTGTCACGGATGGAACCGGCAACGTGACTCACGTTAATGCCTATGACGAATACGGTATTCCCAACGCGACCAATGCAGGACGCTTCCAATATACCGGCCAGGCTTGGATCCCCGAGCTTGGTATGTATCATTACAAGGCCCGCATTTATTCCCCGACCTTGGGAAGGTTCTTGCAGACTGACCCGATCGGCTACGAGGATCAGATGAATCTCTATGCCTATGTCGGAAATGATCCCCTCAACAATCGCGACCCGTCCGGCGCCTATACGTGCCTTGCAAGCGCGAATTGTAAGCAGTTCGAATCCGCGCGTCAGGCCCTGATCCGGGCGCGCGATTCATTCTCGACGGATTCGGTGCAATATAAGAGGATCGATCGCGCGCTTGCCGTGATCGGCGAGCCCGGAACCGGCACTCTGAAAATCGCCGGCGACAAGATTCATCCGACAGGCGGCCGCTCGGTCCCCGCGAGTATCGGCAACGACACATTGACCGTCTACTCGGATGCAGTCGATCTGCACGCCAGCTTCGGCCTGACCGTAGACGAGTATCTGGGCGAGACGATCGCGCACGAAACCGACCCTGAGCACATGAAGCCGCCGACCACAGGGGCGGAACGGCTCGAGAACGAGCGAAGCGGGTTCACGACCGGAGACGCAGCGCGCCAAGGCTTCAATCGTCTTGCGGGACGCAGGGAAAACCCGCTCACGCCGGAGCAGATCGAAAGCGCGGCGGAAGGTTCCGTCTCGGCCGCGTGCAGGGCCAATCCGAGGCATCCCTCATGCAGATAATCAAGCTTCTTGTCGCTGCGGTGGCAGTGTCGGCTTCGAGCAGCTGCATGGCGCGACCCCAGGAGGCGACGCGGTTTACCTGCCTGGAGAAGAATGTGTCGCCTGAGGAAATTCGATCGGTTTCCCTCGACATTACCTCAACTCCGCATGGGGATATCGGCAGATTTCCGAGCTGTCCGAAAATTGTCTTTTGGATCGAATATGACCGCACTATTTCCACAGACGAGTCGTACAAGCCGTACTTCGTGGAGCTGATAAAAAGACAAAGGGCCATGAGCGGAGTGTTGACCGTCAATGGCAAGGCCAAGATCATTCTCCAGCCGAACGACGAGCGCTACGGTGGAACCGTCAGATTTTCTGAAATCGACCTGACAGCGCTTCCGCATGTCGAGTGACGTTTCTGCCCTCAGCCTCGCGAGAGGGGCGGCGACGAGAGTGTGGCATGTTGGCAGAGGCCGTATCACGGACTGGCGTTGATAGTCGCGTGTCCCAGGACGAACTCTTCGCGATGCCTGAAAGCGCGAGGAGCCCGATGAACGGAGGGCAGCCTTCGCTATCATCCCGCTTGAGAGCTGCCGGTCCGCTTACGGCCCATTTCCCGCCGTTCGGCTCCCGTAGGGGTCACGAGCGATTTCAATCGCTTACCGTCGTTCGAATGATCGCAATTGGGCCGGGTGTCGAATGTCAGCTTCGCGCGTATCAGATAGCAACAGCAGACAGTCCACTTATGGCCCAGTTCCAGCCGCTCACTGCGCCTGGCGCTACGATGGCAGCCAATGGCCGTTAGCTGCCTGTCTGCTCCGGGTGCAAATGCAGGGATAGCTGACATTCGCGTCGAGCCAGTCGCGGGGACCCAACAGCGACGTTGGCACCGCATTGCCCCCGGCTGATTCGCGTTCTGAAGGCGCGGGGCGAACGCGCCGCCAATGCTTCCTGGCCAAAACACGGCGCACTTTCAAACCGCACCGCCACAATGGACCTGAAGCGGTGACGGCCCAGCTACAGCCTTTCGACCCCGTCACCGCCTTTCACTCACGAGGCTTCATTGGAAATCCGCAGTGACAGACAAGGTCACGCGCCTGCCTTGAAGCAGGGTGAAGCCGCCGCCGCTCGATACTTTCCAGCCGAAGACGTCGCCCACGTTCTTGACCTGTGCACGAAAGAGAGTCGGCACGCCGCCGATGCGGGTGCGATAGCGGGCGCCCAGATCGACGATCGATCTGGCGGGCAGTTCCAGCGTACCCGCCGCATTGGCGACACGGCGGCCCTCATGCGTGGCGCGCAAGTCGAGCGACAGGCCCGGCACCCAATCGAGCCGATAGTCGATCGCAGCATCGATCAGGATGCCGGTCCGCCCGATCGGGCGAACGCCCAGACGGCCATCGTCGACGGCCTGACCACTCACCCGCGGACGAAGCAACACCGCTCCGGCGACGATGCTGAGGCTCTCGTGCGGCCGGGCCGATAGCGACGCTTCGACGCCCCGGTGGGAAACTTCGCCCAAGGCGCGATAGGCGCCATCGGTGCGGTCGATCTCGAAATAGGGTTTGGCGATGTCGAAGACAGCCGCGACCAGTCGCCAGTTCGCGCTCAACGCATAGCGAATGCCCAGTTCGCGCTGCCGCGTCCGCAGCGCCGGCAATGCCTCGCCGCGATTGACCGCGTTGGCCGGCGCGACACCGCTTTCTTCCAGTCCGCGCGTCGCCGCGGCATAAAGCGTGAGCTGGCTGGTCGGCATCACCGCCACTGCCGCATTCCAGAGCCAGGGACGCTCGTCCTGCCTCGCCTCCGGCAGTCCGGGCTGCCGAAGGATCTTGCGATAGTTGCTGCGAGTCACGCCGAGATTCACCTCGGCGACATTCGGCCAGCGCATCTCGTAGCCCAGGGCGTAACTCAACTGCCGCACGCGATCGTGCGTAAGCGGACCATGAGCGAAGTCCGGCCGCGGGCGAGGATCGGGCACGCCCGCGTCGACTGCGCCGAGATCGGCCAGCGCATAGCCGCCATAATCGGTCCGGACGTCGCGGGCACGTAGGGATGTCAGTAGCCAGTGCCGTCGCGGGCCGTCGACGAAAGCGCGGCTGATGCGAACTTCGCCCGAAGAGGAAGCCGCGCGTTGATCCACGCCGCTGAGCAGAAAGGAGCGGCCGGCGCCCTCCTTGCTCACATCGCTATACCAGGCCGACGCATAGGAATCGCGCGTGAAGCGGCTGTTGAACCCACCCGCTGCCAGTTGCCACGATCCCAGGCTGGCCTTGACCAGCGCACCCAGATTCTGGCTGTGCCCCGCCCAATCGGCCCATTGCTGGCCGAAGAAGCGCCGCCGCTCGATTTCGGGCGGGAGGTGATCACCGGCGGGATAGAGCACCGGCGCCTGCTCCTCGTCGCCATAATCATATCGCCCGAAAAAGCCCGTCAGTTCGACCCCGTCGACCGGCTTCCAGCGCGCCACGCCACCATAGCTGACGAACCATGCGCCGGCGCCGTTGACATATTCGTCGTCGTAAAGCCCCCCGTCGAAATTGACGCTCAGGCGGTCGGTCACCGGGATCGCGGCGTCGACGACCAGATCGGTGCCGCCATAGTCGCCGCTGTTGAGCTGCACACTCACGACCGCCCGCTCACCCGCCCGGCGAAGCTCGAGATCGACGATCCCGGTCGGCGCAGGCAGCGGATAACCGAACGCGGAGAGCCCCACCCGCACAGTCGAGCCGCGGACGATCACGTCGGTAACCGCGCCCGCCCGGTCGAAATACAGGCCCTCGATGCGGTTGTTGCCCGCCGCAGTGGCACTGAACCCGCGCACTTCGCCGCTCGCGTAGATCCCGATCGATTCATTGCCGACGCTCTTGCCGAAGCCGTCATCGGCTTCGCGTGCCGCATTCTCCTGCGTGCGCTGCGCTTCGGCCGGCGAATCCCACACGCCACATGCTAGCAGCAAGGCGGTGCCGAGGGAGCGCTTCACAGCGCGAGCGCCAGCCGCGCGCGGATCGTGCGGGGCGCACCGGGGGTGATCCACACGTCGCTGTACGAACTCTCGATATAATCGCGGTCGAACAGATTCTCGGCGTCGAGGTGAAGCCGGACGCCGTGCGAAACCTGCCACGACAGATTCAACCGCGCGGTCAGATAGCTTGGCAACCGGAAGCCGCTGGCGACGTCGTCACCTGCGCGCGCGCCGACATAGGTCAGCCCGGCACCGACGCCCAGCGATCCGGGCTGCGCCTGATCGGACTGCCAGAAGCCGTAGATCGCTCCACTGTGCTTGGGCACATTCAGGAGCGCGCTGCCGACGAGCTGCGAACGCGTGTCCTCCAGAATCTTCGTATCGGTATAGGCATAGACTGCGGTCAGCGTCAGCCGATCGTCGGGGGCATAATCGAGGTCCGCCTCAACGCCTTTGCTGCGCGCATGCCCTGCGGCGATGCTGAAGCCGCTATTGGCGGGATCGGTGACGAGAACATTGTCCTTGGTGATGCGGAAGAGCGAGAGCGTGCCGCGCAGCCGACGGTCGAGCAGCGCGAGTTTGACGCCACCTTCCAGGGCTTCGCCGCGCTCGGGCGCAAAGGACGCGGACCCGGCATCGACGCCCTGGTTGAACCGGAACGACCGTCCCCAGCTCAGATAGGCGGAGAAGCGATCGCTCGGGGCGAAGGTGAACGCCGCGCGCGGACTGGTCGCCGAAGGGGATTGGCGATCGGTGCGATGGGTCCGGTAATTGACGTTGTCCTGCCGGATCCAGTCGTGGCGGATGCCGAGCAGCAGCGAGAAACGATCGTCGAGCGTCAGCAGATCCTGCGCATAGACGCTTTCGCCGCGCAGCTGCTCGAGCAGGTCCTGGTTGAGCGACGCGGCGGGCTTGGGCTGACCGTAGACCGGATCAAAGATGTCGATGTCGTAGGGATTCGCTGCCGTCGGGCTGAAGCGGTAGAAGATCCGGCGCTGATCATAATTGAAGGCGTCCACGCCGACGCGGAACTGGTGATCGACGCCCAGGATCTGGCGGTTGGCGCTGAGTTCGATGCGCCCCGACAGATCCTGCCAGTCATAGTCGTGAATGCGGAGCTGACGCCGCAGCCGCGTCCCGAACAACGCGCTGTTGTGAGTCGACTGGCCCTTGAGCGTGCCATCGCGATATTGGATTCCGCCCTCGAGCGCGATGCCGTCGGCGAGGTCGATATAGACGGTACCCTGATGCTGCACGGTGCGCTGGGTGATCTGCCCGTCATTCGGTTCGCCGAGAAAGCGTTCGCGCGGGAGCGCCATGGCGTCGCCATTCACGGCAACCAGACCGCGATCGTGCGTGAAATTCACGAGACTATATTCGAGCTGGTAGAGGAATCGGACGCGGGAGCCGAGCTGCAAGCTCAGGGAAGGCGCGAGCAGCAGGCGATCGGACTGGTTATGATCGCGAAAGCTGTCGCCTGCCTGATAGACGCCGATCACCCGCGTCGAGACACCCTCCGAGGCCGAGCCGCCGATGTCGAAGCTTCCGCGCCACGTGTCGAAGCTGGCTACCGAGATATCGCCGCCGGCATGGAAATGGTCGAGCGGCGCCTTGGTGACGACGTTGATCGAGCCCCCCGGCTCGCCCTTGCCCGACAGCGCCGATGCCGGGCCTTTCAGCACCTGGAAGCTCTCCACCGTGGCAACGTCGCGCCGCGCATTGAAGCCGCGATTAGCGGTGAATCGATTGATCAGCAGATCGGGCCCCTGGTTGATGTCGCCCGAAAAGCCCCGGATCGAATAGGCGTCCCATGCGCCGCCGAAGCTGTTCTGCCGCGCCATACCGCCGGACAGATCGTATAGCTGCGACAGATCAGTGAAGCCGGCGCGGTCGATCAGCTCCGCATCCAGCACGCGGACATTCTGCGGCAGCAATATCGGATTGACGGAGAGGCCGTTGATGCTGGCATTGGCCGCGCGCGAGCCGGTCACGACAAGCGCGTCGCCCGATTGCTCCGCACCCTCGCCTTCCTGAGCCCATGCTTCCGTCGGCATCAGCATCACGCCGGCCAGCACCCAACGCGTCCAAACTCCCATTCTGACCCCCTTGATCGATGATATGATGTATCACGCGCCCTAAGCCGCACCGCACAAAGGATGTCAATGATATGATGCAACATATCACTTGACGGGAAGCGATTCGGCAGGTGACAGAGGCGGTCCGCAACCAGGAGAATCGCCTTGCCCGAAGCCGAACCGGCTCCGATCCTGCTCGACGACGTCGTGCTTTCCTACGGCTCCCACCGGGTCCTCGACCGGCTGTCGCTGACCGTACCGGCGGCGAGTGTCTATGCCTTGCTGGGCGGTAACGGCGCGGGCAAGTCGACCACCCTGTCGGTGCTGCTCGGCTTCGCAACTCCGGAGCGGGGCAGCGCGCGAGTGGCGGGAATCGACCCCTCGGCCGGCGCGGACGAAGCGCGGCGGCGCATTGCGTATCTTCCGGAGAATGTAGCACTGTACGAGCATCTCTCGGCAGTCGAGAACGCCGATTATCTGCTGGCGCTTTCGGGCGCGCCGCGGTCGCGCGCCGAGATCGTCGCTGCCTTCGACGCTGCGGGACTGCAGGAGCGCGCATGGGACCAGCGCCTCGGCGGCTTTTCCAAGGGCATGCGGCAAAAGGTGGCGATCGCAGTGGCCTTGCTTCGCGAAGTGCCGGTGCTTTTGCTCGACGAGCCGACGTCCGGCCTCGACCCACGGGCGACAAGCGACTTCAATCGCCTGCTCACGGCGGTGCGCGATCGCGGTGCTGCGGTGTTGATGGTCACCCACGATTTGCTCAGCGCCGCCGACGTCGCCGACCGGATCGGCTTCCTCGACGCCGGCCGGATCGTCGAGGAAGTGGCCGCGCAGGGCGTGGAACGTTTCGACCTGCGGGCGCTCCATGCGCGCTTCGCTGCCGATACGGTGCAGGCGGCATGAGCCCGCTCCGCCTCATCGCGCGTGACGAACTACGCCTGATGCTGCGCAATCGCGTCGCGGTGATCACCTTTGCCCTGCTCGTGCTGCTGACATTGGTCGCAGTGGTGACGTCGTGGAGCCATCAGCGCGGGGTCGCCGAGCTGCGCGCGCGCCAGCAGGCCGCCGCCGAAGCTGCATTCGATGCCCAGCCCGATCGCCACCCGCACCGGGTGGTCCATTACGGCCATTTCATCTTCCGGCCGCTCGGGCCGCTGGCCGCTTTCGATCCCGGCGTCGATGCCTTCACGGGCAACAGCATGTTCCTCGAAGGCCATCGCCAGAACAGCGCGAACTTCGGCGACGTGCGGCAGAGTTCGCTGCTCGTCCGCTTCGGGCAACTGACCCCTGCCTTCGTGCTTCAGGCGGTGGCGCCGCTGCTGCTGATCTTTCTCGGCTTCGGCGTGCTCGCACGCGAGCGCGAGCGCGGCACGCTTCAGCCGCTGATGCTGCAGGGCGCATCCTGCGGCCAGATCGTGGCGGGCAAGCTGGGCGCGCTCGGACTGGTGGCGTTGCTGGCGGGGCTCCCGGCCATGCTCGGCCTCGCGCTGATCGCGGGTCAGCCGGGCGCGCTTGCCGCGCCAATGGCGGTGATCGCACTCGGCTATGCCGCCTGGCTCGCGCTCTGGACCGTCGCGATCGTCCTCGTATCGGCGTGGGTCCGGCGCAGTCGCGACGCGCTGCTGGCGTTGCTCGGCCTCTGGGCAATCGTCGTGGTGCTGCTGCCGCGCGTGGCGCCGGATATCGCCAGCGCAGCTTATCCGCTCGCCAACCGATTGCAGACCGACATCGCCATCGCGCGTGACCTGCGCAGCATGGGCGACAGCCACAACCCCGACGATCCCTATTTCGCGCGGTTCAAGCAGTCGGTGCTCGCGCACTACGGCGTGACTCGGATCGAGGACCTGCCCGTCAACTATAAGGGACTGCTAGCGCTCGAGGGCGAGAAGATGACCTCGAGCCTGTTCGACCGCTATGCCGGTGAGAGCTTCGCGGCACAGGCGAATCAGAACATGCTGGTCAGCACGATCGGCGTGCTCAGCCCGGCGATCGCGCTGCGCGATCTGTCGATGGCGGCGGCCGGAACCGACTTTGCCGGCCACCGGCGCTTCCTCGAACAGGCCGAGGCCTATCGCTACGATCTCGTCCAGCGCCTCAACCGGCTGCAGGCCGAAGCTGTCTCCTATGCGAACGACACCGCGAGCGACGCCAGCGCCGATCGCCGCAAGCGCCTCTCCGGGGATCATTGGCAAGCCATGCCGGAGTTGAAGTTCCGCCAGGCTGATGGCCCCACGCTCGCGGGCGCAGCACTGCCCGGACTGGCAGTGGTGCTGATGTGGCTCGGGGCCGTCTCGATCCTGCTTTTTCTCGCCACGCGCCGATTGGGAGTCCGCTGATGCGCCTCTGGATGCATGAACTGCGGCTGCTGCTGCGCGCCCGCCTCGCTTTGTTCGCCTTGTTGCTGCTCGGCGCACTGGCGATCGCAGGGATCGTCGCCGGGTTTGCCGAAGTCGAACGCCAGCGCGCAGCGATCGAGGCGATCGCCAAACCTCAGGCAGAGGATATCGGCGCGATCGCGGCATGGGTGGACAAGTCCCGGGATCCCGGCACCGCCGCTTATTACAGCTTCCATCCGACCTGGGATCCGCCCTCCCCGCTCGCCTTCGCCGCGATCGGCATGCGCGACGTGGCGCCCTATATGCTTCGCGTCCGCGCACTCGGCCTCGAGGCGCAGATTTACGACGGCGACAATTTCAATCCGCAGCTCGCTCTGCCCGGCCGCTTCGACTTCGCGTTCGTGCTGATTTTTCTCGCACCGCTCTTCGTGATCGCGCTGTTTCACGATCTGGTATCCAGCGAGCGCGAAGCCGGTCGCGCACGGATACTGGATGCGTTGCCCGGAACGCGCCCGCGCTTGTGGCTGCGGCGCGGCGGCCTGCGCTTTGCCTTGCTGTGCGCCGCGCTCGCATTGCCGTTCGCGACCGCAGCCCTGTTTTCCGGTGCATCGCCATTAGCCATCCTCGCGATCCTGGGCGTGACGGCGGGCTATCTGCTGTTCTGGATCGCCTTGTCGGTTCTGGTGAGCCGGCTGCGCTGGAGCTCGGTCGCCAATGCGGCCACGCTTGCTGTGTGCTGGCTGGTGCTCGTCCTCGTCCTGCCGACGCTCGGCCATGTCGCCATCGATCGCGCGATCAAGGTGGATCAGGGGGCCGAGATTGCGCTCGCGCAACGTGAGGCGGTCAATCGCGCCTGGGACATTCCGCGGGAGGAGACGATGCGGCGCTTCTATGCCAGCCACCCGCATTTGGCCGGCTCCCCGCCGCTGCCCGTCGATTTTCACTACAAATGGTATTTCGCTTTCCATCAGGTCGGAGACGAGAGCGTGTCGGATCGGGTTCGCGCCTATCGCAGCGGCCTCGAACAGCGCGACTCCGCCGCGCGCGTGCTCGGCTGGGCGCTGCCGTCGGTCGGCGTGCAGGCGATCCTAACGCGCCTTGCGCAGACCGATCTGGCGGCGCAGCTCGCTTATCAAGACCGTATTCGCGCCTATCATGCACGACTGCGAGAATTTTATTATGGCTATCTGTTCACCGATCGTCCCTTCGGTCGGACCGATTTCGTGGCCGCGCCGCGTTTCGGAGGGTGAAAGCCAAAGCGCGGACGCTCGACCGGGGAACGTCTGCTTTGGGATGCAGCGCGCGCAGAGTGGCGCCTGTGCCCGATGGGAACGATGCCATAGGTATCGGCGCGCCCGATGAGGGGGCGACGTCCCAGCTATCAGTCCCCCGGAATTTTATGTGCTGCGAGACGGTCGACCAGTCGCTCGTCATTTGCTCTCCGTTATTTCCTGAATGGCAAACTCCCGCAGCTCGCGTGGATTGTCCGCATCGCTGGCGAACAGCTTGTGGTCGCGAGTTTCGTAAACGCGGACGCAGTGTGGCTTCGGGCGCGACTCAACACAGTACCTTCCGGCTTCTATTTTGTAGGGATAGCTCGTTGTGCCGCCACGCTCCTGGGAGCGAATATGAACCCCGTCTCGATGAAAAATTTCCGAGCGAATCGTCCCCAAGACAGATCCGGGCGGCGGGATCACAATTTTCTTTCCCACCAAGAGCTTTTTCAGGCGGCCTTGAGATACAGGAATATAGCTTTGATTTCGGCTCTGAGAATCCGGAGCATTGATAAATAATGCTAATAACTGGAGTATCATATTCGTGCCTCCCACATAGCCATGGTGAGCCTTTGTGGCGCGCCGCTATCCGCCGCAAGGAGCGCACAGCCGCCTGTCTTTTGCAAATTTGCTCATGGGTCAACAGAGTATTTACTACAACTGCCAGCCCCTGTTCATTGGCATCGTTCCTGGATCCTCGCATCGGCGCGACTCTGCTCAGCTGACTCAATACGGCCCTTTGAGCGCCGCCTCTTCGTCACATCGGCTTGGGTCTCGCGGAAGCCGCGTCTCCCGTTGCTTCCCAACGGATGCCGCCGGCTTCTTTTGTCCGGAGCCAATCGTCAACAAGCCAGGCGAGCCCCTGGAGAGCGGTGCGCGACCGAAGCTGAGCGACGATCCGTCCATTTCGCGCATTGATGAAGCGCACTCCATGAAAGCGGTACTGAAACCACGATATCCACACGGTTCGTGGCCCAAACAGCGCAGGTAAAACGCTGCTGCCATTTGCCCGCATATCGGTACGGAAAACCTCCGCAATCTGCGCCGCAAAGGCCGGAACGGCTCCGCCCTGTGGCAAGCTGAAGCTTACCTGATCTGGAGGAGCAGATCTTGCGTTCAGCTGATGCGGATGATCGGCCTGGTCGCTCATACCTCCTCGTGCCAATCTGGCGAGCAGCTCTGCGTCTTGGCCACGGTAACGGATGCAGTCGACCTCGCTCGACCACATTGCCCGTATTGTTCTGTCGAGCTCATCCTGGGAACATGGCTGCTGCTTGACGAAGCAATAATTCTCGCCGGTCTGGAACACCTCAGGTGCGATGTCCTCGGGCACACCACACAGAAGGCAGCAGTCCGGCTCGACATAGAAGTCGCCGTCTCCGGTTAGAGCGGCAATCGCAGGTGGCTTCGCTCCCATCTGCGGATGATAACCGGCCTGACCTGGTGGTGCTACAGAATGGCTCAGTCACAGCTGCAAAGGAGGTGTCCACCCCGTTCGGGCGGAGACGACCCCCGCGCACCAAGCGCTTCATAATCTGCCGCACCAGGCGCCTGTGAGCGGGATGCCGCAACGTCCAGGATAAGCCCAACCTGCTCACATGCCGATACCGAGTCCCCTGCTTCGCCCCCGGCCGACGAGATAGGCCAGGCTCTGGCCAACACTTCGTCCCGGCACCTCCGGCAAGCCAAGTTGCGCCTTGCGATTGCGCAAAATCGATTCAATCTGCGGATCGCGTTCGAGGCGCCTAGCGGCGGCGCTCGCCAGAACACGCGCGGCGCGCAAACGAGCGAGCGCGGTGAAACACCGGCTTCAGGCGCAGATCGCGCGTGATGACAAAAGGGCTTGGGTGATGAAGCGTCGCGAGCGAACGCGTCAGTTGATCGAACTCGGCGGCCTCGTCGCAAAGGCGAATCTCGTCGAACTCACCGACGACGCTCGCGCGGTTATCTTTGGCGTGTTTGTCGAGGCCGCCGCAACCTTGAGGAGCGAGCAGCGCGACCAAGCACTGGCGCTCTGGCGAAGGCAAGGCAAGCGCGCATTTGAGAGTGTGCGCGCAAGCTGATCTGCCTCACGATCTCGTGCGAATCGACAATCCGGATTCCTCCATTATGGAGGAAATGCCGCTCAGGGACGGCGTGCCAATAAACTTCACACATCGAGGTCGCTATGTCGGACGAAAACAAACTGAATTCGGTTGAGCTTGCCACGGAACTCACGATCGCCTGGCTCGGCAACCAGAACAACCGCGCGTCGGCTGAAGATGTGCCAACATTCCTGCGCACGATGCACGCGACCGTCACCGAGCTTGCCACAGGCTCTTCTGCGGCGGGCGATGCCGGCGACGCAGCTTCGGGTGAAGAGTTCACACCGGCCGTATCGGTACGCAAGTCGCTCGCATCGAAGGACCACATCATCTCGATGATCGACGGCAAGCCTTACCGGACCTTGCGTCGCCATCTGTCGACGCACGGCCTCACGCCAGAGGAATATCGCGCCCGGTACAATCTGAAGTCTGATTATCCGATGGTCGCGCAAAGCTATTCCGAGCAGCGCCGGGAAATGGCGAAGAAGATCGGCCTCGGCGCCAAAGGTCGCGCCGCGCGGACCACATCCGCCCCGGCTCCCGCGCCCAGGGCAGCTCGCAAGCCGCGCGCGAAGTCGCCGTCCAACGCCTGAACTAAAAGGCACGCCGGGTACGCGGTACCCGGCGTGCCGATTACGCGGCCGCGCTTTTCTCCAGCGCCGCGTTGCGTTCTTCGCAAATCACCTGCACTGCCTGGCCGAGCGCTTCGACACGTTCACCAGGCCACGCCAGTTCCTCTTCGCTGATCCGGTAGTGCTTCGAATAGCGGGCCTTCACATAGGCTTCCTTGAGCTTCTCGAAGCGCGAGCGGTCCGCTCGACTGTCGCGCGGCCAAGCGTCGATAAGTCGTGGGTCGATGCGCTCCGCCTGCGTTCGCAGGAGGCCGAGATTGTGTACGTGCGGCGTGTAGAAGGTGCAGACCCCTCGCCCGGCGCTTGCCGGGCGAGGGGTCGCGCAGCTCACTGCCGCTCTCCTGTGGCGGCGCGGTCCGGTGCAATCAGCACGCGGGCGATCGTCTGCTCCACCTCCTCCGCGCTGCAGCCGTGAAGCCTGGCGGTGGTGACGTAGTCCAGATCGTCGAACCGCACCGATCCGAAGATCGCACGATCGCGTTCCGGGAGTGCGCGAAAGGCACGGCGCATCCGGCGCAGCGCGAGCCAGCGGATCACGGCTGCACCTCCTCGCCCGGGACGAAACCGAGCAGATAGTCAGACGCCTGGCTGGCCGCGCTGGCTGCGCGGAAGATCGCCTTCTCGTCCTCCCGGAGCACGGCAAGCCAGCTGCCGATATAGTCGGCATGCCGCACAGTCGGCCGGATCGCCAGCGATGCGCAGGTGAACGCGCTCGCCATCTCGGCAACCAGCTCCTCGCGCGCATAGGCAGCACTGCCGAATGCGCCAGACTGGTCGCGATCCAGTCGCGAACCATGCCCGGTCCAGTGGCCCAGCTCGTGGAGCGCGGTGCGATACCAGTTGATCTTCGAGTGAAACGCCAGCTGCGGCGGCACGGCGATATAGTCCCCGGACGGGCTGTAATACGCCTCGCCGCCACCGATCCGGAAGTCGGCGCCGCATGCATCAATCAGTGCATATGCTGCCGGGATGCGATCCGTATCGCTCTCCGGCTCGAGGTCGCCCCCGGAAGTGAACCGCTCCGGCAGCCCTTCGCACTGGTCGACATTGAACACGGTGAAGCGCTTGAGGAAGGCAAGCTGACGCGCCTCGCGATCCTCGTCCCGCGCCCGCTCAGCCTCGTCCTTCGGCGTGAAGCGGTCCGCATAGCAGATCGTCGTTCCTCGCTCGCCTCTTCGGACATTGCCGCCGGCTGCCTGCGCCTGCCGGTAAGTCAGCCAGTGCTGCGACCGATACTTCCCCTCGATCACAGCGGCCCACAGGATCAGCACATTGATCCCCGAATAGCGCCGCCCGCTCACCGCATTGGCAGGCATGGCACACCCGCACATGGCAGCATCCCAGGGCTGCACCCAGGGCAGCCGTCCCTGCTCCAGCTCCGCAATCACCCGGGAAGTCACCTCGGCATAGAGGCTCACGCGGTTCTCGGTCCTCGTCATCACTCCTGCTCCTCAAAACCACCGCAACCGGCGCCGGAATAGACCCCATGGAGAGGGCCCCGATCGGACCTCCATCCACCTCAAATCACACAGCGTGATCCGGGGCGCGGGTGGGCGGCGAAGAGCGACTGGAAGGGCCCGCTGAAGGAGGTGGGCCGCACCCGAAGGGCCGAAACGGAGAGTAGGACTCGGCGCAGCCGAGTTGCGGCACGCCGCAGCGGGCCCAGGAGGGAGCGCCGCTCACCCTCGGCCTGGATCAGGCGCAAACAATGCCATCGCGACCAGCGATGACCGCTGGCCGATGCGAAGCATCCACCGCGGTGCCTGCACCGCCGTGATCGGAGGAGTGAAGCATGAGCACCGAGGATTGCGACACCATCGCCCAAGCGCCGGTCCAGACGACGCTTGCTGCCATCTTCTTCTCGATGGAGCTGAGCCGATCGACCTGGCTCATCACCTCGCTGTCGCCAGGCGACGGCGAGAAGATGTCGAAACGCACCCTGCCTGCCGGGGACCTGGCAGGGCTGCTGTCTCTATTGGATCGGCTCCGCAAAAAAAGCCGGTGCGCGTACAGGCGAAAGCTATCCCTTTGTGGCGATCCAGGAAGCCGGCCTCGACGGCTTATGGATCCATCGCGCGCTCGAGCAGGAAGGAAATTGATAGCCACGTCGTCGATCCGGCATCGGTGGCGACCTCGCGGAGACGTCGACGCGCGAAGACCGACAGACTCGACGGCGAGACCCTGCTGCGGACGCTCCTCTCCTATATGCGCACTGCGCCGGCCGACATTAGCGATCCACTCCCGCAAGGGCGTATAGATTGGCGGCAGGCAGAATGGTGCGTGGCAGGCTAACGAAGGTTGGCGCGGTGCGAACCGGGCCGGGTTAATCCTGCGTTTGGCGACTCTACGCCGCAAGCTGCACGCGCTTGGTCGTGCGAGAGCCTGCCCATGCCTCAATTCAATATCGAGCTTCGGACCCGAGACCGCGTCTGGGAAACCCTCGTCATCGAGAAAGAGAACCAGACTGAAGCACGCGTCGAGGTTGCACGCTTCGTTGGTGAGCTGCTGAAGGATCACGCCCATCGGATCTGGGTAGATGAGGATTGGCGAGTGGACGTGACAGACGAGATGGGACTGATCCTGTTCGTGATGCATCTGTTCGTCACGAATACCGCCGCTATGGCGCCGCCGCGGGGCATGTGAGATTGCAAAATCGGGCTTGGCAAAACTCCATCGCGCGAACGCCTTCAGAGTCTCCGACCTTGAAAAATGTGCGGGATCGGTTCCATGCGGGCGGCGGCCCGCCTTCTTACCTGATGCTGCTTGATCCCTCTCGCGAGGCGCACCGGATCGAGGTTCTTGAGGAGACATTGCGGCTTCAGGCGGAGGCGGCGGAGCTCAGAATTGAGCTTCAGCACCGGCGGGCGCAAATGCAGCACGCGGTCGCCATGCTGCATCGATGATGGTCGGACGTCATACTCATGCGAGCATGACGACAGGGCACGGCCACTCGTTCTTTTTGCCCGCTCGAAGGCTGCGGAGTTCCGGCGACCGGAAGAGCACGAGCACGGTTGAGGACGGCGCCGAAGAACTCCGGTTGATTCCAGTATCTATCGACAGTGCGGAACGCCGGATAGGACGGGTCGTTGGTACCCCATCGCGGTCATCTTGAGGCGCTCGCGGCTGAGAGACATTGCGCTCCCGCCCCCACTGGAGCTGCCGAATGCCCCGATACCTATTCTATTTGAATGATGGATCCGCGCTGGATGACGAAGGCTTGAACTGGCCAGCGTGAGAGAAGCGCAATGCGTGGCGGTCAAAACAGCTGGTGCGCGCATCTGCGATTCAAGCGAGCACTTTTGGGAGACCGGCGAGTTCACCCTGACCGTAACGAATGCTGACGGACTCACTCTCTTCTCGCTTATGTTCGTGGGCACCGAGGCTGCGGCGATAGGGCTCGTGACCACGAGAGGTAAGGCGACTGGCGAAGCGGCAGCATGCGCGCTCCAATCACAAGCGGACGGCGAACGGCACGGGGATGCGGTTGCGAAAGTCGGGTCTGGTGGAAATCACCGCGACGTCCATTTCGAGATCGTCCAGGCGCCGCTGCCGTAAACCAAAGCGCATATCTTTGGTGACGTCGCTGGTAATACGTACAGCGAACCGCCATCTGGGATAGATCGCTCCGCTTCATCACGAGCAAGGACGCGACTGAGAGATGTTCGCGCTCCCGCTCTGGCTGGGAGCATTGCGTGCTTCAGACTTCCGAAACCAAAGTTCCGTTGCCTCGGCAGCGCACCGAGAAGCCGCTCCTCTCCCTCTTCACGGCAGGGGATTTTCGCCAGGCGGTAGTGCGGGCTGCAGGCGCCCATTCTCTCTCGCGGGCACTTGCATGTCGCGCGCAGTGAATATCGACGCCACGGTCGACGAGGTGGTTGCCCTGTCAGCGGAGCATAACGCGGCGATCAGCGCGATCGAACCGCTGCTTCCGCAGGGCACACGGGTCGTCTTCGTCAACGCCGACGATGCGGCCATTGTCGCACGAGCTTGCGGCGCCCGTGTCATCACAGGCCCCGTTACCCGAAACGCGTGGGGGCAGCAGCGAGTCAGCTAGCTTCCGCCGCACAACAGGCGAGGAGACATCATGTCCTCCGATCTTCAAGATTCCACTCCGCCAAGCCCGGACGAACTGGCGGAGTACGGCATCGAGCGCGTGCCGGTAGATTATTTCCATTGGAAGGGATTTCGCTACACCTCCCTCAAAGACGCAGTGGCCGCAGCTCGACGCGAGCGAAGGTCAGGCTCCTCGGATGCCTGACCTGCCCGGACGGATCCTCGCACAGCGTCTTGCCGCCCTCGTCTCCGCCATGAGGAACATGGTTTCTCCGTAAGTTGCGCGCCAACTCGGCGCACGATCTGGCTCTCGTGATGTTCCGGGCTCACCTCTCGCCATCGCAGGACATCGCAAAGTCGGAGCAGTGCGCGCCCGAACCGAGCGGCCCCACCCTATTTGACTGCGATGTCGCCCGGTTGGGCATGAAACTCCTCCCGCACGAAGGCCTTGGCCGCAGTCTGCGTCTTGAACGCATCGGCGAGGGTCTCGCTCGATACCAGAGGGTAGCCTTGCGAGTTGAACCGCGTGGTGCGCACGGTAATGCGGAAGACGCCTTCATCGTCCTTCGCGACGAGATAGGGACGGACGGGAACTCTCGACATGGGGCCTCCTGTGGCAATGGATGGGTAGCTCAGAAGCCCGCGGCGCCCGCCATGGTCGGTGAGGCGGGGGAGTTCTCCGAGAAATCGACGATCGCGACTTCGGTGGTGAGCACCAGCCCGGCCACCGATGCGGCGTCCTGAAGCGCGGACCGGACCACCAACGTCGGATCGATCACGCCGGCGCCGACCAGATTCTCATAGACGTCGGTCTGGGCGTGAAAGCCCATATCCTCGTCATCGCCATCAAGGAGCCGACCCGCGACAACGCCACCGTCGTGCCCGGCATTCTCGGCGATCTGCCGCAGCGGCGCGGACAGTGCCTGGCGGACGATATCGATGCCTCGCGTCTGGTCTTCGCTGGCGCCAGTCAGGCCATCAAGGGCGCGCGACGCGTAGAGCAACGCAGTGCCGCCGCCGGGGAGCACGCCTTCCGCAACGGCGGCCCTTGTCGCGTGGAGCGCGTCGTCGACCCTATCCTTGCGCTCGATCATCTCGACCTCGGTCGAGGCGCCGACGCGCAGGATTGCGACGCCGCCCGCCAGCCTGGCAAGCCGTTCCTGAAGTTTCTCCTGATCATAGTCGCTGCCGCCGAGCTCGATCTGCTGCTTGATCGCGGCTACCCGCCCGGCGATTGCCGCAGCATCACCAGCGCCGTTAATGATGGTGGTGTCGTCCTTGTCGATCGTCACGCGGCGGGCCGTTCCAAGGCTGTCGAGCGCGACAGCCTCGAGCTGAATGCCAAGGTCGGGTGAAACCACCGTGGCGCCGGTCAAAACCGTGAGATCTTCGAGCATTGCCTTGCGGCGATCGCCGAAGCCTGGCGCCTTGACTGCAGCAACCTTGAGCCCTCCGCGCATCTGGTTGACCACCAGCGTCGCAAGCGCCGCACCTTCGACATCTTCCGCCACGATCAGCAGCGGCCTGCCCGATCGCGCTACGGCCTCCAGCAGGGGAAGCAGCGCCTGCGCGTCCGACAGTTTCTGCTCGTGGATCAGGATGTAGGGATCCTGAAGCTCGACGGTCATCTTCGCGGCATCGGTGATGAAGTAAGGCGAGAGATAGCCCCGATCGAACTGCATACCCTCGACGATCTCGAGTTCGAATTCCATGCCGCGTGCGTCCTCCACGGAGATGACGCCTTCCTTACCGACCTTGGCCATCGCCGCTGCGATCATGCGACCGATCTCCTCGTCGCCATTTGCCGAGACGATACCGACTTGCGCGATCTCGTCGTTGCTCGACACCGGCCGCGAGCGGGCCTTCAGGGCAGCCACGACGGCAACAACGGCGAGGTCGATGCCCCGTTTGAGATCGATTGGACTGACGCCCGCAGAGATCGATTTCATGCCCTCCCGCACAATCGCCTGGGCGAGCACGGTGGCGGTGGTGGTACCGTCCCCGGCGTGATCCTGCGTCTTCGAGGCAACGGCGCGGAGCAGCTGCGCCCCGAGATTCTCGAATTTGTCCTTGAGCGCGATCTCTTTCGCGACTGTCACGCCATCCTTCGTGATCCGAGGTGCGCCATAGCCCTTGTCGAGCAGGACATTGCGGCCCTTGGGCCCAAGCGTGACTTTGACGGCATCAGCGAGAATGTTGACGCCACGAGCGATGCTCTCCCGCGCGTCACGCGAGAATTTCAGATCTTTGGCAGGCATGGAGCGGGCCGTTCGATTGCTGGGCCACGACCAAGCGTCGCTTTAACAACCGGAAGCCAGCGCCGCCATTTGCGATTTGGCACCCGGAAAGCGCGAGTGCCAGCGCACCTCATGTGGGGTTCAGCGATATGGAGCGCAAGGAGATTGCCCGGCGCCGCGCCCGTCTGTCCCGTTCACTCGACCGGAGGCTTCAATCCGAAATTATTGCGGACTGCGAGCAGGCGAGGAGCGATCGTTTCGAGGTCCGGGGCCATGACGATGCGGGCAAACAGACGGTTTCGGCGCGCACCTGCCGAGACGCTTAGGGCAGCGGTCTCGGTACCCGCTGCGACGCGGGCGGCCTTCCTGCGGTTTAGAAAGGCGAACATATTTACAGCTCCAATATCCTGCAGCTACGCCACAGACATGAACAAAACAACAAGGTGGCGAAGGGCATATTTGACGGATTTTCTCGCTACGCTTGGCTCAGGTCGGTATCGCACGCGGTGAGGTGAGTTCCGTCTAACAACGTCCTAAATCAGCAACAATCATCTGGCTGAAAAAGTGCAGATTTCATCGATGCATATCACGGAGACCCGTCGATCTCTTTTGCAGATGCATCCACATTCAACTATCAAGCGTTGCTGCCGTTATTACCATATATTATTCACATCAGCTGGCGTGCACAGGCCTGCATCCTGCGTGTCGGGAGCAGTTCATGAAGCTTTATCGAACACGCAGCCACCCGGACGGACATAGAGACGAACCTGACTACGAAGTGAGGGAAGGATTCCTCTATCGGACCGCCTCGCATCCCGCAGGAGATACAGGTCCAGCGGACTATCACACTCGCGGGGACGATCTCTTTCGCACGTTCACGCACCCCCAAGGTTATTCCGGACAGCCGGACTATCGCATCAGAAGCGGGAGGGCATATCGTTCGCTCTTCCATCCGGCCGGCTATTCGAGCCTCCCGGATTATGAGTTGAAGTAGCAGTTCGGAAAGCCTGCGTGGGTATCTGGCCTGACGCGGCGTCGTCATACGTCCCGGCCCATATTCGTGTCGGCCGAGCAAGTGCATTGGCGTCGGCCAGATCGGCTGCCTCGGCCTTCGCGAGGTCCACGTCGGTGTCAATGATCACGATCTCTTCGAACCGCGCGCGAAGCATGATGGCGTAGGCAGCAGTCGCGCCCCCATGCCCCGCTCCAACGAAAGCCACTCTGATTGTCGATCTCCGCCCCGCCCCTTGCTCAACGCAGCGATGACGTGTCCAGCCGATCGGACCGCAAGGTGGCCACGTCCTCCCGCTGGGCGGACGCGCCATAAAGGATCGCAAGCTTGCTATGGACGATGCGCGCTTCAGCGTTCGTGGCTCCGGCCGCGAGCGCTTGTTCCACCTCTTCACGTCCGCGGAAATACGATTGAATGGAGGTCATAAAGCCTCTCCCACGCTGAGCGGGAGCACATGCGTCTCTCTGCCGTCGCTGCGCCTTGGCAGATCGCGACGGTAGCCCACGCTTACACGCATCTGCACCGGGTTCCTAGTGCGCACAAAGGTGAGCGCGCCGCATGAACATCGGGAGGGTTTGCTGCGCAAGCGCAGGATTCTCCCGCTCGCGCCCGTCCACATTCCGGGTCGAGTCACCGTTCACGTCAAAAAGTACCCCGGCATTTGACGGCCCGGCGTCTGGCGGTGTGCAGCGTCTCTCGGTTGCCGGAGTCAACAAAGACCGGCGATGCCTTGGATCATGGCGACATGTGTATGTCGCCCACCGGTCAGCTCAACTCGCCGAAGGCCCATGACGTCAGCGCGCCTGGTGGCGAGCCCGCGCGACTTTGCGCCTCGGACAGTCAGCGATCTCACTGACCCGCACGGCACAATGGCCAGCGCTCCGTGGAGCGCTGGCCATTTCGTTACTTATCGGCCGAAGCCTCGGCCATTGCAGGCGCGGAGCCGATATCGGGAGCGCCGCCCATGTCACCATTCTTCGTACGCCCTGCGCCTGGGCCCGCACCCAGATCCGCACCGGTAGTCGGATCCGTCGAGGGATCGGACCTGGTCCGCTCCGCCATCCTGGCCGCGACCTTCTTGTCCTTTGCCGCGAGCTTGACGGTCGCCGTGCCGTCGCCGCCGTCGGCGGGCATCACCTGCTCGAGGTCGTCGATCCGGTCCCATTGATCGCCCGAATTCCACGGACCGGTGGTGTCGCCGTCGCCCTGCGACGTGTTGACGTACATGCTGGCGAACCTCTCGATTCCGGGGAGCTTGCCGGACGGGAAGTTGTCCTCGATCGCGTAGAGCGCCTTCTCGAACGACTTCTGATGCGCGACTTCGCGCGTCATCAGGAATCCCAGCGCTTCCTTGATGCCCGGATCGTCGGTGATGTTGATCAGCCTCTCGTAGACGATCTTGGCACGCGCCTCGGCCGCGATGTTGGATCGCAGATCTGCTGTAGGCTCGCCGCGGGAATCGACGTACGCCGCCGTCCACGGCACGCCGGCGGAATCACACAATGCCGGTCCGCCGCCAAACAGGATCGCCTCTTTGGCGCTGCTGCCTGTCGAGCCGATCATCTGATACAGCTCGGCCTCGGCCATGGTGCCTTCCGCGAGCTGTGACTTCACACCCTTGTTGAGCATGGCGACAATCGAGCCGATGACCTCGAGGTGGCTGAGTTCCTCGGTAGCAATGTCGAGCAGCAAATCCTTGCGACCGGCATCCTCCTCGCCCAGGCCCTGCGTGAAATATCGCATGGCCGCAGCCAGCTCGCCATCGGCGCCACCGAATTGCTCCATCATCATCGTGGCGAGACGGGGATTAGGTTCCGAAACGCGGACGGTATATTGAAGCCGCTTGTTGTGCATAAACATTGAGGATTGCTCCGGCAAACCGGGAGGGCTGCACGTGTACAGCGCAGCTACAGCACTGATGTTCCTCATAAAAATTGGTTGTGTCGAAATATAAGATACAATTTCGATTTGAGATATGGCGCGGCCCGTGGGAAATCCGCTCGTTATTGCAGACGCATGGACATGATATATTTTGGCCCATGCGTCATACGGCCTTGCATATTTACATCAGATCTGATTGCACCTGACGTTCAGAAGCCTTTCATCAAAGGTTCCGTCTGCACCTGTTAGCGCAAATGGCCGATTTGGACACGCCGACATCGCGATGGACTTCTGATCGCTACCCTGGCAACCGGAGGGCGGCCGCACGGTTCGGCCCGCCGCGGGTGCCTCAGGAACCGAACCCAAGCCAGCCGGCTAACCGCGTCCGGCTGATGCGCAGCATCACGATGAGACCGCTCTCCGACCAATTATATTCGATCGAGCCGCCCAATTGCCCCCGAAGGCTGCGCTGAACCAATTGGCTGCCGAACCCGGCCGGACCGTCCGGTGCTGCCACTGCCGGGCCACCGCGCTCCAGCCAGGTCAGGCAGACATGCTCCGCGTCGGCTACGCTGGACACGTCGAGAGTCCCGGTCGGGCAAGACAATGCGCCATATTTCATCGAGTTGGTCGCGAGTTCGTGGACGACCAGCGCAAGGTTGGTGGCCGCCTTCTCGCCCACTCCCATGCGTTCGACGGCTACCCGTATCCGGCCGCTAAACGCGCCGGCATTGTCGTACGGTGCCAGCAGCACTGACAGAAGATCCCCGAGCAGCGCTGCCCGGTCGGCAGGGGCGGACCAGATTGTGGGCGCGCCCTAGCGCCGACAGTCTTTGAGTGAGCTCACCGGCCATTTCCTACGCTTGCGGCCGATCTCGACGTGATCGCCGTCAACCCGGACGCGATGGCGAGCAGATTCTTTACGCGATGGCTCATCTCGCCGGCGAGGAGCTCAATGGCATCGACCAACCGCCTTACAGCACCACTTTGATTACGTCGCCGAATTGCACCGTCGTCACTTCGTTATGGCGCATCGTCATATGATGGATTTCGGGGAGATCAACGACGCTGAGGTAGCTGCCGTTAAGGCGCTATATGGTTTCGTGAATAGCCACTGGGGGGACGATAATAATTTTTGGGACCGAAAGGCTCTTTTCGTTGATCCTCGATGGCGCGAAGTGCGGGCAATGGCCGAAGTGAGCTCAGCTATAACGAATGGCTGCTTTCGGCCTCGCGCGTGATAGGGTGAACGACCGATAATAGGGCAAACCCGCCCTTCCCTGCCGGTCGGATCCGCTTATCAAATCTTAGTCGCCAGGACCGTTCGGAATTGCGGGAGGAATCTCAGATTTCGGCGTAGTGATTTGATTTAAACAAGTAATATCTCCGCCTCCTGTCGGCTGCCCCACACTGTTCTCCACACTGGGTGTGAGATTTTACAGAGTAAAACGGCACAGCTCGTGACTGCTATGCGCCCGATCTACGCCTTCGCTTCCACGCCCTTGTTCCTGGAACCCCGCCCTATGTTCATCTGGGGCGCCGTGCGGCGGCGGGGAGAATGAACTCCCCCATGAATCGATCCCGGAATGCGTTTCGCGTTCGCCCGTCGCTGTAGTTGCCGGCCTGGATCATCACAGTCATTTCGAGCGCGGGAACCACGAACAGCATCTGCCCGCCATTGCCGCTGGCGAAGAACGTGTCGATCGATCTGCCACCGACCTCAAATGTCTGCCGCCACCAAGCGTAACCGTAATCATCCTTTCGGTTCAGCGTGGTGTGCGCGGCAGCCGACTGACGTACCCATTCCTCCGTAACCAGCCGCTTGCCCTTCCAGACGCCGCCGTCGAGATATACCTGCCCTAGCTTGAGGAAGTCGCGCGGGCGCAGGCGAATGCCGCCGCCCATATAGGCGTCCTCGGTCGGCGAAAGGTTCACCTGATAATAGGGGATCTCCAGCGGATCCGCGAAGGTCTCCTGGATGAACCGGAGCAGGCTCATTCCCGTCGCGCGCTGGATCGCACCGCCGATCAGATTGATCCCCGCCGTGCAATAATAGCTCGTCTCGCCCGGTGCGCTCACCATCGGCAGGCCTAGCGTATAGCGATACCAGTCGGGCTGCTTGTCCTGGGATTGCATCGTGTCTTCATCGCCCGCACTGTCGGGATTGCCGTCCCTGCAATCGAGTCCGGGCGACATCGTGACGACGTGGCGCAACGTCAGGCTCTCCTTGCGCGGATCGGGATTGGCGAAGCCATTGACGCCGCCGAACAGCGGATAGACCGGAGTGTCGAGGCTATCGAACACCCCCTTGTGCAGGGCGATGCCGAGCAGTGCAGATCCGATGCTTTTCCCCGCCGAACGCGAATCATGGGGCCGATCGCGATCGAAGCCATGGAAATACTCTTCCACCACCAGCTTGCCGCGATGCGCGATCAGCACCCCGTGGATATAGGGTTCGCGCAGACCACCCGGCTCGGAAGCGGCGATCGACGCTACCAGTTGGGTCAGCAACCCGGTATCCAGCCCGGTGCTCCCCGGTTCGGCGGTCCACCATCCATCGTCGGTTTCCGCGGGGCGGCTGAGCGTCGAGACCGCCGCCGTGGAACGCCTGGGGTAGAAAGTCGGCGCTGCCTCACGCGCGCGCCGGGTGAAGTCGAGCGTTTCACCAAAGCGCGGAAAGACCATCGAAAAGCGTTTGCCCGGTTCGACACTCCTGCCTGTAGCCAGCAGGTCGCCGGCTGCGTTTCGAAAGCGCAGCTCTTCCCCGACCGCGTCGACGGTCTCAATGCTAAACCAGATGCCCAGGTTGCGTTCGGGATCGCGCAGAAAGGTGCGATAGCGCGTCCCGCCCCTCGTCTGATCGCCAGGCGCGGCGATAAGGGGGATGTTGAGCGTCGCCTCCTGCGAAAGGGGCTTGATCGCTCCGTGATAACCCTTGCCCCCGGCAAAGGCTTCGAGCCGCACAGGCGTGGCGTACGGATAGTTCTGGACCAGGCCGGGCGGCTGGATCCAGTGACCGCGGATCGGCGAGCCGTCGCTGGCCTGGCGGCCGACGAAATGCCCCTGACCGAAAAAGCGGAAGGACCATTCGACCGATCCGTCAGCGGCTTCGCGGCGCTCGACCGGAACGCTGTCGCCCTGCACCATTGCTACCCAGCCCCCGTCGGTGCGGGACAGGCTGACCGGACCGGCAAGATCGGGACCGAACCGCTTCTCGGCCACCCACACGCCTTCCCATTCGATCGGTGCAGCAGTGCCGGCCGGTGTCTGGGGCTGCGCCTGCATAGGCGCCGTTCCCGCCGTCAATCCGAGGACCACGCATAGAATGAGAATGCTTCGTTTCGCCATGACTTTCTCCACGCGGTCGATCAGCGGGCGAAAATGCCCGCCGCTTAAAATAAGGTTTTGGGCTTATTCGGTTTCTGGCGAGCGGCCTGTCGGTCGCGCGATCGGTTCGTCAGCCAGGCGACGATCGGCGCCTTTCCGCTCCGCATGTTTTGCTGGAGCAAGCTGCAGGCCGATGCGAGATCGCGCCTTCTGAGCGCCGCGACGATCAGTTCATGCTCGTTGCTCGCGGTCCAGACATTCTTGGTCTCGCGGAACAACGCATATTCGTAACATCGCGTTCGCCCGATGATCTGCTGGATCAGCTCCACCAGAACCCGGTTCGGGCACTCAGCGAGCAACTCCATGTGCCATTCATCGTCCAGGTCGATCGCAATCGGCGGCGTTTTGGCTGCCTGCATGCGGCGGTTAATCCTGTCTAGGCGGTCAAGGCTCGCCGACGAAGGAATTCCCGCTAGCCGCAACGCTTCCGGATCCAGAAGCGGGCGAATGTCATAGAGCTGTTCGAATTCGGCGATCGTGAAGGGCGCGACGAAAAAGCCGAGGCGCGGTTCCGATCGCACCACACGCTCGGCGACGAGCTGCCCCAGTCCTTCGCGCAGCGGCGTCCGGCTGACGCCCAGTTCCGCGGCAAGCCGGACCTCATTGATGCGGGCCCCGTCGCGGAGTTCGCCATGCACGATCATCCGCCGTACTTCACGGGCCGCCTGGGCGCTCATGCTGGATGATGTCAATTGCATTCTGTATACAGAACACCAGCGCATCGATGATGCAATCGCTGATGAAGTTCCAGCGCGCTGCGATGGATGAGGGCGAGGAACCGCTATGTCCTCTCACCCGCGCTTCAACCCCAGAGTGTCCCGACTGCAAAACAGCCCAATTCCTGCCGTTGCAGTGCTCTCACGCGAAAACACGAGTTCGATTCTCGTAGGGATCACCAAGCGATTCAATCGCTTAGCGGCACAATGCCAGGCTCAATAGCCGTTTTCGGTAAGTGGATCGGTTATAAACCTCCTGAGCCGCGGAGGCATTTCCCGAGACGGATGCGCGAATGGCCGCCAACAAGACACTCTGGTGATCGGACACTCCGCAGCCTTAGAAGGCCCGGTTCAACGGCCGGACCTGGGCCGTAAGCGGACTGGCAGCTTCCAGGATCGATGGACGCTATAGCTGCCGTTCCTCGGCAGCCTGACGTCAACGGCAGCTTTCGCCCCGATAGCGGACGTTGACGGCCGGTCGTTTCCTGCTCATCTCTTCGGCGTGATGACATTCAGGGCGGCCTTGATCTGGTTCGTGAGCACGGTGGCCGTGTTCGGGGCGTGCTGTCTCGTCATGGCCCACTCTGGCCATGATATGAACGAGCCGGTTGTCGTTTACCCGTTCATGGCGGTCTGGGGTTTCAGCGCGCTCACATGGCCGCTGTTTGCAGTGCTGGCGTGGCGGGCCCGGAACGACCGCTAACCACCCAATCTCGGAAATTTGCGGGCGGCTAAACGACCGAGACTGGGGCGTTTGGCGCCGTTGGCTCCTCGCTCCGCCGTGCCGCACGAGAACGCCCGGGAGCGGTATAAGGCGGGGGCCAGGCATTCCCGCGCAGGTGGCAAATAAACCTGACCATTTGTCAGGTTATATTGACATTGCCCACAGCCTTCAGTAGTCAGGTATACCTTACATTCCATGGAGGTTCGGATGCCTTGCTTCGTGAAAAAACTCTACTCGCCGTTGCTGTTCGACTGCCTGTTCGCTCTTGCGGGGGCGCTCGGTGTGATCGGAATCGTGCTCGATGTGGGGCGAGCCTACCCGGCGATCGCGCCCGCTGCCCAACCGCTGGCCAAGGGCGCCGCGGTGATCGGGGCTACCATATTGGCCGGGCTGATGGCGATGGTCACTACACGGTTCGATCAGAAGCACGCCGACGATTTCCTATTCCATACGCTCACCAAGTCAGCGTTCATCGCCGTGTTCACCGTGCTCTTCGCGCTTGCACTCTGGCAGATGCTGTTCGCCGCCCGACTGGGGGGCGTGTCGTCCTACGCGACAGTCGGCGTGCTCGTCGCATCCTGGTCGCTTGCCTACTTCTACACGCTTGTCAGGGGCACCCGGTCGTGAACAACCGTCTCAAGATACTGCGTGCGGAGCGGAACTGGAGCCAGGCCGAACTCGCCGTGCGGCTCGACGTTTCGCGCCAGGCGATCAACGCGATCGAGACGGGCAAGCACGACCCCTTGCTGCCGCTGGCCTTCCGCATCGCGCGCCTGTTCGGAATGTCGATCGAGGATATTTTCAATGACGGCCAGGATTAACGTCCGAACGCCGCAGAGCTTCTACGCCACGACAGCCGCAGCGAGTTTGGGAGGGCGGCTAGACCTCAACCCGCATCGGATGCGTATGATTGCGGCGGATAAAGGAATCGACCTCGCGCACATCGTCGGGATAGCGTTCCGCATCCGGATAGCTGCGATAGCTCCAGAAGCGGAAGCCCGCCTGCCATAGTCTCCGCACTTTCTCCCACGGGTCGAGCTTGCGGTTCGCAAGCGCGCGGAAGCTTCGCCCGATCATCGCCAAGGGTTCGTTGCACTCGGGACAATGGTGTTGACGATCTTCAGAACGCTTCCATGACTTGCAGCAATCGAAGCAGGCATGGGCAATCAGATACCGCGGGTCGCGATGGTAAGGCGGAACATTCGGCCCCCGCGTCTCGCGGTTGCCGATCTCCCGTCGCATCTCCATACGCTCGTGCCTGGTAACCGCCCGCAATGGCTAAATCGAGTGCGTTCAGCCCGCATATCGAGCTTCATTGAGACACCCACCTACTTAGGCGTCAGTGTCCCAACCCGGGCGCGTTACAGATCCGAGGCTGGGCCACGAATGACCAGGAATGGATCGCTAGCTGCCGTTCGCCCTTAAGTTGAATGCGCGTTCGCTTTCGAGCAGCGCCGCGGCAACCCTGAATGGCGGACTTCGGGCGCATTGCCGACCCGCTGGTAACGGCAAAGCAGCCTGACTGTTAGTGGGCCGTTAGCCGACAGTCCGCTTTTGCAATCTGCGCCCTCGGCGATCCTGCTCGCCTCCGGCGCTGCATCCTTCGCGTCTCTCACGGGATTTATCCGCTAACCTGCGTGCGGCCGAGGCGTGAACGTCCGCTATCGGGTGGAAAGCGGTCCGCAAAGAAAAGCAGCCGATGGACTTTAACGTTCAGCCAAGCGGTGGCCCCGTGTAGTTGGGTGGAGGGCAATCCGCGCAGATTTTTTCGACCGGCTCGATCCCTTGCGTCTCTTCGTTTCGTAGTTCTGCATCGACCTGATTTGAACCAGCCCCCCTCCCAGACGCTGCGACGTTGAGGGCGTCGCTGGGTCCATCACAGCCACCGAGCACCGAAAGAGCGATGATCACCGCTGCCGATCTCTTCCGCATTTCCGCTCCTCAAGGCGCTATCCTCTGGCTCTCGAGAATCTCGACTACGGGTAGAGAGTGCCCGCGGCTGCCAATGTCCGCAACTGGGCGGTAACTGCCATCGTCGTGATCCCTCACCGAGGGGCTGCTATCGCGCGCGGCCTTTCGGAGGCCGGCAGGCCGCTAGCGGGTCGACTTCTGCCGCTCGGCTCCCACCCTCTCCGCCACTTCCCTCTTCTACCCTACTGAGATTTATGAATCTTTCTCGGTAAGTGACATTTTGGTCCCACTTACGGTCCCATTTACGTTCGGCGATCTGATGGGCCGTCGTCGGACTTCATTGGTCGCGGTTCCGACCAAATCCATCGGCATCGAGATGCGGTCGGCCCAAAAGAGCGCTTGCAGAGTCATTTCTTTGTGCGGGTTCTGGCGGATTGCGATAGGCAGTTCGGACCCTTGGCTGCTGACGCCGCCATGACATGGCTATCCATCTGTCTCGTTCATTAGTCGTTAGCATGCCGCGGATCGTTTCTGCGAATCCTCCGATGCCGGTGCCGCTTAAAATAGGCGACCGACAGAAGGAGAGAACCAAAAGAAATAATGAACGATAAACCAAGCACCCAAAGCAAAGCTGCGCTTGGATGAAGAGGCCAGGCCATCCTCCAGAGCACATATTCGAAGTAGAAATAGCTTCCAGACAGCACGATTGAGATCGAAGAAATGATGATAGCAAGAACGCCCATCGATTGCTTATTTAATGCATTCATGGCACCAGCAACCTCCCTGAATTTGCCGTATACACAGTTTTCGTACGCACCGTGACACCAAAAACCACCATTCCGACTTGAATATTCCTATCAAACTGCATCGCCAAGCGCCCATCAGCATTCACAAAAATTCTCCCCCAGCCGGGTGACGCCGTGACTCTCAGGCCAGAACTTGCGCTCCAACGGATGCTATTCATAACATACTCAGGCTTGCCACGAGTACTCGACACGACGCCCGAGAACGTAACGCTCCCGAATCCGGTTGCGATAGTGCCTGTTAACTTGTTACCGTTTTTGAGTATTGTCACGGTACCATCTTTGTTTGACTGCGTTATTTTCCCTTGGGATTGGGACATCAGCGCGTCTATCTTTTTAGCAAGACCCTTGTCTTTGGCGGAGAGGTTGCCGCCCCGCGTGCCGGTAAGCGGATCGCCTACGGCATTCGTGGACGAGCGAAGCGCCAGACCATCTCCGGCCATATTGTCCCAGCCAAAGGTGTAATCATGCCCCCCCTGCGATGAGGCTTTGGGAATAATCATGCTCCCACTCGTCGCCGCCCAGTCGTGCCATCAGACTCCAGCTATCGGTATTTTCGTTTTTTATGCCGCCATCGCCCGTTGTCCCACTGGGGTCGCGCTATTGATAGGGTCAAGCGTGCGCCACTGGCTGACTTTGGCGCGTAAGCGGTCCCGCAGGTTTTGGCCGCCGCTTCGCCGCCCGCGAATGTCCGGGATCGGGTGGGAAGCTGAACGTCCGCTTTCGAGAGGCGACAGAGTGATAGCTGCCGTCCCGGATCGTCCCCGGACCTACTAAGTAGTCATTGCTGCCTTTGCGGAAACATGGTCCACATGCCTGATGTCACCGATCGCAATAGCTATTGCCACTTTAGCGGCCACGACACCTCAATCGCTTGCAGATTCCACGCAACCCTCAGCATTGGATTTGGGCGTTGCCCTAACGCTTGAACGGTTCGACGATCGTTGCGCCGGTCCGGGGCCTGAAGATGCCTGTCCTATGATAAACATCTATAGGGTTCAGGTCCGTAAACAGCATTGTCGCCCGGCTAATGCCGCGGAACTCGTGCCAGTCAACGTCAAGGTCACACGGGCGCTCGTTTGTCGATTTGAATCGAATGTGAGCATAGTTGCGAGAACCTTGAGATCTGGTTCGGGCCAGTGGCGCGAGGATCAAGCTCTTATGTATTTCACTGCCAATGGATGGTCGACGGCCTCATACGTGGCGGATCGGTTCTAGAACCATGCTCCGCTCTCGATCGCTAATGACCGCTTGAAGGCTAGCCCGGGGGCGACGCCAACGACTGCTTGTGGGGCGTTTCCTGCCAGTCCCCTTTCGGACGTCGCTTTGCCG
>Ga0247823_10000217_pt1 | contig 49026 bp, 77 predicted proteins | sample 13C_PalmiticAcid_2_FD_192426 | JGI IMG/M metagenome (GOLD analysis project Ga0247823, IMG submission 192426) | Soil microbial communities from agricultural site in Penn Yan, New York, United States - 13C_PalmiticAcid_Day30 | ecosystem: Environmental > Terrestrial > Soil > Agricultural land... | reverse complement strand
TTTTTACTATTGCCATCTATTGCCAATAAATATAAATAGAAGAAATACTATACAAATCAACAACTTAGCTCAGTTACATTTTGTAACGTTGCCCGTTCCGTGCCCGTGCCAAACCGGAGTGGCACTGCTGCCAAAATAACCTAGTTGTTCTGTTGGTTATTTTGTGTGTAGAGGCTAACTTGTTGGCACGGGCATTTGGCACGGGTTCTGGCACGGGCAAGACAAAGAAAAACCGGCCTGAGCCGGTTGTTCTGGAGGTCAATCGATGCCGCTCTTTACCCTGATTCCTCGCCTAATGTTCAATCGTTCTCCACCCTCTGAACGTGGCTGACTCTTGCTCACCATGGGGAACGCGGCCTTCAGCATGCGGCCGAATGTGGCCTCAGTTCCAGGGTGGTCGCGGCCTACCTGCTTGCACCAATCCCGCCACTCGTTGAACAGATCATAGGCGTCTGCCGATGCTTGTTCGTGAAGGACGCAGCGCTCACGAACAAAAGCAGATACTGGGCTCGCCATATCTCGCATTTCCTGCTGAATCTCTTTACTGGATTCTGTGGGCTCAAAATATCCTCGTTCGCGCAAACGTGTCAGACCTATCAGGCACCAGTTAATAATCGATGGCAATTCCTTAAGAACACGTTTAGTAAGTGAGTGATCCTCTTTGCCAAGGAATGAATTATCAAACCTCAGCATAATGAATCGGTTCGGCAATGCGCCGGATGCATCAGCGAATGAAGGAGTTTCATTACTGGCGAATACAAATCTAGCGTTTAGTTTCCCCTCCCAACTGGCCTGGTTTTTCCGCTCGATAGAAACACTATCCTCACCAGTAATTTTCAGGATGTTCTCAACGATAGCCTGCTGATCCGCCATGCCGGACAAGCGAGCATCGGACAGGATCGCGGCGCGCTTGCCAATCATGGCCTGAAGGCCGAACTGCCTGCCAAGCGTGGACAGGGAGGGCGACGTGATGTTTGCTGTACCGAGAATCTCTCCGATCACGCGGAGGATCGTCCCCTTGCCTGAACGCGGAGCACCAACCAGCATGAACGCTTTCTGATAAGACGTGTCGTCCGTCATCAGGTAGCCGATGATTTCTTGAAGCGTATCGATGGACTGCTGATCCTCCGGCCACAGTGACGCAAGAAATGCGAGCCAAGCTTCAGGATTTTCTGTCTGCGGTTGGTACGGAAACGGCAACGCCGACAGGTTGAACATCTCATGGGTTGATGCCATGAGAGTCTTCGAGTCCAGGTGCAGAAGCCCGTTTTTGAATGCCATCAGTTCGCCAGCTGCAGGGTAACTCTCCGGCCGAGACAGCCACGACGGCGGCTCACTGATACGGCGGTGCGATGCCGCGCGAAGGGCGTGCATTACGTCCTCAACGTGTTTTTTGTTAGGGTTGAACGCAACCAACTCGACTTCGCCATCCTTCGATTTCCGCTCAGTCAGGCAGTGCCGCATGAACTCGTACAGGAGGTGGTGGATTTCAACCGCAGTACGAGCTTCGTACGCCGAGCCGTTCCAGATGTAGAAATCGTCCCGCCAGTAGATGATTTTTCCATCAGCAGGGAGAGAGTCTGCGAATAGTTCAGCCGTCTCAAGTGGGCTGCTGGCGAAGATCGTGTGCTGAGTGAAATTGCTGGCAGGCGGGTCCGAAATGGAGATTTCTCCGGTGTCAGGGTCTACGGTTTCTTTCGGTGACGGCGCTGGCTGACGCTTGTATTTCATGCCCAACTGTTCGGCTGCGTCTTTTACGGCCTTGCTGTAGTCCCCTCCATGTTCGTAGTACCTGAACAGGTCGAATGGCGAAACAGGCTGTCCGCTATCGACAGAACACAGCGGGTCGCTTGCGTGGTGGATGAAGCATCGGTTGTCATCGAAAACGTTCACGCCAGGCAGGCCGGTGCCTGAATGCGGGCTCAGGTAGCGGCGACCATGTTTCGCGTAGCCGTAGCGAGACAGGGTGGATTCAATGTCGTGCGCGGCGTTGTACGCCTCAATGACCGATGGTTCTCCCGCCTGCAAAGGGCGTGGCTCACGCTTCGGAACAGGAGCCTCCTTAGGAGCCCATGGGCATACGGATTTGAACTGAGCTTCAAGCGGCTCCAGATGCTGCCAGATGCGAAGCAGAAGATCAGGAGGCTCAGGGAAGTGCCCGTTCGGCTTTGTGAGCCATACGTATGGCTTTCCCGTATCAGGGTGGATCGACGGCGGCAACACGTCTTGTCGCTGGGCTTCCTCTCCTCGTTCTGCTTTTACCTTGGCTGGGCCGCGAAGCTCCCAGATGGTGTACTTCTTCGACGGGTCATCCTTGCGAGGCCATTGGAGTTTCTGATAACCGAGTTCAATCCCATCAGGGATGCTGAACATGAATCGGCAACCAGTGGGAGAACCTTGGATTGTCGGATTACTGAACAGAGCATCGAAGTCCCAACCGAACTCGGCGAAGATCATCCGCGTTGCATCGAAGTCGTCAACGTCGAAAGAACAGATGCGAGACGGGCCGAGAACGACGCCCATGTTCCAGTCGGGGTGCTCTGTGAAGTATGCGGCCAGTGCGTCAGGATCGCTCAGAACGTCCAGGCCCCACTTCGCTTTAAGAGGTCGCTTTTTGCGCGGTGGGATGGGTACGATGTGGAAGCCGTAGCGATGAGCGTAGGCGCGGGCGAAGTCGGCCGGGGTCGGGGCTGGCGCTGGTGTGAGGACGGCGCTCATCAGACAGATACCCCGTGTGGCAGAATATGCAGAACGTTCGCGCGTGGCTCGCCACACTCTCTCCATGCATCCCGGAATGCGGTTTTAAATCGCATTGTCGGCTCAGCGTGCCAAGTAACGGTTAAGTCACCTTGATTGTCATGCACCGACTGGATGAGAAGTTCCATCTGATCATCGCCGATTCCCATAATCAACGACGCGATGCGAATGCACTTGTGAATCCGCGCGTTTCGACGCGGAACGTTCTGGTAGTTGGTAACTTCCATTTTTCACGGCCCCTGGATTCACGAAGGGCAAGAGTTGTAAGAAAGAACCTACAGGGTACGCCTGAATGGGTTTGTGTGTCTATGGGATTTAGACGAGCGTCGTGCGCCGCTTGGCCGAACTCGGGAAGAACACCAGCGACTCGACAGCAGGAACTTCAGCGTCCCACGAGTAGCGATCCCCGTTAATCATGATCGCACCAGATGACAGGTGCCTACGCAGTTCACCATTGCTCATTGGGCGCATCTTGCCTTCGCTGTCGAATGGTTTTTCGGCTGAGCATGGGAGGGCTGGGCGTAGTTGGTTGAGGTAGGTGAGGACGTTCATTTAAGCCGACCTCTCCACGGAACTTGCTGGTGATAGCACGAACGAAGCCCGCCGAAGCCCGGGTCATACAACCACTCTTTCCCGCTCCACTTGTCTTCTGCAATGAAAACTCCGTAGTCACGTTGATACCAGCCAACTCGCACAGGCGGCACGTTCTCGGCAAACCACGGGGTGAGTTTCATGTTCTTCATGTTGCTAATCAAACGATGATCCCTTTCCTAATAGCCACAGCAACGGCATGCGCCCGCGTAGCCACGTTCAGCGCCGCATAGATGTTGCGCATGTGTTCGTTCACTGTATAGCGGGAGATGCCGATGCGCTTTGCGATTTGCGGGTCTGTGTGGCCGGTGGATACCAATGTTAGGACCTCGGCTTGGCGTTCTGTGAGGTTCATGGGCTACTCCGGGAGGTCTACTGTGTCGCCGAACTTAGATGCGACGAAGGCTCGCATGGCGGCGATGAGTGGGGTAGGGCCATGTTCCTGGTATTCCATGTAGACACCAGGCCCGTCGCCAACCTGAAGATCAAATCCAGCCGTCCATTCTTTTGGATTGCTGTATCGGTAAATGGCGATGGCCTCGCGCTCGATGATCGGGCCGCCGTCCTGCCATTCAGTTGACGGTCGGAACATCGCCATCGTTGGCGCTCGTTTGTTTCCTGTTTGCCAAACCGGAAGACCCGCGTACAAGCCGTATTCCTTCCACTGAGTCCAGCCCTCAGCCATCGCCACAGCCGCATCCAACAACGCCCCATCCAACTCACTGACTTTGTGTTTCATTTCTTCCGCTCCACGATTAGCCATATAACAGACATCACCAAGAACAGGCCACAACTAGTCTTCGCAAGCAGCAGCGAGAAATGCGGCGCCCCATAGATGGCAAACATCAGCATGAAGAATTGGTAGTTTTTCATGGCGAGACTCTCTTCACACGGGCATTCTCTGGGTAGTAGTTGGACCACTTGATATGCTGCCAAGAACCGTTTTTCATGCTGGCCGCAATGGCGGCCTCGCCTGGATACATGTCTTCGAAAGCAGAAAGTGACCAAGACTCTCCATCCCACCAGCGCCAAAACCTTTCGCCGTCTGCTCCAAATTCACCCGAACACCACCACCCAACATGCGGCGGCTTACCTCTGTTGAATTTGAGTTTCATTTCTTACCCATCCCGTTCTCTTTCAAAAACACATCAACCCTCCGCTTCGCCTTCAGGTATTCCCCAAGCGAGCAGAGCCCTAACTGAGTGCAATGCCAGAACGCCGCCTCCGTGATCGCAGTCAGTTCAGATGCACGCAGGGTCCAGCTGTTCAGCCTGCGGCACCTGTCGGAGAGAATTGACAAAGCGATCTGCCCGCCGACGATCACGGCCCGAGAATTTTTGTCGGAGCAGATGCCAAGATCCGACAGAGCCTCTGCCATGTTGAACGCGTACACCAGGCTTGCATAATCGCCGTGTGCGCCGCCTTGTCGCAGGCGATCAACGGATTCGTTGACGACCTTGCAGATTGCGTAGCGGTCGCGCTCAGGCAAGCGGGACGCGGATTCAATGGCGCGCTGCACTGAGTTGAGGTAGCTGGGGTGGTGTTTCATTTCCTGTTATCCAGCAGAAGGCAAATGAAGCCGATCAGCCAGACGTACCACGGCGAGTCGTAGTTCCAGGCCATGCAGAAGCCGAAGAGGGCTAGCATGATTAACTTCCTGACTGGGAATCATCATCAGCAAAGTAGATCAGCGATGGCCGCAAGAATTCTTTGCATCCTTCAGACCCTGTCGTGTAGTCAACGGCGCGTCCACCAATACATTCGTCGGTAAGAATCGCATAGTGAATCTGGCATCCCGCGATCCGCATGTTACCGACCGTCAGATACCAGTCTTGCGACCGCACGTTGACCTTCACGCCAAGCGACTCTTCTGCGGTTTGAACTCCAGCAAGCTTACCGAACACTGCGCGGTATTGACGACCATCCGGCGCGATGAAGTAGTTGTCCGTCGAGACGAGAACTTTGCGGCCGATCATCTCGGACATGCTCATCGGTGAAATCATGGAAAGATCACTTTCAAAACACGCCGAGCTAGGCCCGGCGCTTGTTGCTCAAAATGGCGTGTCGAGGTCGCCGTCATCATCGACGCCGCCATGCGCAGACGGCTTCTGCGCAGCAGCCGCCCCCTGCCCCTTCGGCCCCAGTTCCACCGAATCACACCGCGCATTGATGTACGTCTTCCCATCCTTGCCTTCCTTGGCATGGAGGTCAGACAGGCAGAAGCAATGCACGGTCCCTTTGAGCAGGTACTGCGCTAGGGATTCAGCTTGCTTCCCCCACAGCGTGGCGCTGATCCACTGCGTTTCTCGGTTCTGGCCGTCGCGGTAGTCAACGGCGAGTGAGAGGTTGGCGTAGGCGGTGCCGTCGCCGGTTTTCTTGAGTTCAGCATCTCGGCCCAGGCGGGCATTTCCAATGTGTTTCATGATTTCGTGTGATGTAGCGGCAAATCACCGCCATTGCAGTCTACGCCACGGACGCAAAGAATGCAACGAAAGAATTTTCACTGAACACGCAAAATAACGCTTGCACTGAACGCACTCAACGATTACAGTTGTCCTGCCAGCACCGAACTTCGGGTTAGCGCCGAGGTGTTGCGATTGATCTGTACTTCCGCTGTTGAGGAACGCTGCTTTATGCGGGCGGTGCTGGCAAAAATCCACGCTAACTGACGAGTCGGTTAGACACCCGGAATTTCCGAGATAGTTGGGTGGAAAGATACAGTCGGAATGGCGCCTCGGAAAGACGAGGGCTATCACGGATGTAAGTAGGACCGCCCGGTAGAGAAGCGGCTAAGGTGCGAGGCTTACGGCACACCTGCTTGCATCCGTGATGGTGAATGCGCAGGTGCTGACTGCGCAGGAGTGACGAAACGCGGGGTAAGGCTTGATCGCTACCGCAAGCCGGAGTTCAGAACCGGCCACCATCAACTTGACGGCACGTAGATGTGGAGACGATCAGGGTTCGCCGTCCTTGCCCTGATGCCGGATGAAAGTCAGCCCCAACGGGCGGCGAACACGTAACCGGCACGAATTAGCTGAAGTAGCTCATTAGGAAGAGCATCGGTTTTGTAAGCCGCAGGCAGTCAGTTCGAATCTGACCTTCAGCGCCAGTCATGCACCTATCGTCTAGTGGTCAGGACATCAGGTTTTCAACCTGAGAAGCAGAGTTCAATTCTCTGTAGGTGTACCAGATAAGCGGCTAAAGTGTTGATGGATACACGGTAGTCTTCCAAACTTCAGTACCCGGATCGTTACCGGGTGGCCGCTCCACATACGCGCCGTTAGCTCAACGGATAGAGCAGCAGACTTCTAAGCTGCGGGTTGCCTGTTCGATTCAGGCACGGCGCACCAAACCCTCGTTCTTGCAGCGCGTTCCGACTGCCTGTACGCGAACACACCCGGTTCTCTCACGAGGCCGGGTGTTTTCAATTTAACGGTACTGCGCAAGCCACTCATCAAGCCCCGCCTCATCCCGAAGCTCAGCCCAGGCCCCGCCGCTCTGCTGAACAAAGGCGGCCCAAGCCTTCTGATCTTCACTGAGCCGACCTTTACCGAACTTAACTTCTGGGCAGGCGAACAGCGGCAGCACACGGCCTGTGTCTTCGGCACGCACGCGATACGGCACGAACCCCACAAGGTCGCCTGACCCGGTAGGCAGGCCGAACGTCACGCGAGCCGCTGAACCACCCATCTTCTCCGCCAGCGCCTGGCAAGCTGCAATGATCTGCTCTCGGTTCTTGCCGCGCACCATCAGGCCCGATCCGACCTGATTGCGCCACAAGCGCGCGCCCTGCGATGAGGCACGAACCTGCAGGCGGCGCATTAGGTCGATTTCGTTTTTTGGTGAACTCAAAACGGAGGCCTTCCGAGAAGCCAGCAGAAGCCATAGGCGATTACAGCACACGCAGCGCAAATCATCAGGCCAGCAAACGCACCAGCAACACTATCGCTGTTCACAACAACTGATCCCAAAACCCAGCCGGTCGCTGATTACGCTTAGCCTTGACGCGCGCAGGCTGCGCAGCACGCCAGATCCTTTGGACTTCAGCACGAGTACGGACAGGTGGGCGCGGCTTGTCTTCCTTGCCCAAACCGTAGATTGGCGCTTGTGCGCATGCCCACGCAGGAGGCGTCCAGTCAACGATACAAACCAGATTGTCTTCACGCAGGTATCGAAGTGACGCGCCAACAGCAGAGCGCTTCAGACCAAGATACTTGTCCAACTCAGGCCGAGTCATTGGGCCGATGACTTCCAGTGCGGAGAGGACTTCGGATTTAGACATTGCTATCAGGCGGCAGAAGATCCGCGTCATATGGCTTGTGGATGTCATAGTTCGACTGCGTGTGCGCGAGGCGATACGCGACCGTGTCGTGATCGAGCCCGACGTGTTCCCATCTGATTTGCTTTGCTGGCATAGGCGGATTCTCATGGCCTCCACGCATCTTCACCGTGACAATCTTTCCAAAAGCATCTGCAGGACAAACGCCGCCGTTGTGTTCTTTCCATTCACTCATTCTGTTTTCTCCGGATAATCATGCGCAATCAAAAGCTCAATGAAGTGAATCGCCTTGCGCAGATCCTGAACTCCATTCTTGTCCTTGTGCCGAGTGATGTACTTCACCACTGAGCCTTCTTCGAATCCAAGATCGTTTGCCTGGATGTATTCAATAGGCTGAATCTTCAGCTTTCTGTAATGTTCTCCGCCTTCCTGACGAGAAAGCGGGCTCTCCAACTTTTTCCCATCAAGGTCATGATGTACTTTGTACGCAATGATGTCGTCATAAAGCATGCCATCATGATCCCAGCGAAGCGTTGGGCCATCAACCTCCACCATCTCAATGACATCGCCATCCCTATATTTCAAAGAGATGAAAACACCATCAACCGGTTGTTTTCCGCCTCGCCATTCAATCCACTCACTCATCTCTCACCCCACATCCTCTTAAAAACCGCCTTCAGCCTTTCAGCTGCGACGGGACCGTTCCTAAGTTCATAGTCAGCAAGCCATGCTTGCCGCTGCGTCACGGTACCAACACGAAGCAGCACACGCGCTGAATCTTCACGCCGCAGACACTCTTTAGCCCACGCTGGGCAGTAAGAACACACCGCATCACCGCCCATCAGTCCGATGGATTTCTCGCGTCGGCAACCGGTGCAGTCCATACTTAAGTATCGCTCATTGCAACGGCAGTTGCAACCGCTTTGCAGCCTCAGCGATGGCGAGCTTTTCGAGTTCTTCGCGGGCTTCTTTGCGGGCTCGGCCTGCGAGTACGTGATCGGCCCAGCGTTCGGCGTTGCGGCGTGCGTAGCCTTTGCGGAGGCCTAGTTCGATCAGCGCTGTTCGGTCTTTCGCCTGGCCTTGTTCGCTGCGGGACTGCAGGCGCTCAGTCTCGACACGCGCCGCAAGCTGAATCTCTTCCAGCTCGCCTTCGCGTTCTTCAATCTCGCGGGATTTGATTTCGAAGACGTGGCCGCACTTGCATTGACGGCGCACGCTCGGGACATTGGCGAAGCACTTGGGACACGTGCGAACCGCCATTGCGCGTTCTTGTGTCTCGCCAACGCGAGCAGAGCCCTCAAGAGTCCACGCCACTGGTAGCAGCGGGTTGCCGTGTGTCTCGATGTTATTCGCGTGGTCAGCGTAGATAAGGTCCGTCTTTCCTTGGCAGATTCGAACGCCACGCCCGACACCTTGTCGGTATCGCACGAGTGATTTCGTCGGGGCCATGTCACAGATATAGGATAGCGATGGCGCATCTACACCAGCGATCCAAAGCTTCACTGACCACACGAATTCGACTTCGCGCGATTGCACAGCGCGCAGCGCGTACGATCTGAACTCGTCTTCATCGTCGCCAGAAACGCAGATTGTCTTGATGCCGTGTGAGCGGAACAGTTCGCAAAGCTCGTTGGCGCGCTTCAGGTCAACAGCGAAGCCAAGGCCAGGTCTGCCACGCCCCTCGCGCAGATAAGTTTCAACCGCTGAACCGGTAACCGCTGGCTTGCCCATCACGTCGCCAAGTTCGTCCTGCACGTATTCCCCGCCCTTGGTGTGAACACTAGAGAGGTCGGGCGCGCTCGGGCGAAGATAGCGGATCGGGGCCAAGAGACCTTCGTTAACCAAGTCGAGAGAAGAGCAAGTTGGGATGATGATGTCAGACACCTCCCCCATGCCTCGACCGTCCAAGCGAATCGGCGTAGCCGTGAGGTGCAGAAGCAGTGCGCCGCCAGGCTGATAGAACTTCGGCCCAGCTTTTGCCCACTCGAAGCAGGTTTGATAGGTCTTGGAAACTGCTAGGTGCGCTTCGTCAACGATGATCCAGTCAGGAGGCGTGTAGATGTTGTCTGCGATGCGCCTGGCCAGTGTTTGAACCATCACCAGTTGCACCGGCAGTCGACGGTTTGCCAGTTCTCCCGCTGCGATCCATCCGAACTTGATGCCCTCTGATTTCAGCTTCTCGGCTGTGGCGTGGAGGATTTCTTTGAGATGCGCCACAAACCAGACCCTCTTGCCTTTGGCTAGGGCGTTCTGAATCATCACTGACGACGTGGCTGTTTTGCCAAATGAAGTGGGAGCTACTAGCGTCGGCGCACAAAAGCCTTCAATGTAGGCAGAGCGCACGTCTTCAATCGCCTTTGACTGGCGAGGTCGTAATGTGATCGGCATTTTAAAAAATAGTCACCACACCATCCACAAAGCAAACACCAGCCACAGCCCGAGCCCAGCGCTGCACCAATGAATGATCCCACTTGCCGCGTCAAGGTCTTCTGAATAGTTCATCACGTTCTCCTTTGCGGCATGGCCGCGTGGTTAGGACGGAATCAGATCCGCCGCAGTAAGCTTGATCCCTCTTGCTTTGGCCTCACGCAAGACGGCCTGCTGTACCAGAGATGGAATATGACCGCCAGTGCCGCCCTCGCCGAGAGCCTTGCGCCATCGAGACACGGAGGACTTGTTCCGCTCGATAGCGTCGGCGCACGCGGTCACGCCTCCGAAGGCTTTGATAACCACATCGGCAGGCGACCCTTCGAACGGGTACGACGGTTTCAGTTTTCGGGTTGCCATAAGAGAACATAAAGTTAGTGATGGTTGCAGTGTATGCTAGCTATCTGTTGGTTGCAAGCAATGCTTAGTGAAAAATAGGTGTTGCGTTCGGCGCGCATTGGCGTATGATTGCTTCATCGCAACCGAAAACAGAGAGTAGATCATGCCCTTCACCGCCACCCAAATGAACGAAGTTGCCACCCTGCTCAACACGAACGACAAGAACGTGGTCATCAACGCAGTTCTCGCCACCCTTGTGAAGTCCGGCATTGCCATCGACACCGCGACCGATATGGTTTTCGGTGAAGGTGCATACAAGAAGCTGGCAGGAGAAGTTTATCGGGCGCTGCGTGGTGAATGAGGATTGGAACACGCGCTTCGTCTGTTACGCGGCTTCCCATGGGCGGGAGCCGCGAGAACAGATAGAACACGACGCAGGTGTGTGGCTCGGAGGGAAGATGGCCGGGTACATCATCTGGATTGGAGAGCGCTGGCGAGAGTGGAAGAAGGAAACAAAGTTCAGTAGCAGTTTTCTGCTGGTTTCTGACCACGAACGATTCGACGCTTGGCTAGCCAAGAGATTCTTAAAGGAGAAACAATGACATTCAAAGTAGGACACCCAATCCCGCCGGTTCCGCGCACGCTGCAGCAAGCCTTCGGCCCGCACACAAGCAGCTACATCACCCCGTCCGAGGACAACCGCCGCAAGGACCGGATTACGGTGATCGGCTGTCTGCTGGCGATTGCTGCGCTGGTTGCGATTCTCTGGCTCACCTGATGAGCCACCAAACAGGAACAATGTGAACATGAACAAACCGCAAACCGGGCCTTTGTCGCTCGAATCGACGGACCACGCAGACCAGTTCAACATTTCTGGTCAAGCTGATCTTGAAGATTACAGCAATACCTACTGCAACTTCGGAGGCTACTTCGGCACATATGGGCCGCATGTATTTTTTGCTGCGCCTCAGATGCTATCGCTTCTGAAAAAGATCAGCGCCTCTGGGCAGTGGTATCCGAGTGCCGTTGAACTCGACCCGTACGAGGGAGAAGACGGCGAGAAGCTGAAGGCTGAGATTGACGCGCTGATCCGCATCGCTAAAGGAGAAACCAATGAGTGAGTTCAAGCATACGCCGGGGCCGTGGTTCGTGTTCCCGCGCGCACATCACGACGATGGGCCAGGAGCATTCTGCATCGGCAACTCGGAGTCCTTCGATAACGCCGACATTCTGTGCACCCGCTTCCAATGGCCCGAGCGTGCCGAAGAAATGCAGGCCAACGCCCGCCTGCTCGCCGCAGCGCCGGAGCTTCTGAAATTCGCAATCTGCGATAACGCACTGGATCTGCCAGGGTCAGAAGGTCGGCGAATCTTGGCGTTGTACGGCTTTGATGGGAACGGACTGGCTACAGATTTCGTCGCTCAACTTCGTGATGCTGCCATCGCAAAAGTAAAAGGAGAATCCAATGCCTGACCGCCTCACAAAATCCGAACGCCACCACGCCCTGAACGTGAAATATCCGCCTGACACTCGGTATTGCCGCTGCAAGCAGGGCCGCTGCGGAAACTGCACATGCGAGGACTATCCGCCTGATCCTGCGCCGAAGTGGTGGGTTCTGGGTTGGTTTGCTGTGGCGGCTGTTGCGGGGCTTGCTGCGTTGGCGTCTGTGGGGTGGGTGCCGGAGGTGTTGAAGTGAAGAAAACTGTCATTGTGTTGTTCTGTATTCTTTGCGCATCTTGCAGTAAACGCGACGAAGTACGCGGAGTTGTTAGCGCATTCGTAGATCGGTGCGCTCCGCAGAGCATTCAGTACCAAATCAACACCGCATCGTCACCGCGTACGTTCACGATTGCCTGTGAAGAGGAATTCAAGTGACTCCCCTCAACCCCGCCACCACAGTCCACCCCTTCGCCACCGAGTCCGAATGGCTCGCTCTACGCGCCACCGACCTAACCAGCACCGAGACAGCCGCACTGTTCGGCGCATCGCCATACGTCACGGAATTCGAGCTTTTCCACCGAAAGCGCGGCTCGCTGTCTTCGGAGTTCACGAGCAACGAGAGAGTTACCTGGGGTACTCGCCTTGAGGCTGCAATCGCCCACGGTATCGCCGAAGACAGAGGCTGGACTATCGAGCCGCTTAAAACGTACTGGCGCATCGCAAGCGAAGGCATCGGCTCATCGTTTGATTACGTCATCACGTCACTTCCCGATGGCCCTGCGCTGCTGGAAATCAAATCCGTTGACGGCCTGGCGTACCGGCAGAACTGGATCATGGAGGACGATGCGAACGAGCCGGAGGCGCCATTGCAAATCGAGTTTCAGGTTCAGCACCAGTTGCTTGTATCTGGGTTCTCGCGTTGCTTCATCGGTGCACTGGTCGGCGGCAATCAAACCGTGGTGCTTGAGCGTCCGCGCAATGAGCCAGTGATCGCGGAGATTCGCAAGCGCGCCGCGCTGTTCTGGGGTCGAGTGAATCGAGCCGATGCGCCGCCCGCCGTTTACCCGGATGACTCAGACAACGTGCGCCGTCTGCATTCGCACGCAGAGCCAGGGAAGGTGCTCACCGCGCTGACAGACGACCACGCCGATTTGCACATGCTGATCCGCAGGTATCACGACGCCCAGCGCGCGGAGAAGCTTGCAGAGGAAGACAAGAAAACTGCAGCTGCGCAGATCCTGGAGATGATCGGAGATAACGAGAAAGTGATTACGCCGTTTGGCTCGCTGTCTGCGGGTGTTGTTGCTGACTCGCTTGGAACTGAAGTCACAGCGGACATGGTCGGCACGTTCATCGGGGGGCGGAAGGGATACCGCAGCTGCAGGTTTTATCCGAAGAGGGGGAAGTGATGCAGGCAACTCAAAAAGATATAGAGCGTTTCATGAAGTTCGTATCACCGGAAGCGCTGACAGGTTGTTGGCTTTGGTTTGGTGCTTCCGACAAGTATGGTTACGGTCGTTTTGGTCTTGGCTTGGATATTGTTAAAGCGCATCGTTTCTCAGTTGCGGTTCTTGCTGGGAAGGAAATATCTGGGCTTTTGGTTTGCCATCACTGCGATAACCCAGCTTGCGTAAGGCCTGACCACCTATTCACTGGAACGGCTCAAGACAACACTGATGACATGTTCAAGAAAGGAAGGAACCCGCCGAGAACTAAGGAAGTCTGCATTCGCGGTCATCGACTTTCTGAAACTCAAGTCATCTATGAAAGCGGTTACCGTCAATGCCGTCTTTGCAACAACGAAAGAGCAAGGGAAAAGACCGCAATGAATCCTGTGCCGCGAGTGTACGCAACACATTGCGGATACGGGCATGAGTTCACACCTGAAAACACATACAAGCCTAACGGCAGGGGGCGGGCATGCCGCGAGTGCCAAAAAAGAATTTCACAGGAATACGAAGTACGCCGCAAAGCAAAACGTCAAACTGAAATCAAACGAAGAAAGGAACTGAAAAATGTCTAACGACCTCGTTCAACTCAAAGCCGCAATCACACTTCAAGAGCCAGAGTTCAAGAAGGCTCTACCGCACCATGTGCCAACGGACAAGTTTGTGCGTGTTCTGCAAACAGCTGTCTCTGTTAACCAAAACCTGATTAACGCGGATCGCGCCTCTCTCTTCGCTAGCGCCCAGCGTGCTGCCGCAATGGGGCTTCTTCCTGACGGTCGTGAGGGAGCAATCGTTGAGTTCGGAGGGAAAGCAACCTTCCTCGCCATGGTGGCAGGGTTGATGAAAATGGTGAGGCAATCAGGACAGATTAGCTCTTGGTCTGTGCAGACCGTTCATGAGAACGATGAATTCGACTTCGCTATGGGCGATGAAGAATTCATCAAGCACAAACCAGCACTGAAGAAGCGCGGAGCCCTCGTGGGGGCTTACTCGATCGTAACCATGAAGGACGGGGAGAAGTCCCGAGAGTTCATGAACGCGGAGGAAATTGATGCGATCCGTTCTCGCTCGCGTTCTGGTGGCTCCGGCCCATGGAAGACGGACACAGGCGAGATGTACAAAAAGACCGTTGTTAGGCGTCACATCAAGCGTCTGCCGTTGAGTACAGACATTGACTTCGATGAAGAAGAAACATCAGAACCGAACACACCCTCTCCAGCAGCTGAACCCGCCCCCGCACCAGCCCAGAAAAAATCCCGCCTGGCCGCCGCAGTTGAATCCGCTCCAGGCGCCGTGACCGATGTTGAGGTGATCGACAGCGCAGGGCAGGTACAGCACGAGTCCCCGGTCTAAAAATAATTGAAGAAAGTTGTTGCGCTGACTGCGGATGTGGTTTATGATTCAGTCATCGCAACACGCAACCCGAAGGACACGGACATGAACACCGCACGTAACTGGATCGCCACCGGCACCCGCGTTTCGTACCAGTACCGCACGCACCCGCTGCTTGGCGGCGAACTGGTGAGCGGTGTCGGCACTGTCACCGGCCGCACCGTGGTCGGCGTGGAAGACGCCTACACCGTCAAGCCGGACAACGGCGACACCGTCCACGTCCGTTTCGCTGGCGTCCTCGCCGCCTAACCCGCCACCCCTGCAACACACCGGAGCCAACAAAGTGACCAACTCAGAACGCCAAGAACAGGCCAGCGACGAAGAAATCCTGCGCCGCGCCGATGAACTCCGTACGTCTTTGCGCTCGGTCTTCTTGGCCGCACTGCGATCCACGACGGAAAGCAAGCGTTCGGTACGCACAGTGAACGCAAGCCGCTATGGCAACACTGTCGTCACCGATGACGCAGCAAACGTGATGCGCGACCTGATGATGGACCACGCAGTTTTCACGCGCTACCTCTCTCAGGTGAAAGACTCGCCCGAGTTCCGCGCATACGAGTACGCGTCCGCATCGATGTACGCAGACCGTTATGCCGACTCGTTGGCGGAAATCGATGTTGACGCGGACCACGAAGAAGAGAAAATCTTCCAAGGCGAAGAAAAAGCAGAGCGAATCCGCGAGTTCCGCGAGTCGCTGTAAAAGTTAACCAGCGCTGCCGTACCGGACTGGCTTTCCCTCCCCTAGCCATTAAGTTTTCGGTGCTGCCAAGTCGCTGTTTTTATTCGGCGTTAGTGATCTGACGCCCCCTCTACACGAAACGGAGAAGACATGAGCACCGATCGTGACCCGATCTGGGATGCGCTCAAGGCGCACAGCAAGGAAAAGTTCCACAGCGACCGCGCAAGGTTCATGGCGCAGGCGAAAGCTGACGACGACGGGCACTGGACGAAACACACCGAGCACCACTGGTCGCGTTGGCTGGCTGGTGATCGCCTCGACTACTGGCCGAGCCGGAAGAAGTTCCAGTTCCGTGGCCGGGTGCAGCGCGGCGACGTGATGGCATTCATCAAAAAGACGGAGGCACCCCATGCCTAACCCCACCACCCCCGAGAAGAAAGTGGAAATGCCCACCGCCCAGCAGAAGCAGAGCGACCTGCACGCGCAGATCATGAACATCCGGTGCGACAGTGGCCCCAAGTACGACGCAGATTTCTGCAATCGTTCAGCCTACAACGAAGGCCACCGTGATGCCCGCCACTCAGCTGCAGAACTCGCATCCGCCCACGCCCAGCAGCAAGACGCCGTTGTGGGGGCGCTGGTGGAGGCGTTGAAGCTGTGCCGCCCGCACATGTATGCGCACTCCAGCAATACGCCTGATAGCGCGTTCGATCAACTGTGCGCCGCGCTCGCCCTTGTGAAGGAGGCGAAATGAGCACGAGTGAAGAGTTCTGGAAGTGCGGCGATCAATTCGGCGGCGTCACATTCACCGAAGAACAGTCCATGTCTCTCCACGAGGTATGGGTTCTGTCCGGTGGTGACCCGCACAACCTTCACCCGGATCGTGAGGATGTGGAGTCCGGCCTGCGTCATCTCGCCATGCTTGAGCAGGAATATGAGGCAAACAAAATCCGTGGTGCAGCGAATCCTTTGGTCCCGATAGATTTAAGCCGCGCCATGACTAACCGAGCAGAGGCGCTTGCGAAGGCGCTCCAAGCGCTGCTGAGCGAGCAGGATGAGAACCAGGGTCACGCGACCTGCGCCACGTACGACAGCGCCCGCGCCGCCCTTGAAGCCTACAGGTCGCAGCCGGATGGGTGGCAGGACATCAGCACTGCGCCGAAGGATGGGACGCCGTTCCTCGCGTGGTTTCCCAAGGTCCGCCTAGACGAGGACGACGAGCCAACCGACGAAGTTATTGGTGGCGCTCAAGCGCTTGTTTCCTGCCTCAATGACATGTGGTCGGAGCCAGATTGGCTTGATGCACACGGCGCCTACTACTTCGAAGACTGGTGCTTCGCCGATGTCCCTACGGTGTGGCAACCACTCCCCGCCCCGCCCAACAGCAAGGAGCAGAAATGAAGACGTACCGCGAACGCCTGGCCGAGTGCCCGACGCTGGAACTGACGGCTGGTCGTTACGTGCACCGAGTCCACGCAGACGATGTGGCCCGTGAGGCAGACGCCGCCATCGCCTCCGCAAAGGAGCGGATCGAGGCGCTGGAGGCGGCGTTGCGCCCGTTCGTTGAACACGGCACTTGCTTCGAGCCGCATCACATTGAGAACGCTCGCGCGCTTCTCACCCAGAACCAGAAGGAAGAGAAGCGATGAGCCTCACCGGCTGGCCGCCCGGCATGTTGCAGGACGACAGCCGAGAGCTTTCACGCTGGTTCGCCTCACGCCCCGATGCGCGCCGAGTGGTGCGCCAAGTTGCAAAGGAAATCGAGATGACCCCCATGGACAATGACAAGCTGGCCGGACACACGCTGGCGCGATACCTGAACGACGTTCTGGCCGTTGGGTCCGCGTCGGAGCGCGCGGTCGCGCAAACAGCACTGCGCATGCTCGCCGCCCAGCCCAAGCCGGAGGTGACGGCCGACAGAGCGGCGCTGGCCGAGGAGTTCGACGTGCGAAAGATCCTGCTCGATGTGGTGCCCGGCCCTGACGGCATGGGCCACGAGGTCTATGCCAAGTCGAACGATGACGTGGTGCGTGTTCTCGGCGAACAGCTCGAAGAAATCGAGCGGCTGGAAGCACGTCTCGCCGCCGCGCCGGAAGCACCCGGCACGCAGGACGGGGAGGCGAGTTCAATCGTCGGCTGGATGGTGCACAACGGCCAAATCGACGACGGCGCAAGTCACGCGGCCATGTACAACCTCTCGGAGAAAGACAAGGCGTTCGATGCCGCTAAGCGCTGGGGGCGCTCTATCACGGCACTTCAAGTTCACTCCGACGCGCCTTCGGTTATGGTGCCCAACCCACTGACTGACGAACGCATTGATTTCGGGCTTCACGGAAATCTTGAAGACCCGAGCGAGGACGAGGTTAGAGGGTTCTACGCAGGCGCTCGTTTCGCCGAAGCTGTTCTGCGAGAAGCGCCGCGCCTGCGTCCTGTCGCGCCGGAAGCAACCGCCCAGCCGGTGGGGCACGTCACGGTGCCGCTCACGCGCGGCGGCCTGGAAGTGGGCGAGGCGGTGGCCGAGTGGACGCGCGAGTTCGCCGCGCTCATCGACGGCAACCCGGGCCAGCGTTTCGCGCTCTACGCCGCCCAGCCGGTGCAGGGTGAGCCGGTAGCGCTGAAGGTCACCGAGGAAATGCACGTCGCCGCCTGCAAAGTGCTGTGCCGGGCGAACGGACTCGACGGCACGCCGCAGCGCATGGTGGACGCCATGCTTGCAGCCGCCCCCGCACAGAAGCCCGCAGAGCCCTCACAGGCCGAGCGTGACGCACTAGAGCACGCTGCGAAGTGGCAGAACCTTGGCGGCCAAACAGAGCGCGCCCCCCTGCCGGTTGAGCCCGGCACCAGCACCTTCCAAGAGAACGGCCTCTGGTGCGTGACGTTCCGCTCCAAGGACAAGGCGGACGCGGTGCGGGTGAAGGGGTTCGCGGAGAACAAGGGCGCCGCCCCTTCGGAAGCGCTGAGCCGGGCGATGTGCATGATCGAGAGCTACGCCGACTGGCACGCAGTCCACGCGAGCGAGTTCGGGTATCAGGGTAACGAGGCTTACCAGAAGTACAACGGCACCCCGGAGATCGCCACCGAGCGCGAAGCCCTGCGCCTCTTCCTGTCGCAGCACCTCCGCGCGCCGGGGGAGGACACGGCATGAAGTCCAGCCCAATCCCAATGGCGCTGTCCAGCGTAGTCAACGGGCGAAAGTGGCTGCTCTACACGTTCGACTTCGCTACGGCTGACGGCAAGTTCTCGTCCTACTTCTACGCGCTGTCTGACGAGCATGCGGCCCACATTCTCGAAGAACTCAAGGCCACGGCCTGCAACCCTGCTCGACTGGAAGGATGGTGCGAAGCATGAGCGAAACGAAGACTGGAGAACGAATCAAGCTCCAACTTGCCGACCATATGACGTTGCAGCGAACATCGACCTGCGCTGCCAGCGTGCTCCGATCATCGATGCAGCTTTGCGATGCGATCGAAAAGATTGCGGCCGACGCAGAGCGCTATCAGTGGCTCCGAGAGGGGTTCCGAATGATGGCGCCAAACGCGGCAGGCGAGCACGCTTGGGTTCCGCGCGCCGCTGCACTCGGCAATCTTCGAGGGCCCTCGCTGGATGACGCCATCGACGCCGCGCGCACCACCAAGCCCGAGGCCTGACATGACTGAAGAACGCAAGCAAAGCTCGATTCAATCCGCGAAGATCGTGCGGATCCTCCCGACGGAGATGTGGGTAGAGAAGGACATCTTCGGAACGGTGCACATCAAGATGCAGCACGAGGGCGAGCCGAATCCATTCGACTTCATCCAGATCCAATACAACTGGCTATACACGTCCAACAGTCATCAGTACGAACTGACGGAGAAGATCATGAGCATCTTCGGCGTGAACAAGGTCGAGTACCGCGAGGCAGCAAGCCAATTCGGGACGGCACAACAGGTGGCGTGTCACGTGTGGTGCGGCTGCGGCGACGGCTACCGCGAAGATTCCTACGAAGCCGGGTTCATCGCGGGCGCTGGCAAGTGCCAGAACTGCGCGGCCGGTGACGACGCCCCTCCTGCTTCTACAGGGGTGGTGCTGACTGTCAGCGATGTGGAGGCCCTGGCCGGAGACACCCGAATCGCTTTCGGCGAGTCTGCCGCCGCCTTCAATGACGGCGTGGACGCCATGGCGAACAGCGTCGAGGAACGCATCGAGGCGCTGCACCTCTCTATGCAAAAGACCATCGCCAACTTCGACAACCCGGACACGTCCGACATCGATCCCCGGCTCCTGGAGAAAGCGCGCGAGTTCATCAAAACGCTCAAGCCGCTTGAACCGGAGTTCAAAGCCTTCATCGCCGCCAACATGTGGGATCTGCTTGGCCAAGACGCCGCCCCTACCCACGACGCCGCCATGCGGGCTGATGAGGGAGGGGAAGGATGAGCGCTCAATTCCAGATCGGTGGCCCGTGCCCGAAGTGCGGCATGCCCAACATCCAGCACCCGAACGGGCAATGCCCGCCCGGCGTGTCCATGATGATCCGTGGCGCTGCCCAGCAGGCACCGGACGCAGTACCGTACGGGATCATCGATCCGGACTACGCACGCATCTTCACGGTTGCCCGCTGCTGGGCGTGGTCGCAGGGCTACGCCATTGCCATGCACGGTTCGTTCACTCGCGACCTGGACCTGATTGCGATCCCGTGGACGGACGCCGCGTGCCCAGCCGAGCAACTCGCGAAGCTGATCGCAGACTCGGCTGACATGCGACTTGCCAGCGGCCCGGGCAACAAGCCGCACGGACGGCTCGCGTGGACGCTCATGTTCAAGACCTTCAGCGACCCGCGCTTCGTTGACCTGTCTGTCATGCCGCGCGCCACCACCGGAAAGGACGGACGGGATGGGAACTGATCGGGAACTTCTTGAGGCTGCGGCGAAGGCTGCGGGGATCATTGTCGGGCACGACGCCGCCGCGCAGGCGCGGTTCATCGGCAACTACCCGCAACTCTGGTTCCACAACGACAGCCGTGACCACCCAATGTGCCGCAAGCCGTGCACGGCTGGGAACGTGCCCTGGGACCCACTGAACGACGACGGCGATGCGCTGCGGCTGGCGGTGAGGTTGGAGTTGCACGTATTCGGCTCGCGCAATGGGTGCAACGTCAACGACGACCTTTTCGTGGATGCAGTGGACTGCGGGCACGACCCCTACGCCGCCACCCGCCGCGCCATCGTCCGCGCAGCCGCCATCGGTGCTGGGATTGGAGAACGCACATGATCTACCTCACCGAAGCGGCGCGAGTCGCACACCGAAACATTGAAGTCTTCGTGGAGGAAGCTGCGAGCATCGGCGGCAACCTCCCGAATGAGGACTGTCAGCTGCTGGTCAAGAAGCTCGTCGAACTGGAGGTGATGCTGGACCGAGCAGGTCACTCACTCCGCGCGCTGCGCGAAACGCTCCGGAGTGACAAGCCATGACCAGCCGCCGCGACATCCGCGCACAACGCCGCGCAGCCTCCGAACGCGACTACTCCTGGACTCAGGAGCGCGACGACGACGAGCAGCGGGAGAGCGCGCCGGATGAGGAGCACGCCTCCAATGACGAATTGGCAGACCTAGCGAGATCCTGTCTCAGCTAGCCTGACACACCATCAAATACTGAGCCATGCCATCTTCCTCAACCCATCCGAAAACGACAGGATCTTTGTAGAGAGCGAATCGTGATCGGATGTCGTAAACCTGAGTGAATGGATGGTCGCCATGGTGATACGTTGCGGCTTCTTCCATGGGGACTAAATTTTTACCGCGCAGGTTCTTGGAAGCAAATTCCGTAGCTGAACCGTCGAACTCTTCCTTAAACTCTGCTTTCACCTCAAGGTGGCAGCACCCCGGATTAAGAGTCACATCGAAAACGTTTAGCTTCATGGCTTCGGGTATCCCATATCTGCAAGACGTTTGAAGTAGGGCGCGAACGGTTTTTCATATCCGTAAGACGATTCAGTTTTACGATTCGTTGCTGCTGGCGTGTTGAGCATCATTAGTGCGTACTTCTGATTCAGCAGCGGGAGATTCACGCCAAGCGTTGGTTCAAACCACGTCGTATTAGCAACAGGATTCCCGGCCGTCTTCAGATCGGTATAAAGCTTCTCGATGTAGAGCATGACATTGCAGCCGAGCGTGTTATGTACGCTACCTGCGCTGTCGCCTGGGGTATTGAAGCCGTTCAGCGGTCGTCCAGCTTCTGCGTAAACGAACGCGCCAGCACCACCCGATGCGTTGTCGTCGTAGCAGAAGCGGATCAGATACTTCATCTCTTGGAACAGCATCATGCACACATCGTCATCAACGACTGTAGGGGCGTAGCCTGCTGCGATCCATGCGAGTTCAGCGTCTCTGAACTGTGAAACTGCTTCCATGGTCGGCATGCTGAACCAAGGACTAGTTCCCGTGCTTACCCCACCGTAGCTGTTATCGGATCGTTGGCAGGCCCAGACTCCTGTTCCTTCACTCCATCTGTTCATGCCGATAGGGGTGCCCACCGGCCAGTTCACAGCGCTGGGCGAAGATGTTGCAAAGACCAGCGCGTTTGTGTCTGGGTTGTATCCATAGTGCGGACTATCTGTCTTGATCCAACCGATTAGGTAGTTGATCAGATCAGCGGTGCGCACGTGGTTCGCGCGGCTGCACAGCGAGTTGTTCGCACGCACCATACCGAGCAAAGGATAACCAAAGTAGCGGTCCGCCTCGCGGTAACGGTCAGTCAGCGCAAACGGAACCTTGTGCGTGTACCGAGTGATGTACTCAATCCAGTTCCATGTTTCTTTGAGCACGTCAAGTGAACGGCGATCTCCTGTCAGCGAGTAGATTTCCGGCATGCCGGATACGTGGTAATGCTCGCTGTAGTCGTGGTCACCGTCATGGTCAAGCGCGTTGTGCCCTTGGAACCGCGTGCCGCCGCCAGGCGCATAGACGTTGTTAGGCGCGCCGTAATTTCCGTAAGGAATGGTCGGGTTGTGGCGAATGTCTACGCTTTGATAGTGGCGCGTGGCATAGATTGCCTTTTGCCAGAACATTTCTTCGCCAGTCATCAGGAACGCTTGCACGTCAGTCCCTGCACCAATGTGCGTATCCTGCTGCATATAGGGTGCATCAGTGTCAACGCGCGATCTGTCGCCTCTGTCACGTTTGCCGTAGAGAGTCATGTTGCCAGTTGACGTGGACGTACCAGCCTGACCGCCCGACTGTGTTGGCGGCATGTTGTAGTCAAGCGCCATGTTGGCCTGCTTGGCCCAAGCCAACTGTCCCGTTGTCGCATCAGCGTTCACCGATGTAAGGTCGCCGTATGCTTTTGAGGCGTGATACCACGTCAGAGGTGCGCGGCATTCGAGCTTGGCGCGCCTGTAGAGTTGATTTTCTTGGTGTAGCTCTGCGTCCGTCTTTGCCACGGGATGGAAAGACAATCTCGAACGGTAGTCGTAGGCGATACCGCTAGAACGTCCGTACAGCGTGTTCGGTCGCTTGTATTTGTTAGAGCCGTCAAACTCCTTCAGAGCGCCAACCGTCGTGTCCCATGTCGTTACGCCACGACGCGAGAAATAGCACAGATCCAGCGTGCTTCCGTTCACGGTCAACTCCATGGGGGCCTCTTCCCAGAAGTCGGAGATATGCGCGGCAAAGCGTTTGTTGCCTGTGGAGCCCTGCAGGTTCACGAAACCTGGGCAGAACTGTCCCGTTGCAACGCCTGAGTAATCGAATACGTGGCCAGGCGCTGGCACACCGCTCCCGAGAATCCACGGCCAATCAACGTTTTGAGCGATGTAGTGTTCGCCAGTGACGTTCCCAGACGCCATAGCACTGGACTCAAGCCCGAAGCGATACTGTGGCGTTCCGTCAACGGCGTAGACAGTGCGCCGATAGAACTTGCGCGCAGAGAACAGCATCGTGAGAGGCACACCGCTGTTCTCGTTCCATTGAGACTCTTGGTCAACGATGGTGTCATGGAAGTCCAGCGTATAGCGCGTGACGTACATGCGCGTAACGAACTGGACTCCAGCGGCAGCAGCGGCCGTGCGGAACGTGCCATAGATTCGGATGCATGCGCGCACCGGACCCGACTCTTCAACCGTGATAACGACGCCTGTCGCGTTTGATGTAGAGAACTCGCGCGGTGTCGCGCCGCCTGCTGCCTCGATATAGTTCAGGTTCGAACTGGTGACGATGGTTTCTCCGTCACGCGTCACAGAAGTGACATCACCCTTGTTGTTCAGAACAACAGTGATGCCAAGCGGGTGCGAAACAGTCGTATTGCCGCCAGCCTGGTTAACCGTGATTCTGTTCGTGATCGCGGTTCTGCTGGTCGTTGGGCTGTAGCGCAGCAAGTGCGTCGTTGTGGACGCTCCAACGTCGGCAAGGAACAGAATCAACGCGCTCTTAACTGAGCCATCTTCCCAGGTAGTTAGCGGTTCTACCTGCGCCTCTCTCTGTGTCGTCGGCGTGACCGGATCAACCAATTCAACTTTTGCCACGTCGTAGACGTGGCTCTTGGGGAACGGAATTCCGGTGGCAACGGGAACATTAGTCACAACCGGACCAGTCCCGTTCGTAAGCAGAACCTCACCAGTCTGCCCCGTCCCCATCACCGGGTTAACAGTGACGTTCACAGCCGCAGTGCTGGAGCCGCCTGCTCCATCAGAGACTGTGTAGGTGAAACTAGTCGCACCTAGAACCGAAGGTGTGAACGTCAGTGTGCCGCTTGCGTTCCGGCGTACCGTTCCGTTCGTGACCGAGACGGTTTGGTCAACGGAGATTGCGCCACCGTTGATATGAGAAACAGACAATGTGTTGCCGTCCGCGTCCGTGTCGTTGGTAAGCACGGCAATATCAACCGTACTTCCCATGGACACTGTAGCTGAATCCGTTACTGCTACGGGTGGATTGTTCGCTGGTGGGGCTGGTGCTGGCACAGCCCGGGTGGATGCAATGGCGGCGCTAGCGAGAGTTGTGAGTTTCAAACTCGGCCCCTGTTAGTAAGGACGGGTGAGGTACTTCGTCGGGTTGCCCCACGCGATAAGGTCGATATTTGCAAGACCCGTGAAACCTCCAGTCAGCGCAACCGAGCCGCTGTAAGCGCCAGCCTGCGGGAACATCTCAACACCGAAGAAAGAAGAAACGTTAGCGTCTGTGAGCGTTTCATCAAAAACAGGGTTAGTGTTCTCGTTCAGATAAATCCGGAACCGAACCTGTGTGGTTGAAACGAACGTAACGCGCAGCGTGTAGAACCCGGCAGCGGCAACCGTATAGTTAGCCGTGTCCCCAGTAATCGCCGGGCTGCTTGATCGGAGAATCCCCTTGATCGCGTGACCGGTCTTTTCGAAGCAAACGCCGAAGGTCGGGATGGCAGCTGTCTGGTTGGCTGCGAAGCCGCTGCGGCCCGCAACGTTCGTTGTCCCTGCCGATCCGTCTGGGACAACAAGCGTCGGGTCAAAGTGCATGATAGACACATGCTCGTCACCAACACGAGCGCGGTACGAAGCTGCTCGATAGATAAGGCCAGAGTTCGTTTGACCGCTTGCGCCGTTGATTCGAGAAACACCGCTTCGGCCAGTGAACAAGGTCGTTGGGAAAGCGTCGCCAGCAGACCCGCCAGCAAGCACGATCTGAGTTAGACCGTGCATGTTCGTAGTCGTGTACTCGAAATCGTTCATGAAGCCTACTGCCCAGCCAAACGGTAGGCTAGAGCCACCCGTCGCGGCTTGTGCATCAATCGCCTGCGCCACCCGCAGCGCAGTCATGAACTTCGTATTATCTGTGCCTGCCTCGGCCTCCGATTGAGAAGCGATATCGGGAACCGTAGAACCGGCCCCCACCGGCCCAGCAAGCGTGTACTCGTTCGCGGTGTTCGTCGGCAACAGCGTAACGCTCACGTTCGTCGTCTGCACAACGTGCGGCCCAGTACCAGAGCCCGTGCGAATCGTGACGGCCGGTGAAACGTTGCCTTGAATCGTGATCTGACCAGCACCGTTACCGCGAGTCAGGACGACACCGAAGTTCGTCAGGCCAGCGCCAACCGTGACGGTGATTGCGCCAGTGTTGGTGAAGATTTTTTGCTTGCCGTTGTCGGCCTGCACAAGCGTGTATGTCGCTGCTGTGACTTGTTCTGTCACAGTGGCGATGTCTGCCTTACCTACGATAGCCGTATTGACGAACGCCGTGGTTGCAAACTGCGTCGTGTTGGTGCCAGCTGTTGGCGTCGGGCCTGCCGGGGTGCCGGTGAATGTGGGGCTGGCGAGGTTGGCTTTCGGCGCCGTTGCATCTGAAATCTGTGTCGCAAGCCCAGCCGAATCAGGAAGCCCGTTCAGCTTCGTGAACAGCGCTGCGGTCATCACGCCAGCGTTTGACGCGTCGGCAGCAGCAATGGAAGCATCAGCACCGGAGGAACTGTTCACAGCAACAGCTGTGGAGGTGCGAGAAACCGTGATATCTGTAGAGCCAGCACCGCCAGATTGCCAAGAGGTGCCGCCAAGCGCAGTATCAATCAACGCCACTGCCTGAGAACCCGTCAGCGAAGACGTGCGCCAGGCGGCGCTACCAAGAGCAGTATCAAGCGCCGTAGCCACCGCAGAACCAGTAGTAAACGCCTGCGCCACAGCCTCAGCCGTCGCCGTAAGTTCTGTGTTCAGCGCAGTGAAGTTGCCGTCAAGCTCAGAGTGCGTCAGGGCCGAGCCCTTGGTGCCGCGAAGGGTGAGAGTAGCCATGATTTGCCCTTAGAGAACGTAACCCTCGGCCACATAGCCGGGAGCCATAAATGTTACAGGATCGGACGGCCCAGTGCCGCCACCGTAGATTTCGATTAGACCGATGATCCACTCTTCAAGATCAGCAATCGAATCGAATCCGAAAACTAGCGGAGCATCCGCAGTACCACCGAGCGGACCAGTAAGCCTAAGCTTTCCCTTAACAAGCGACGTTGCATCGGGCGATGGACGCGCGCCAGCAAACACGGTACTTGTGATGATGTGTGCAGGCATTGCTTACCTCGTTACTTCGGCCTGTACGCGGATCTTCCCGTGCAGAAGCGCGGTAACGGAGCCGTCAGGAGACTCCATCTCAAGATCGTAAACGTAGTTTGATTGCGGGCTGCTGAGTGTTGCGCCAGCGCCTAGGGCGAGCGTCTGCTCGTCGGTAAGCCAGAATTCATACCAGCCTTCAGTTGGCGAAGGCGAGTCGAACTCGAAAGACTGAACGATGGTCGGTGATCGTTCGTTTCTACGGATCTGACCTCTGAATTGGTATCCAGTAAGGTCAAGCGGCTCTCCCGAGCCAGCATGGTTCAACTGGTGCTGAAATGGTCCGAAGGTAGTTCCGCGCCGGATATCGAAATCCTTACGGTCGCCCAGCAGTTGAATCCGTTCGGTAGCCATTTTTACAGGCAAGCCCTTAAAGCTGTTCGCAACTGACCTTCGTATCCTTCACGAATATCAATCTCGGCCAATGCTGAGGCTACCTTAGTATCCTCTGAATCTGAAACCGATAATGACTCCGTTGGCATCGTCGGCCTAACTGGCTCAACCTGTTGACATTTAACAGGCACGGGAACTTTAACCGTTTGAGTCTCGGTGCGAATTGTTCCGCATCCGGCGAATATTGGCAATGCAACAGTGAAAATTATAATTTTCATGGCACTGCGCGCTCGGTTAGCCAGTTGTTAAATCTCTGGCTGGCTGATTTGCAATCGTCACCGGGCACGCTGGCTGGTGTGCGCAGCTGCCGCTGGGCTTTGTCCTGCAAAGATGCAGCCCGCCTCTGAGCAGATTGCACGGCGCTCGCCGCACTGGCCGCAGCTGCCGCTGCATCAATCTGCAGCTTACTCACGCCATCGGAGCATTGGATTGCAGCCGTGGCATTGGTTGCGCTAATGAGGCGCTCACCTTCTAGCGATGTTTCCGCCGCCTCCAACCTGCTCGTCTGTACCCACAGCGCACCAGACAACGCCATGAACGCTGCCACAACAACGCCAAGCCCAATGAGCTTGCCATACATCAGAACCGCGCCTTGGCCTTGTCGCCTAGTTCCTTTGCCTTCTTTGCAAGCTCTTCAAGCTTCTCGGGGTCACGCTTGAGCAACGAGCGATAACCCATGGCGCCGAATGCCAGCCCAGCAGCAAAAGCGAGCGCAAGGAAAAGAATGTTCAGACCGTCCATGATGTCTCCTATCGTGTAATGAGAGGGCTCCCCAGGTGCCATGGCAACTTTACATATTGCATCTTGTGATTCTAACGCGCAGCACTCCGCCTATCGGCAGACAGCAACGCCGCGTTGTAAAACGCGTCCCAAGTGCGGCGGTGTGGCTTGCCTGGCCGCCATGCGCTGATGTAGCAGTCCCATGCGGCCTCTGGATTGCCGAGCGGCGGGAGAGACTTCGGGTCAGCCCAGTAAAGCAATCGCCCAAAAGCAAACGCTAGTACATCATCGAACTCCAGGCGAGTCCAGATGTCCTGAGCAGTGAATGGCACGCCCCTGAGTTCGGCAATGCGCTCGGCGTGCTGCTTGGTGGCTGCGTGAGTCATAACGCCTTTGACGCCGCCGCCCCGTTCGAATTGTAACAAACCTCTCGCGGGCCCTTTCCCGCCACCATCGATGATTTGATACCGATGCGTGAGGCGAGATTCCTGCAGCCCTGTAGCCAGCAGCTGAACGCGAGCCTGAATCGAATCCATGTTCGACGGAAGCAGCGAAAGCGCCTCAATAAGCGCTGCTTTAACTGTTTCTGGAATCATGGCGGCGAACCTCTGGCCGTGGTCGTGGTAGTCGTTTCTACCACAGGAGCCGAGGATGCATCAATCTTCTTGTTTTGGAACTGCTGAATCGCGGAGATTGCTTTGTTCAGCGTTACATGCCCAGCGGCCATTGCGCCGTAAAACCACCACATCTCGGTATTGAACTCTTGGTCACGGTAGGTATACCAACCAACGGAACCGGCCAACTGTGTATGGAAGACGATGGCGAAGAACTTCGTATAACTGAACTTGCCGTCATCGCCTTCGAACAGTTTCATTTCAATTCCTGGCGGTTCATTCTTCGGTCAAGGTCTAGGATCTGCTGATCCTGCTTTGCGTCGCGTTCAGCTTTAGCCTGGATCTGGTCAACCAGCACGTCAATTTTTGCTTCCATCTTTGATGTCGTCTGGTTCATGAACTGAAGTTGAAGCGCAGTTGATTTCTGGTCCTCGCCCTGTTGCTTCCACATCAGAAGCCCAACACCAGATAACAGACAGATAACAGGAAACACTAGGCTAAACACGCCCCATGCGGTAACAACACGCGTCGGCTTAACTTCCTGCCGGTCGTCTGTAGACCTAACCTGTGCGTTCATTTCATCATCCCGTGCCTTTTCCATAGACGCCCCGGCTAAATTGTTACCGGATTATCCATGGTTACAACCTAAAAAGCACCTAGTAATTCTTACAGGGAGATGCCAGCAGGTTCAGTGGGCCAATCAATATCAGAGGGAAACCCTTGCTGATCCGGGACATCGCGCAGCGCCTGTCGATATGATCGCCACGCTTGCAATTCCTCTTCAGACAATGGAGCGTCTGGAAGTTGCGTCCAATCACAAGATGAAAGCTTCTGGTCCCTCGAATTCCTTGCTCTGCTTGTGAGTTCACGCAGAGTAGGTTTGGCAACCCATCGGTCATCTTCCCATTCGAAATACTCGGTATCGGTGTCTGCCGGTTTATCTGGCTGGCATGACATGACATTCATCGTATCAAGATCGACACACTGTGAAACCGTGAATATTCCCCGCAACGCGCCATAGCCATCAGGGGTGTTAAGAGGCAAGTGTTTCTCCTTGCCAGTAAACGCCGCACCGGAAAACTTACCGCTGGACAGCGAGTAGAAAGACCAAGTGTTATTCATCGTTTCACCGCAGTGAGTCGGACGATTGCGTTAGACCATGTAAGAGAAACAGCGCCAGTTGCAGCGAATTTCTCAAGGTACACATTGATTGTTTCTGCAGGCTGAACAGTTCTAAGCTCCATATATGCAACAAGCGTAGGAGTTGTACTTACATTGGGTGATGACTTAAGAATCGGAGAAGAGCCATTGATGTTTGAACTAAAGTTCACGAAATCAGTGCCGCTGTTTGTGTTGATTGTTAATGCGTAGTCACATTGGACTTCAACCGGAATATTTCCATCGTTGGTCCAAGATGCTGTTGCAATAACTGTGGGCGCATTGGTTGTACCTGATGCATTTCTCACAGCAAGCGCAACAGTTGCAGCCTCATCCTCAATGATAGGAGTATCCACCAGCGGCGGCTGCGTAATGATGTGATTCTTCTGCGTCGCCCACTTACCAGCAACACCAAGCGTGTTCTTTGCCCGCACACGGAAAACATAGGCCGTGTTCGCCAGAAGTCCAGTGATGACTGTCTTCGTGGAATTGCCTTGTTCGTAAACTGCGGGCCAATCTCCAGCTGGCAGCGTGGCAACCGCTTGAGTGTATTGAATCTCAATAGAACCTGACTGCCTGACTGATTCGTCAACAACAGCGTTCCAAGTCACTTCGGTGCGCGTCGTAGGCCAGCCGTCTTCAAGCGCAACAGTCCCGGATGTAACGGTGACTCCGGTAACCTGCTCAACAACCCACGGAAGCGGAAGCGTTGTGTTCTGCGCCAAGTCAAGCACATCCATCCCGCCATTAACAGTATAGATGGCGGGAGATGTTTCCTTGAGAGTCAGGGAAACGCCATCCTCAAGCGTGTAACGCCACCCCATTACCATGAACTGCTTCGCGTTGAAGCCGAACGTGGGCAATGTAAGAGTCACCACATCGAACAACTCAAGCGGCCAAGCCTTCATGTTCGCGGACAGCTGTACAAGCATACCGTCACGCATGTTCCGCATCTGAACCGAGCAGATGTGTTGCGCGTGCACATTCCGTGTCACGCCTAGCATCACAGTTTCTCGCGTCAGTTCTTCGCCATCGGCATCAATATAAGTCTGACTCCGAACGTTCGGCATGGGCGTAGACGTGTACGCCACGGAAGTGATTGGTCCAGTAATACCGTCGATATACCCGTCAGCGTTTGCAATGACCGGCTTGAAGTTGTTAACTAGATTTTGCTTGGACGGATCTTTTACTACGTTAACACTGAGCTTGTTAGTTAGCCACGTCGGATCGATGGCGGCCACCGGAGCGCGAGCGACTCCAGCAATAACCTTGATCTGCCCTCCAGCAAAACCCCATTCTCCAGCCATCGACTCGATCATCTCGCCGAAGTGGTCATCAGGGTTCACATCGGTTTTACAGACGATGCCGCACTGATAGAGCGGGCGCGTTTCATTACCAGAGGTAGTGTTAAATACCGTACTGGTATCGCATGCGTTTGCCGCCGCTTGAAATGCTTCCTCGTTAATGTCAGAAGTTGCGCATCCTCCACCATAAGGATTCAGCGCCCAAGCGCGTGCAATCATCGCCGGGTTTTCGGAGAAAGCTGTGATACCAGTTCGTGTATCTAGAATCTTCGCCCCGCGCATGACGGCGCTAATGTTGGGTACTCCGCTTGGATAAACGTCTTGGTCGTACGTCAGTTCGGCAACAACAATCGCCATTCCAGAGAACTTATCTGATGCCGTCAGCAAACCAGGGAATCTGGTAGACAAGAGAGGGTAGAGCGTTTGCCCAGGCACACCACGATACATCCAGATTTTCGCTTTAGGAACAAGTGATGTGTATTGGTATTGAACTTTCCAAGTCCCGTTATAAGGAACACCAGATACAGAGACAGTGTCACCTACAACAGTAGGAGTCACCTCATAATCGAACTCTTCCGAACCGGGGTTAATATGGATGGAAGCTGAAACACTTCCAGCAATAGGAGTGAATGGCAGAACCACGCTACCAACACCCGCAGAAACAGTCATGTCAGCGCTAGCGCTAACAACTGGAGTCTTTGCATATGGCTCTGTCGTTACGTTATAACCTTGACCACCTTCAGCGCCTCCAGTTACTGGAATTCCGTCAGGCGACAGAGAAACAGGTATGTCGTTGAAATAGATCGTTCTGAAACTATCAATCTCATGGCCAGCCATAGAAACGACGAGAGTAAATTTCTCTTTATTTGGTCCGTGCGTTCCCTTGAACACAATACCATCGACGTTTCTAACTAGACCATAGACCCATGAGCGAGGCTCGTTGGCCGTCGCTGTCATGGTGGTTCTGTCTTCTAGAGATGCGTTGTATGCGTCTCTTGCAGCGCGTGCTGCTTTGCGTTTTTGGTAGTTGGAAACCAGTGCGGATGCCACTAGCACAGCTACAACAACGACGGCGGCATTAACGCCAATGTACGTTCCAATGGCGTAAACAATGTATGGAATAGCCGCTGGCATTTAGGTAAGGCTCCAAGCCTGAAGGCATTTATCGACTGGGAAGATTGTAAGTCCATCGACGCCAGGCGCATGGAAGTATTCGCCGCCGAAGATCGCAAGACATGGGCGCCCGTGGTTTTCGATCAGCCCGATGTCGCCGAATCGCACGTACTCTGTCTTGATCCTCTTACCAAAACTTGAGTCTCCGATAGCCAGCATTCCGCCAAGCCTCTCAACTGTGCGGGCTGCTGACAAAGCGTCTGAATATGTGCCGCGATGTTCGGCTGCTGGGTCGTGTCCTGTCGCTGCAATTTTTCCATCCGCAGCGAATAGACAACAATCGTTAACCCCCCATTCAAAACAGGAAGACAACCGTGAGACAAAGAAGTCAGTAAGCCTGATTTCCCAGTCGTGCAGCCTGTTCATTGTCGGAAGAACGCGGCAGCAGGCCAAACATCCTGATGCGTAGACTGCGATTGAATAAATCGCATACTGGTATCAGTCGGGTCAATACGAGCCTGATCCACTTCGTTGTAATTCAGCGGCTTTGCCCGTGCGAAAGTGATGCCACGATGCTCGGCTGACACGCTGACAATAGCCGCCTCGCCGCCTTGCTGAACCGGCATTTGGTCGATCGTACCGGTCCAGATGATAGGCGCATCAAGAATCGTGTTGTTGGCAGAATCAATTATTGCGAGCCTGACTGTTACCCGTTTGTTACGAACGTTCTCAGCGAGTGCAATAGCGATCACCGCCAGGTCAACACCTGATAGTGTGAAGGTCAGGTTCTTGTACTCACCCGGGCTATCATCTACCTCTTCAACAGCACCGAGAACACCTGTTCCGAAGTAAGTTTGGCCGCCGTACTCTAGATTGATGTTGGCAGTGTTAAGGCGAACAGGACCAGATAAAAGCATCTCGACCAGCAGTGCGACGCGGAGGCCATCAGCATTCAGTTGGGCTAGCGCTGGGCCGTTGATAAGCCTCATGCAAGGCCCTCCAGCGCTGTAAGGCGATGCTCAATCCCTCTCATGATGAACAGAGCCAATTGATCCATGCGGAAGCCGTAGCGGTCCCCTGCTTGATCGGTGTATCCCTCACGGACAGTGACGGTTTCCATGATCGGTTCGCCGTTGCTGTTCTTCAAGCCCGTATCACGGGCCTCTGTCTGCGCAGGGACCTCGCGCGCAGGCCATACGTCATGGCAGATGAAAGCGTAATCTGTGGCGTTCAGACCGTGAGCAGACATAACCTCCATGGCTCGCTGCACCGTCATGCCGATATGGATACGGGCAGAGTCTCCCTTTTCCCTCATGGAAGACAGGAACTTGAACGCGCCAATCTCTTTACCTAGTGCAATTGATGCGGCGAGTTCTCGATCTTCTAGTGGGGAGACTTTTGATTTTTCGCGGGAATCTGATGTGTTGATTGCTCCTGTTGCGGCATAAACAACAGACCACCGCATCCCAGATGTCCCGCATGTTTGAGCATTGTCTGTTCCAGGCTGAAGTGATGTTTGTGTAAGCCTCAGACGCTCCGCAACCCCACTGCCAGTTCTACAACTCCAAGTCAAATATGAACTCGTAGAACTTTCCAGCACAGCCAGTTGCGTGATTGCTACGGTTCTCGTTGCACCAAGGCGCGCGCCCATATTCATCGCTACACCAGCCGACCCGCCCGCCGTAACGTCAAAATCTCTATAAACACCGATAGCGTTAGCACTACCGGGAATCGAGTAGGCAACAAATCTTTCTGTCATGGTGCCGGTGCCGACACCAAAATTACCGTTTGAGTCAAATGTTCCGTAAGGCATCGTCCCCGCATATCCCGGAGTCGCAATCAACTCTCGCAACCCATACAAATCCACAAACTGCGCATCAAGGTGCGTTGCCAGGTTAAGCGTTGTCAGACCACCAAGAACGATGCGTGCCATATTCTTCTCTCAAACAATATAAGTTTCGATCATCTCTACCGATGCGCCATCATAGACTTTTGCGGGTCGGTTGACGGTCGGAACTCCGTCAGACATCAACATAAATGTAGCCGTTGGCTTGTCGTAGATAATTTCTGTGTAAGCTGGCACCGACGCCCTCAGCCGAGGCAAGAACTCCACCGTAGCAGAACTGCTTCCATCGAATGTCACCGGAGAAACAACGCGGACCAGCTGACCACCAATTCCGAGCATGTCACCAGCGCGCAATGTTCTCCCCGACTGGCCGCGCATGCTGATCGTATTCGCGCCCGCTGCTGCGTTGCTAATCAGCGATGGCCCTCCGCCAATCACGGTCACCGGCTGCAGCGCCCCGTTCACAACGTTAACCGCCGCCAGCGCACCATTAACCACGTTCACCACGTATCCACCGCGCATCGTCCCCAGAGGCAGGGGTCGAGCCAAGTTCCACATTGCCACGCGATGTACGGGGCCCAACAGGCGATCCCAGAACGCCTCACGGTCACCCGATCCTTCACGGGTATTGCCTGGCGTAGTATCGAACTGGATATACCAACGCTCACCAGACAGGTCCAGCGTCTGAACGGCTGGCGTATACGGCCCAGTAAAAGTGAGAACGTTCGGCCTCACGCGCATTTGAAACGCGTTCACGCAGAAGTCAGGCCAAGCGTAAGTTGTCATCGTGTGTATTCCTGGCGGCGAGAGCGGGCGACGATGGCGAGCGTTTCCTGCTTTGTGGCCTCCATGGCCGCCTTGACGTCTGGAAGGCTGACGTTAGAGCCGACTTGTACGTTCTGAGTGATGTTGATACTACCGCCCATGCCTTGGCCGCTGGAGAATGCCTTGTTGTCAGCGGCTGTCATGACGCGTTCGCCCCGGTGCAGAAGCGCCGGGAAGTTGTCATAAGGGACTGAGTCCATGCCGATAGCGAGTCCAGCGCCACCGCCACCGCTGAAAGCGCCAGCAACAGAACTGAACAGAGATCCCCAATCAACACCTCCGGAACCTCCTTTGCCGAACAACTGCTCATTCAACCTCGCAGCTAGAGCCTGCGCCGCCATCTGTTGAATCAGCTTGAGCCACATCTTTCCGATGTTGTCAAAGTTCCCTGACAGCGCATCTTCCAAGGTGTTTCCCAAGGCGTCTTGGATGTTCCGCTGCGCCTGCTTGGCAAACTCCGAGAATTCCTCGGTTGCTTCCTCTACCTTCTTTCCGGAATTCACATACTCGTCACCAAGCTTTTGTGTGGCGCGCGTATATGTCTCAAGAGTGATAAAGCTGCCTGCCAGAAGCTTCTCAAGGTCTTCTAGACCCTTTGTGTAAACCTCGAATGGTGTCCGCGTCTCTTCGTTGATTCGCGCAGCTTCGGCGGCAAACTTCTTTTGTTCTTCGGCAAGGAATTCATACCCCTCGCCTTCGAACTCAACCTGTTCTTCCAGCCGCTTATGCAGGTCAACCTGTTTCGCCAAATTGACGAGTGTTTCCTGTTGTTGGGCGTTCAGCTTCCCGAGGCGTCCTTCCTGAATGTCGGAGAGGAGTTGTTCTTCGGTGGATAGTTCTTTGACGCGATCAAGTTGCTTCTTCAGAGAATCAAGGTACTTGCTGAACTCTGATTCTTTTGGTGCGGATGCGCGTGAAGTAGGCCGGGATGTCGGCACAGGAGGTCCAACGAACTGAGGCACACTCGGGCGCGTCTCTTCTGGCGGCCCCCAACTACCAGTTGCACCACCCATGTTAGGTGGCGCAATGCCGTAAATTTCCTTTACTTGGCGGATGTAGTTGTCGACACCGATTTCAAGAAATCCCTTGCCAGCAGCGCGCCCAGCAGCGAAGAACTTCACCACCTCATTGAGCGAATCAACCAGCGGCCCGGAAAGATCACGCGCCAGCTGCGTAACGTTGGCTTGAAGCGCAAAGATGTTCTTGTTGAACTCTTCGGCGGCGGCGGCTTGATCTGCGGTAACGGTCGCGTTCAGCTGCCCCGCCTCTGCCAAGTCCTTCAAGAACGGCGCAGCATCCTTGACCGACTTCCCAAAAAGCTCCTGCGTGATACGTGCCTTGTTACCATCATCAGCAAATTGAGCCAACGCAACAGCAGTCTGCCGAAGCGCCTCGGCAGGGTCCAAGCGCTTGAGTTCTTCCGCGTTCAGGCCGATAGACTCAAGCGCCTGAGAAACACCGTTCTTCCCGTCGGCCTCTTTCAGAACGTTGTTAAACTTGACCAGGATACCGGAAACATCTTCCAACGATGCGCCAGTGCGCAAAGCCACATCCTCTAGCGCGCTGATGTTCTCAATGGAGGCTCCGGTCGCGTCAGCAACGTCGTTTAGCGCGTCCAGGCCGTCCACTACTTGTTTGCCGAAGTAGACAGCAGCTGTGCCAGCCGCAAGCAAAGAAGCGCCGATTGCCTTACCAGCGCTCACGGCAGTTTTCTCAAACTCCCGCATCCGCTTCTCTGCGGCCTTAGTGGAGCGGTCAATGTCCGTAACAAAGCCGCCAGTGCGAGCGATGAGGTCTACGACAATTGAACCTGCGGGCATCGTTTATCCAGTTTTCACAGGCCAAATGCCCGAAGTGTGTTCAAGTCGGCCTCACTGAAATGACCAGACTTACTGTCAGACATTTTAGCTGGCTTCGGCTGTAGCCAGTTTAGTTTGTCCTCTATTTCTCCGCCTGCCATGCTTTGAGCAACCATAGCAGACGGCCGCATGTGAACATGGAAATCATCGATAGGATACTGAGAGTGAAACCACGACCATTCGTGGAATTCCTTCATCGTCATTGTCTGCTCTAGCTCACGCTTAGTCTTACCCAAACGCATCGCTAGAACAAACTTGAACCACTCCCCCGTGCCGGGGGTTATCCTTTTTTTTCTTCTGCTCCGTATCCGTTTACCGAAAGAATCTCGGTCATGATCGCATTCGCCATCTTAGGCTTCAGCATCCGCGCCTTCTGCGGCGACATAGACTGCGCATAACCGCCCGGGTTGTTCGGGTCAGCCTCATACACAGACATCGCAATCAACTTCGCGTGCGATGCGTGGCGAGTTTCCTCATCCTCGGACAATCGAGCTTCGTTGTAGATCGCAAAATCAACCATCGGAAGTTCTTTGAAATACAGAATCTCCGTAGTTCCGTCCTGCATCTTCACTTCGCGCGGGACAGGTGTATCACTGACGAAAAAAGAATCGCGCATTACATACTCACTTCAGTTAAAAGAAAGGCCCCGAAGGGCCATCAGGTCAGGTCGTGGGAGCCGGGCCAGGGGTAACCAGGATCGCGCCAGATCGTTGAATCGTCAGAGTGCCCGTGACAATGGAGTTCGTAGCGATATCGATATTGATGTCGGAAACGTAGCCATTGAATCGGATAGACGAACGATTGGGCGGGGGATTGAAACCACCTGCAGAACTGTTAGTCGGCGGCGATGTGCCATCACTCAGGCCAGCGATCCATTGCACCACTTGTCCGCCGTCGTACAGCTGGAAAAGGATCTGGTGGGAAGTATTAGTCGGGATGAAGTTGAACGGCACAGTCAGCGTGCCGGGGTTCTTCAGACCCTGCTTGAACGTCCGCGTGGTGGAGTCTAGGCAGGTATCGTCCAGCTGGTCTGCCGGACCGCCGAGGCCGCTAATCCCAGTTGGGCACGACAGCTTTACGAAGTCGGCCGCACTCGTCAGCGGGTTGATGAACCAGAGTTCAGTTCCTTGGGTGCGAAGTGTCCCGATTGTCATTTCAATATCTCCGAATATGCGCCCAGTATTGGCCCTGGACGCGAAGCCCCGGAATTAAGGCCCCGGACGAGATTGCCACCAGTCGAACTGTAGCGAAATTCGGTACAGTTTGGTATCTGTTTCGCGTGAGTCAATGATAACTCCCGTCATGTGGGCGTGCGGTTCGATGGCATCCCTGACTGCTTGGGCCAGAGTTTCCACTTGCGCATCTACTTCAGACCAACAATCAACCTGAATCGAGTTCTGATCAATAGACGGAAGCTCACTCAAAGTGTTGGCAGGAATGCCGCTGATGAGTTGCCATGTCACATAAGGTCGCTGCACGGCAATATCTTGAGGCGCAGAACCATGCCGGTACGCACGCACAGGGTTTGTGCCGATAAGCGCCTTCACAGGTTCCGAGTTCTTCAGCACGTTAAAGATAGGCGGCAACATACTCATTCCAAACCGCCTTTACCCTTGCTCAGTTTCCTGATGATTCTGTCAATCGAACGCACTAGCTCTCGCTCAAAAGTTGCGATCGCCTCGCGCGCTTTCATGTTGAATGCAGGGCGAAGCCACGGTTCAGCTGGTTGCTTTTCTGAGCCGTATTCGAGAAGCTGGGCGGTTTTCAGAGTGGTAACGGGTTTACCCGAGGTTCGCGGATATGTCTTCCTCTTCACCCGCACTAGGTAGCGCTCGCCATTGCCGTCAAACGGAGCCTTGCCGCGAGTAACTACGATGTTATTTTCCAGCAACTTCGTATTCTGCTGCTTCACATCATCAGTAGCGTTCGCCGTCACAACTCGCACGTTCTTGACAGCCTCTTTCTGAATCACCACAGCAGCCTTACGCAGAGCAGCGCGCACGGGTCCCCCACGCTTGCTGACAACTTCGGGCGGCAGTCCTTTCAGCGTGTCAAGCACGCCGTCAAGTCCAGTCATCCGAATCTCTACGATTTCAGCCATTACAGGGCCTGTGTTTGGTCGCGTTCTTCGCCGGATAGGTCGCCGTCGAGGGTGAGGTTTGGCTCGGGCTGCGGCTCGTCTTCTGCCAGTGCAGCGAGAAGCCTGTTCAACTTCTCTTCAACGCGAATAAGGGTCACGTAAGTAATTTTTCCGTAATCCATCACTTCACCCTCTTAAACGCAAACGTAGTGATATCCTCGCGTCCCGCGTCCTGCTCCATTGTATTGATTTCCAGTTCCTTGAAACCGTGTTCTCGCATGAATTTCAGGAAACCGTCTTCAGTGAAATACCAAGCGTGCTCGTCTTTCTTGAAGTGCTTTGACTTCAATACGTGGTCAGGTCCGGTGAAGATTGGCAGGCTGACAAACACATAATCCGATGCAGCGCTGAGAACTTCGCTCGGATCAATGATGTGCTCCAACGAATCCCAGAATGTCAGAGCATCAAACTGCGCCTGATACGGGTCCGCAAACATGCGCTTCGACTCAAGCCAAGCAATACCATTCGGGTTCACGTCAAACCCAGCAACTAGGCCACCGCCAAGCATCGCAGCGCAATCCTCAACGAACCTACCACCACCGATCCCGATGTCACACAGCGTACGGTTTGCTGGCAAGTGCCGATGCACCAGCGACAGGCGCGCCGAGTTCAGCGCGTCGCCGATGTCGGTTCGGTCCTGCCGCCTGTAGTTTTCCCAGTAATCAGCATCGTATGGATTTGCCTCCACGGGGAAGAACCCGTATCCACGTTCAGGGAACCACACAAAATCATTGGGGAACGGTCGCATTCTTCGTAATCACCTGTTTGAAATTTTCGATGTGCTTGTCAAGATCGCTGATCGTGCGATCACAAGCGTGAACGCGATCATTGCACATGCAGAATCTGTCCGGGAATACCTGGTGCAATTTATCCATTGGCAAGCGCTGGTCAAGCACCTTGTGAGCGCCATTCACTGCGCCCCAGCCGCCATAGATCAGCAGCAGCGGCGTTCTGTAGGCCAGCGCAGCGGGGAGAACCCATCCAACACCACCGACGACGCCAGCAGCGTTCTCAACCAGAGACAATAGATCCTCTACCTGTAACTCACCACGATGGTATTTCTGATCCGCGTATGGCATTGGTTCCACAGCGTATTCAGCAACACCGTCAAGGTCGGCAACGCTCACGATATCGAACTCGTCCCGCAGCATATCAACCGCGCGACAGAGATACTTCGGGTCAGGGTTCCTTGACGTGGCAATCCACTCAGTCCTGATCGTTGCCGGTCTAACGACGACATACGGCCTTCTCTGCTGCTTCGGGAAGCTCGGAAGATCGAACTTCACTGTCGGCGGATTAATGCCAGCACTGCGAAACAGGCTAGCAAGAATCGTGTCTGTGCCATCGTAAGCAAGACGCTGGCCGCCGACGACTGGCGGGGTGTACCACAGGTGTAGAAGATCCTGCCGCTGAATGTTCTTGTGCTGCGTTCTCAGGCGTGTCTGCGGCCTCACGGCTCGCACGTTCAAGTCACGGTACAGCTGCGGCCAAGCCGTCGCCAGATAGACCGGTTCATCCTTGCAAAGCTCTCGGACAACTGCGCGTTGGTAGATGGAATCCCCCAACCCGAACATACCATTGAAATACTTCATGCGTATCCCACCATGGGAAACCCTTGCAGCGCAGAACCTGGCGTGGCGTTCAGAATCTCAATGTGCGAGTTCGCCGCCGCCCAGTTCGTGAATTGTCGCTGATGCACAGCGCGCCTCTCAGGCGGCGTATTCGACAGCCCGTTTTCGTACGGACCGAAGTAGTGTGTGCCGTGGTGATCGAACCCGTGCAGGTAGATCCTGTTCGCGCTCATGAGCATGCAAACCTGAAGCGCAAGAACTCCAGAACTCCACTCAGTTAAGCCGCCCTGCACCTTCTGCGCAAAGTCCACCGTGTGCGACGTGTAACGTGCGCCAGCGAACTTCTTCGCCTCTGGGTAAGCAGTCCACCAGTCGATATCGTTTGCTGCCAGGAATTCAGCCCATGGCGCAAGCTCGAATACTTTTCCTACGACACCGACCCGCTTTCCGCGCAAGCGCTCGCAGAGTTCAGCGCTCATGCTGGGGCCGGGGGCGCAGATGTGGAATTCCATGTCTTTATTGGCCGTCATTAACCCCGGATGTCACTGGGAGCGTCAAATATTCAAGCCCCGAATCAACATCCGGCAAAACCCCCGTGATGTTGTAGAACTTCGACCCGTGAACAACCCGCATCGACGGTCGGATCCCATCACGATAACGCACAGTGATTCGCGCCGTCACTCTGTTCTGATCGCTGGCAGACTGAACGAATTCACGCGCAGAAAGCGGCGCAATTTCAGCCCACATAGCAGAACCGAAATCCTGCCATGAAACAACGATGGCACCCGCAGAGTCTTGCACGACTACTTGCTCCTGAATCTGCACGCGATGGCGCAGTTTGCCAGCATCGATTGTCATGCGATCACCGGGGTACGCAGGCGATACAGCAGCATCACCACAGAGCGAGGCAGAGTGCCAAACGAGGACACAGACTCAAGGCCGGTAGACTCACCTTCGCGGCTCTTGTAGAACTCGCCAAGCAGCAACAAAACGGCTTGCTTCACGGTGTTCTTCACGCCAATTTTCTCGCCTGCGCTGTCGGTCGCCGGAATTTCGTAGCCAGCAGAATCCCAAAGCGGAGAACCATTGCTGTCCTCAGCCTGAATCCAGACCGAACCCCACGGGCGCAGGTACTCAGCAACAGCCTCAGAGGCCGCCATGATCTTCAATTCCACATCGCTATCGTCGTCCGACGAATCACGCCGAAGATGCAGATTCGCTTCGTCCAACGTTACCAATGGTTCGATCATTTCAGGCTCACTGCTTTAGTTGTATCGATACCGTCTCGACCGTCTTTGCCGTCACGACCGCGTTTTGCTGCCAGAGTCCAGCCCTTCGCGCCAGGCTCGCCTGGCTTCCCTTCCACGCCAGCGCCAGCATGCCACAGCGAGCCGCCCCAAGTCACGGTGTCACCGTGTTCGTAGGTTTCGCCCTCGCGGTACACGCCGCGATACATCATCGCCGGGACGCGGATAACAACGCTACTGGATGCGCCGTCGCTCATCAGCGTCTTAGCACCAAGGACGCGAGGATCTTCCTCGCTCGGTTCGTATTCAACGCCCGCCACGCCGTTCACGATGCACTCCCACCCCTTCATGCCGTGCGTCGTCTCAAACGAGCGCCACAGCCCGCCAGAGTGCTTTGCGTAGGTGTTTCGTGGGTAGGACTTCTCAGCGTTGATAGCGGGCAGGATTTCTAGGTGCAGGGCATCGCGGCCGTCTGTGCCATTGACACCTGGCGCACCGTCCGCGCCATCATTACCAGGCATAGCCTTCGCGCGCAACTCATCAGCCAGGGCCTTGAACCGATCTTCGTACCGGCGTTCAATCTCGGCAGTAATGCGTTCGGTGATCGCGGCCTCGTCAACGCTCTTTCCATCAGCGCCAGCAGGGCCGGGATCGCCCTTAATTCCTGGCTCTCCGGTGTCACCCTTATCGCCCTTTTCTCCAGTCTCTCCGCGTTCACCAGGCGCTCCATCACGCCCAGGCTCGCCCTTTACAGATTCCCCCGGCTCGCCTTTTGGGCCCGGCGTTAGCGTAATTTCCTTGATCGAAGTCTGAATCGTCCCGGCGAGTTCGTACAACTCTTTGAATCGCGGATCAAGCGCCTTACTCGCCCGATCCACAATCGCCGATTCATCAACCACAGGCCGATCCTCAAGCGCCTTCACCCTGGCAAGCACTGGCGCAAACTGCTCCCCAAGCCACTTGTGCAGCCCGTCGATAAACTTTGTCACGTCCAGTTTCATGCGGCCACCAGTGATTTAGCGCGCAGCAGCGTAAGTGCGCGTTCGGTTTCGTCGGGTTCTTCTTCGGGCTCTGGATCGGGTAGGGCGGGTGCTGGCGCTGGCGCCGCGATGAGCGGACTAGACCGGTCACGCTCGTCCAGCGCTTCAAGGCTGTAGTTTTGTTGCTGGAGGTACACAGTATCGCCGCCAGTCAACGGCTTGAGGTTCAGCCGCTTACGCCCCTCGTTCGGAGCCATCAGAGCGCCACCAACCGCAGCCGCCAGCGTTGCCACCTGCGTTGCCTGATCCATTCTCAGAAGCGTCTCCGTATCAAGCTCAACGCCGTATTGCGACGGCACCGCAAGCCCTGAATCCTGGCACGCCTCGAATTCCTCGATAAGAACATGCAGGCACTCGTCGTAATATGTTTGCTTGATGTCGCCAGGCTTCATGCCTGCGGGCAGCGTAGCCAGCCCGATGATGTAAGGCGGCACCTTGAATGCAGCACAGATGTAGCGATCAAGCGCCTCTTGCCGCTGGACCTGCTGGGCGTCAACAGCCGTCATCCGAAGCGGCGTGTACTTCAGACCCTCACCAAGAATTGCGACCTTGCCAGCATTGGCCCCAGTGAACCCCGTGGACCAAGTTTCTTTCAGTCTGGTTGCCGTTTCAGGAGAAATCGTCCCGGGCGCCTCAAGAACACCGCCAGGCATCGCGCCGTTACTGAAGAACATGGTTGCATCGCTCTGGATCTTAAGACCCAGCGATGCTGCCTGCCCAGCAGCGAACAACGGTGACACACCAACCAGCGGATGAAACAGGCAGTTCATCCGGTCGTGAATAATTTCCGAAGCTGGCGCGGTGATTTCGCGCTCAAGTCCGTTCACGTTGTCCGCGTTCAGCTGATAGAAAACTTCACCATCAGTCGTCACAAGAACCTGTACGCGGCACGGATCTAAAACGTACTCCCGTACGACTACCCCACGGTTATCACGCTCCTTCAGAACGTAGGTATTCCCGTGGATAAGCTTAGATGTCATCCACCACTGCTTAAACTGAATGTGGTTCTGATACCTGTTCGGTTCTCGCAGCACCGGGCTAAACGAACGGCTTGTTGTCTCCGTCCAGATTCCATCGGAACTGTTCAGCGCCATCAGTCGAGGGCGTAGCTTGCCGATGTCGTTTGCAATCTGCGTGACGCATGCATAAACAGTCGGATAAGCAAGAACCGAATCAATACGCCATTCGTCGTTTTTCTGCCACGCGCCGCTGTACGGCTCGCGCACCCACGGCCACCAGCCACCGCGATTATCAACGGGAGAAGCAATACCGGCCTTGGCAACCAGAGTGCGAAATGCTTTCCCTGCGTATTCGATTAGTTTCATTCTGGCCGACGCGCGTTATTCCCGTAGTCTAACCCATGGCGATATTAAATCGCCACCCGGATATCACTCGGCCTTCGAGCCACCCGGCCGCTTACGCCAAGTGCCATCTTTGTTCTTGGCGCGGGATTCTGCGTGCAGTTCCTCATTCCATGCAACGCCAGCGGAATCAAGTTCCAGATCAACAACCGGCTCAGGCTTCACAACCTTAGCATTAGGAAACTCAGGAACACCCGCACGCATATCGCGCGTCATGTACGTGCCAAGCTTGAGTTTTTCCAGGATCTTGGCGTCACGAATGGACATCTCGCGTTCGCCGCCTTTGGAATACTTGAAGATGGCTCGTGTTGACATTTGGGTTACTCCTGTTTTGTGGATTCTAGAGCCTTCGCGGCTTTCTTGTTCGCCCAATATTCTCGCATGGCTGCCTTTTGTCTTTCTCGTCCTTCTGGGCTGGATACCATTTTCTCGCGGCGGGCATTTAGGGCATCGGCTTGTGCAAGCCTTCGTTCGGGAGTCCAGCAGCCAAGTTGACCAGGCGTCCCTCGCCGCCTGCCTAGCGCCTTCTGTGCTAGTTTTTCAGCTAACTTTTTGGCCTTGATCGCCTCTCGCTCGGCTCGATTAATGGCAGCTTGGGCTTTCTTTTGATCGCGAAGGATCGACTTTTCTGAGCGAGGCTTGCCTTCGTAACGCCGCTTAGTTGCCAAAGAACGAATCGCCTTCGCTTCTGGCGTGTTCATTCCATTGATGAACGCTTGCCTCTTGACTGGATCTTGCCATGCACTGGCAACCGATTTACTTCGTTGCTCGCGAACCTCTGGCCTTGAACTAACCTCAAGTTGAATCCTACTCAGCCGTTCCTTTTGTTCCGGTGTGCTCCAGTTCTCAAGCCTCTTTGCATTTCTGCGAGAAATGATATCTGGATCAGCTTTGTAGAAGCCACCTCCGCCTCCAGTCTGGTTTGTTAGGTGGCAACATTTGCCAATGAACTCGGCAATAATTCTCTTTTCGTGGAACTGCCACTCTTCGTCAACCGGAACCACAAACACAAGCTCGATTGTTGGCTTAAGGCCTTCGGCGAGCAGCTTTCGAATCCAGTTCGAACAGTGGTGATTCAGTTCGAAATTCCGAGCCTTGGAGATGTGAGCGCACAGACGCTCTTCTAGCGTAGATTGCGTCTTTCCAACGTATCGGACTTCCTGCGACTTTGGGCAGCGCAGGGCATAAATGACGACAGCCATTACTCATCCTTCAATGAGATCCCTTCAGGTGAACAGCGCGCCAGCCAGTGAAGGGGCTGGTTTTCGGGAGCTATCCTAGGCGCGCTGAATGGCTAGTGTATCACACACTAACCATTATTTGTTGCGTTCATTCCCCCCAGTTGACACCAGTAAGGTACGCAACACCAGAAGCGCGTCGGCGGGCCCACGAAATATATCTTTCGGCACGGAATGCCGTAGAATTCGTCTGGAACATGGAAACAACAGTAGTTCCCACACCGGTGCCGCTGTTCTGCGTCGGCGCGCTGTCCATTTGGAGAGAAGCCTCTTGCGAAGCATCAATCGTCACCTGACCATCGTCAGCAAGCCAGATGTCCGAGGCATTCGCCAGGATCACGATGGAACCCGCCGACGTGTACGGCACGTAATCCGAGACAATCACCGGGACGCCCATGAAGGTGCCGCCGTTCATCGTCAGGCCCGGGAACTCCGATTGGCCGAGCGGGTTCTGCATGAGCGACAGAGCCAGGGCAACCGAAGAGTTCATCAAGTACACAGCATTGCGCGGGGTATTGCGAGCTGCGATGAACGGTTGCCAGAGGCGCTGAACGTCAGTGCGGATGTTGTCCGCAGTCGGGCCGGACGATGCGATAGCAGTTGCGCCGTTGGTGATCGAAGCGGGCGACACGTTGGCAACAGCGGCCTTCGACGGCAGCACGAAGTCGGTGTCGATTCGCTCAATCACCGCGCCAGCAAGCGCATCACGCACAAGTCGCTCCGCGCTCGGGTTGCTGAAGCGGATCAGTTCGTTCGTCAGAACGGCGATGGCGGCAACTTTGTTCCAACGAAGCTCAGTGGCGTTGAAATCAAATTGAGTGAGAGGCTTGCCCGCGCCCTCACCAACCCACGACGCGGAACCGCCGGACGTTTGACCAGCAATCCGCACGTTGAACGGAATGCGATTCAGGCTCGGGACGCTGCCTTGACCGAACTGGCCAATGATCGTGCGCGGGCGGAGGTACTCGACAAAATCTCCGGTGAAGTTCTGGTAGTCCACCAGCGGCGCGGCAAAGGTGGCGTCCAGCGTTGTTCCAGCCTCGACAACGGCCTTCATGATGTTGCCGAGGTTCACGCCCTTGGCTTCAGCCTCCAGCGTCTTCACGATGCCTTCGTTGTGCCCGTAATGCGACATGGCAAACTGGTGAGCCATCTGCGGATTGCCCTTGGCGGCCAGCTTGCACATCGCGTATCGAGCGAAGGCGATACCAGGCTCAAGCTTTTCCGTGTTCTTCACCTGCACGCCAGCACGGGCGGCAGTCGCCTCAGCCGTCGAGCCACCGGCAACCGGGGTAGCCTTGGCAATCTGGATCGTCTCCAGCGTCTTCAGGCGCGCCACGTCAGCGTCAAGCGTCTTCAGTTCAGCGCTCAGGGTGTCGAACTCTTCCGATTCGGCGGCGTCCGTCGAGCGGCCTTCGTCGGTGGCGGCCTGCATGATGGCCTCCATGCGCGCGGCCTTCTCAACGCGGGTAGCCGTCAGCGCGGCCAGTTGTTCAGCAATCGTCTTCTTCATCTCAATCTCCAGTACGGGTTATTTCACAAGGCGCACAGCGCCAGCATGTGTGTTCAAACGGATTCCCGTAGCGCCGGGAGATTTACTAAGACGGACTGCGCCGTTCAGCTTGCGGCCAATCGCGGCCCGCTGTTCTGCGTCAATCGACTTAATGCTTTGAATGGTGGCCGATGCGTTTGCCGGAATCGTCACCAGTGAAAGTTCATAGATTTCAGTCTCATCAAACTGAATACCGCCGCCATCCATGAACGAGTATTTCAGCGCCGAGAAACCAATCGAGACACCACGGACCAACCGAGCCTTGACCGACTGCCACGCCATATCAACGAGGTCTTTCAGTGGCCCGGGTTGATCGATCTTGGGAAGTTCAGCTGTGAACGGGATTCCTTTTTTTGTAGCCTTGCCAAACTTCGCAACGCCTACAGGCTTGCCGTGCTCGTGCTGCCAAAGCAGAGGAATTTCCGGGGCAAACTTAGCGCCCATCGGGTCCACGATATCGCCCACTCGGTCGGTTTCCGGGGTGGTCGCCATGCCGGTAATGATCCGCTGATCTTCATCAACGGATTTCACTTCCAGCATTGAATAAGCGCGGTTTTTCATCTTCGGTATTCCGATATTTCTGCGAGAGTATACGTTTTCTCAGCGAATATCAAATATTTCTGTTACAGGAACAAAATCGTTGGGTCGTTCTTCTTCTGAGAAATATTCGGCATCACACCAGCAGCCATGGCGAAGCTCACCATTCCATCGATCCTCCCGCGCGCAGTCTTCTTATCAAATTTCCGCGCCCCTGAATCACCAACAACCTTCGCATTGCGAGCGCACATCGTCAGGACCTTGTGCCCGCCATGCCGGAATTTCTTGTTCACCAGCCCGGTTTCCAATTCACGCAAAGCCGGTGTCATCGAAAGAGTACCCTGCCCATACTCCACGAACTTTTCGAGTTCAGCCTCGGAGAAACCTTCCTTCTCAAGCCACGGGCGCAGGAACCTCATAAGCGCGCGGTCAAATGCCAGCGCCTGCACATCACACGAATCGAAGAAACCGCGCAGGAATCTTGCGATATGTTCGTACTCGATAGCTGCGCCAGGCGTGGTGTGAAGTAGACCTTCCTTCTCCCACAGGTCGTACGGAACTCGGTCCTTCTTCGCCTTCTCGCGCAGGCCGACAGCAGGCAACCAGAAGTGCGAATGCACGCCGCCAGTCTCGTCCACGGCGACGAGTGCGGTAAGGTCCGACACCGAGGACAAGTCCAGTCCAGCCCAGACCTTCCGTCCCTTGATTTCCCCAGGGTCGCCCTTGTTGGCGTCCCAAATCGATTGAGACACGAAAGGCGCTGAAGCCTCAACGCGCTGGTTCAGGATCAAATTTCTGAACGCTGGTTCTTCTGACGGAATCGTCATGGCGCGCTTAGCCTGCTTTTCCACGTCGTCCAGCGAGCGGAAAATGCCCAGCGCCGGGTTTGCCGCGTACCAAGCCTTGCGGTCGTCAAGTTCGCATCCTTCAGGCGCTGAGTACACATGCGAAACCACACGCGGGTCCGGGGCGTTCTTCTGAGCGTCCAGCCACACCGAGAACATATCCGCGTCAGTCGGTGCCTGCGTGCTGATAGCGATCAGCAGCGGGTTATCGTACGCGCCCTGTGCGGTGGTGATGGCCGAAACGAAATCGTCAGTGGGGCCGGATACCTGACCAACCTCATCCAAGATTGCCAGGATAGGTGATAACCCGTGAGCGGTTTTACCCTCAGCTGCCAAAGCTTTGAACGTCACGTTCTTTGACAGCCCGATAAGACGCTTACCCGATGGCTGCACCTTGACGCGCGCAGAAAGCTCAGGCGAAAGCTCGACCATCTTGCGAGCCAGATCGAACACAAGCGCAGCCTGCTCCTTTGATCTTGCCCCGCTCACGATCTGTGAGTTCAGCACAGCCTCTGGGCCGCACAGGTGCGCCAGAAGCAGCACAGCGATAATCGCGCTCTTGCCGTTCTTGCGCGAAATCGAGAGATACGCGGTCTGCGTGCCGTGCGGGTTATCGTAGATTTCCAGAATAAAACGCTTCTGGAATTCCTCAAGCTTGATTGGCTTGCCTACGTGTTTACCCTCAGGCGTCAGGCAGTATTTTTCGGCAAACGCGATCACTCGCTCGCCACGGGTCAGCTTCTTTGCCATCAGGCTAGCAGCGCGTCTTCCTCGGACTCTGCCTCACCGGCAACAGAACTTCGCACTGCTCGCGCCTGCTGCTCTTTCTTGCGCTGGGCCACAAGGTCTTCGCCGTTTCCAGCGTCCTTGCCACCCATTCGAAGGGAGCGCATCAGGGCCATCTCACGACGGGCCAGCTGCTCAAGCACAGCAACACGCGGGTTTGCAACCAAGGTTCCGCGTGCGTTCTCAACAACCGTTGACTCAATGTCAAGCTTCTCTGACTCGGTTTCAATGTCACGCATACACCGTGCCAACTGCGCCGCAACTACCAAGTCATGCTGTTGCCAATCATCGCGTGCGCGCGCACGAATGATAACCGTCCAAAAATCCCGGTCCTGCTCCCGCAGACGCACGAAACTCGGAGGTTCAATATCTGGAAGGGCCGCGTTCTGCATCGCGCGAACTGCTGCGGAGACTGTGTCAGAACGGGGGCGACGCGGTTTGGTCACGTTGGTTTGCCTGTGAACTGGGGGTCTGTTTCGTCGCCTAGGGC
>Ga0247823_10000216_pt1 | contig 49066 bp, 48 predicted proteins | sample 13C_PalmiticAcid_2_FD_192426 | JGI IMG/M metagenome (GOLD analysis project Ga0247823, IMG submission 192426) | Soil microbial communities from agricultural site in Penn Yan, New York, United States - 13C_PalmiticAcid_Day30 | ecosystem: Environmental > Terrestrial > Soil > Agricultural land... | reverse complement strand
ACCTCATCAAGACGTTGAACCCCAAGTTCAACATCCTGTTCCGCGACGACAAGAGCTACCCCTACCTCAAGATCACCGGCACGCGCGAGGTGTTCAAGCCCTCGGCCCGCCTGCCGTCGCCCTCGCTGGCGTTTCCGCGCATGGCGTACTACCGGGGCGTGGTCGATCGCCGCCACAGCTACTACGGTCCGTACCCCAGCGCCTGGGCGGTGAAGGAATCCATCACCCTGCTGCAGAAGGTGTTCCGCCTGCGCACCTGTGAAGACACCGTGTTCGCCAACCGCACGCGACCCTGCCTGCTGTACCAGATCAAGCGCTGCAGCGGCCCCTGTGTGGACCTGATCGACCACGAGGCCTATGCGCAGGACGTGCGCGACGCCGAGCGTTTCCTGCGCGGCGAAACCCAGGCCGTGCTCGACACGCTGGAGCAGCGCATGCTGGCGCACGCCGAGAAGCTGGAGTTCGAGCAGGCCGCCGAGATCCGCAACCAGATGAGCGCGCTCTCGCGCGTGCTGCACCAGCAGGCCATGGACACCGTCTCCGACAAGGACGTGGACGTGCTCGCGGTCAAGGTGCACGGCGGGCGCGCCTGCGTGAACCTCGCCATGATCCGCGGCGGCCGCCACCTGGGCGACCGCCCGTACTTTCCCGCCCACGTGGACGACGCCACCGCGATCGACAACGCGCTGGCCGAGGAGGGCGGCGAAGCGCCCAAGTCGGCGGACCCCGCCGAACGCGTGGCCGTGCAGGTGCTGGAGGCCTTCATCGCGCAGCACTACCTGGGCGTGGCCATGCCGCACACGCTGGTGACCAGCCACCCGGTGGGCAAGCCGCTGCTGGACGCGCTGACCGAACAGATCGGCACCAAGGTGAACGCGGTGCACCACCCGCGCGAGCACCGCCGCATCTGGCTGGAAATGGCGCAGAAGAACGCCGACATCGCGCTCGCGCGCCTGCTCGCCGAAGAGGGCAGCCAGCAGGCCCGCACCCGCGCGCTGGCCGACGCCTTGAACCTGCCCGACGACCAGCTCGACGCGCTGCGCATCGAGTGCTTCGACATCTCGCACACCGCAGGGGAATCCACCCAGGCGTCCTGCGTGGTGTTCGAAGGCCACAAGATGCAGAACAGCCAGTACCGCCGCTACAAGATCGACGGCATCACCCCGGGCGACGACTACGCCGCCATGCGCCAGGTGCTGCTGCGCCGCTACGGGCGCATCGCCGAGGCCCTGCGCGCGGAAGAGGACGCGCCCCTGGCCCTGCCGGAGGCAGCAGCAGCCGACGACGCGCCGGAAGAACCGGTGGCCGCCGAGCCCACGGTCGAGTCCGTGGCCGGCCCGCGCATGCCCGACCTCGTGCTGGTCGACGGCGGCAAGGGCCAGGTCAGCATGGCGCGCGAGGTCTTCGAGCAACTCGGCCTGGACCTCTCGCTCATCGTCGGCGTGGAGAAGGGCGAGGGCCGCAAGGTCGGCCTGGAGGAACTGGTGTTCGCCGACGGCCGCGAGAAGGTCTACCTCGGCCACGATTCCGCCGCGCTGATGCTGGTGGCGCAGATCCGCGACGAGGCCCACCGCTTCGCCATCACCGGCATGCGCGCGCAGCGCGCCAAGGTGCGCACGGGCGGCAGCAAGCTGGAGGACATCCCCGGCGTGGGCCCCAAGAAGCGCGCGCGCCTGCTGCAGCGCTTCGGCGGCGTGCGCGGGGTGGCCTCGGCCAGCGTGGAAGACCTCAGCACGGTGGAGGGCATCTCCGCGGAACTTGCGGACGCGATCTACCGCGCCCTGCACTGAAGAGCCCGTCCTGCTGCGGTTTCCGGGCCGCCAACGCATAATCCGTCCATGTTCTTCAACCTCCCCACCCTGCTCACCTGGGCCCGCATCGTCGCCATCCCGCTGATCGTGGGGGTGTTCTATATGGAGAACATGAGCCCGGCGCAGCAGAACCTGATCGCCACGGTGCTGTTCATCGTGTTCGCGCTGACCGACTGGGCCGACGGTTACCTGGCCCGCAAGCTCAACCAGACCTCCGCCTTCGGCGCCTTCCTCGACCCGGTGGCCGACAAGTTCCTGGTCTGCGCCAGCCTGCTGGTGCTGGTGCACCTGGAGCGCGCCGACGTCTTCGTGGCCCTCATCATCATCGGCCGCGAGATCGCCATCTCCTCGCTGCGCGAGTGGATGGCCATCATCGGCGCGACCAAGAGCGTGGCCGTGCACATGATCGGCAAGGTCAAGACCATGGTGCAGATGGTGGCGATTCCCTTCCTGCTGTACCACGGCACGCTGTTCGGCGTGATCGACACGAAGCTGTGGGGCACCTGGCTGATCTGGATATCGGCCGTGCTGACCATCTGGTCGATGGTGTACTACCTGCAGAAGGCCATCCCCGAGATCCGCGCCAAGTCGCGCTGAGGTGCTGTGATGAACGCACCCGCACAAGACAACGCGTGGCTGCGCGCCATGCCCTGGGTGTTCGTGCTGATCTGGAGCACGGGTTTCATCGTGGCGCGCTACGGCATGCCGCATGCGCCGCCGATGAAGTTCCTCGCCGTGCGCTATGCGCTGTCCATCGCCTGCTTCCTCCCCTGGATCTTCCTGGCCGGCGTGAAGTGGCCGAGCAGCCGCGCCCAGTGGCTCCACCTCGCGGTCACCGGCGTGCTGATGCACGCGGGCTACCTCGGCGGGGTGTGGGCGGCGGTGAAGGCCGGCATGGGCTCGGGCCTGTCCTCGCTCATCGTCGGCCTGCAGCCGGTGCTCACCGCCATCTGGCTTTCGGGCACGGGCTCCAAGGTGTCCAGGCGCCAGTGGCTGGGCCTGCTGCTGGGCTTTGCCGGTCTGGTGCTGGTGGTCTCGCGCAAATTCGGTGCGGGTGGCCCCGGTGATCAGGCCAACTGGCTCAACCTCTCGTTCGCCGTGATGGCCCTGATCGCCATCACCGTGGGCACGCTGTACCAGAAACGCTTCGTGGCCGCCTGCGACGTGCGCACCGCCAACGCCGTGCAACTGCTCGCGGCGCTGCTGGTGACCCTGCCGCTCACGCTGCTCGAAGCCGAGCTGATGGACTGGAACGGCGAACTCATCGGCGCCATGGCCTGGTCGGTGCTGGGGCTCACGCTGGGCGGCAGCTCGCTGCTCTACCTGCTGATCCAGCGCGGCGCGGCGGCTTCGGTCACCAGCCTGATGTACCTGGTGCCGCCGTGCACCGCGCTGATCGCCTGGCTGCTGTTCGCCGAGCCCATCACGGCCGTCACGCTGGCCGGCACCGCGCTCACCGCTTTCGGCGTGGCGCTGGTGGTGCGCTCGCCGTCGCGCTGAAGCGTTTCTTCCAGGGCTCCTGGCGAAAGCTCTCCACCAGAAAGTCCACCAGCAGGCGGATGCGCCGTGGCGTCTGCGGCCGGTACGGCGCCAGCCAGTGGATGTCGGCGTCCGGCATGGCATAGCCCGGCAGCACGCGAACCAGCTCGCCGCTGGCGATCTGCGGCGCGATGTCCCACAGGCTGCGCAGCATGAGGCCGTGGCCCGCCAGGCACCAGTCGCGCACCAGCTCGCCCGAGTTGCTCGACAGCGGACCGCTCACCGGCACGTGCTGCACCTGCGCGTCCGACGCGCGCTGCAGGCGCCAGTGGTCGAAGCGCTGGCCCGGCCCGCCGCCGTTCTCGCGCACCACCAGGCAGGTGTGCCGGGCCAGGTCCTGCAACTGTCGAGGGGCGCCATGCCGCTCGAGGTAGGCGGGCGAGGCCACCACCACGCGCTGGTTGGACGCCAGGCGGCGCGACACCCACTCGGCCGCGCGCTCGGTGGGTGCGTTCCACAGCCAGATGGCGCCGTCGAAACCTTCCACCGCCAGATCGGGCAACTGCTCCGTGAGCTGCAGCTGCACCTGGATGCCGGCGTGGCGCGCCTGGAACTCGGCCAGCGCCGGCCCCAGCCAAAGCCGGCCAAAGCCGAAGGTGGCCGCGAGCCGGATCGGGCCGGCGGGCTCGGCCTGGCGTTCGCGCAACTCGGCCTCCACCTCGTCGAATGCGCGCAGCAGCTGCGCCGCGCGCTCGCACAGCGTGTCGCCCTCGGCGGTGGGGCTCACGCGCCGCGTGGTGCGCTGGAACAGGCGCAGGCCCAGGCGGGCTTCGAGCGCGGCCAGCCGCTTGGTGACCACCGACGGCGTCACGCGCAGCGCGCGAGCGGCCATGGCCAGGCTGCCATGCTGGCGCACGGCGAGCACGAGTTCGAGATCGGGGCGGTCCAATTGTTTCCCTGGTGGAATGAATCGATTGCCGCATTATTGCCCCAATGAGGGCTATGCTGGCGCCCATGTTGAACGGATTCCTGCCCCACATCGTGCACCGCGAAGGCGTGGCACTGCACACCCGCATCGGCGGGGACGGGCCGCCGCTCCTGCTGTTGCACGGCCACCCGCAGAGCATGGCCATGTGGCATCGCGTGGCGCCCGAACTGGCCCGGCATTTCACGCTGGTGCTGATGGACCTGCGCGGTTATGGCGATTCCGCCCGGCCCGCCGCCGACGCGCAACACCTCGCCCACAGCAAGCGCGAGATGGCGCTCGATGCGGTCGCGGTCATGGCGCACCACGGCTTCGAGCGCTTCGACGTGCTGGCGCACGACCGCGGCGCGCGCGTGGCGCACCGCCTGGCCGCCGACCACCCTGCGGCGGTTCGACGCCTCATGTTGCTCGACATCGCGCCCACCCTGGCCATGTACGCGCAGACCGGCGAGGCCTTCGCACGCGCCTACTGGCATTGGTTCTTTTTGATCCAGCCACCGCCCTTGCCCGAGGCGCTCATCGGCACCGACCCGGCGCGCTACGTGCGCAGCGTCATGGGCAGCCGCCACGCAGGCCTGGCGCCGTTCGACCCGGCCGCGCTGGCCGAGTACGAGCGCTGCGCCGCGCTGCCCGGCACCGCCGGGTCGGTTTGCGAGGACTACCGCGCCAGCGCCACCATCGACCTCGATCACGACCGCGCCGATGTGGCCGCCGGCCACCGCCTGGCACAGCCGCTGCGCGTGCTGTGGGGCGAGCACGGCACGGTGGCGCGCTGTTTCGACGTGCTGGCGCTGTGGCGCGAGCGCGCGGCGAACGTCTCGGGCCACGCCCTGCCGTGCGGCCACTACATCGCGGAGGAGGCGCCCGAGCGCCTGACCGCCGAAGCCCTGTCCTTTTTTCAATCCCCTTCAGAGGAGCAACCATGAGCAAACACCGCATCGCCGTCATCGCCGGGGACGGCATCGGCACCGAAGTCATGCCCGAAGGCATCCGCGTGCTGGAGGCCGCCGCCTCCAAGTTCGGCATCGACCTGCAGTTCGACCACTTCGATTTTTCCAGCTGCGACTATTTCGAGCGCCACGGCAAGATGCTGCCCGACAACTGGAAGGACCAGATCGGCGGCCACGACGCGATCTATTTTGGTGCGGTGGGCTGGCCCGACAAGGTGCCCGACCACGTCTCGCTCTGGGGCTCGCTGCTGATGTTCCGCCGCGAGTTCGACCAGTACGTCAACATCCGCCCGGCCCGCCTCATGCCCGGCGTGACCGCCCCCGTGGTGCGCCGCGACGGCAGCCCGCGCGCGCCCGGCGAGATCGACATGGTGATCGTGCGCGAGAACACCGAAGGTGAATATTCCAGCATCGGCGGGCGCATGTTCCCCGGCACCGAGCGCGAGATCGTGGTACAGGAAACGGTGATGTCGCGCATCGGCGTGGACCGCGTGCTGCGCCATGCCTTCGAGGTCGCGCGCTCGCGCCCCAAGAAGCACCTGACCAGCGCCACCAAGTCCAACGGCATCGCCATCACCATGCCGTACTGGGACGAGCGCGTGGTCGAGATGGCCAAGGAGTACCCGGACGTGAAGGTCGACAAGTTCCACATCGACATCCTCACCGCGCACTTCGTGCAGCGCCCCGACTTCTTCGACGTGGTGGTCGGCAGCAACCTGTTCGGCGACATCCTCAGCGACCTCGGGCCCGCCTGCACCGGCACCATCGGCATCGCGCCCAGCGCCAACCTCAACCCCACGCGGCAACACCCCTCGCTGTTCGAGCCGGTGCACGGCTCGGCGCCGGACATCGCGGGCAAGGGGATCGCCAACCCCATCGGTCAAATATGGTGCGGCGCGATGATGCTCGACTTCCTGGGCCACCGTGGTGCACACGACGCGATCATGCAGGCCATCGAGGCCGTGCTGCAGCCCGCAAGCGGTGCACCGCGCACCGCCGACCTCGGCGGCCAGGCCGGCACCAGCGACGTGGGCCGGGCCATCGCCGGGGTGCTCGCGGCCTGAGAGCAGGCGACACACTTGTGACAGATGTTTCCTTGCGACAGGTGTGGGATGAAAGCGTCTAGAATCTCGCCTCTTGCGCCGACAGGCACTGGGCCCGAACCCCTCATGTATTGACAGGGGTTGTGCCCAGTGGGTCTAATCACCGAGCGCTTGCCACAGCGTTGGCATCGTCCTGCGGCCTAGAGCGATTGGGGGTTTTTTGCCCGCGGCCCGCGCCGTCTTCGGAAAAAACCTGTCCTTACGGAACATTCATCTCACTTCAAGAGGGGCTATTTGTGAACAAAACAGAACTCGTCGAACACATTGCCAAGCACGCCGACATTTCCAAGGCGGCTGCAACGCGTGCACTGGACTCGACCATCACCGCGATCCGCACCACGCTCAAGAAGGGTGGCACTGTGTCGCTCGTCGGTTTTGGCTCTTTCGCCGTGACCAAGCGCCCTGCTCGCAAGGGTCGCAACCCCCGCACCGGCGCTGAGATTAAAATCAAGGCCGCCAAAGTGCCGAAGTTCCGCCCGGGCAAGGCACTCAAGGATGCGCTGAACTGAAGCGCTCCCCGGATTTCCGGTGGGGTGCTTAGCTCAGTCGGTAGAGCGGCGCCCTTACAAGGCGTAGGTCGGCGGTTCGACCCCGTCAGCACCCACCACCATCGAAAAGGCGAACCAGGGTTCGCCTTTTTTGTTGTCGGAAACGGCAGCACCACGTAGCAGGATTCAAGGCATGTTCGATTCCATCCGCAATCACAAGAAGTACCTCATGGGCTTCCTGATGATCCTGATCATCCCGTCGTTCGTGCTGTTCGGCATCGAAGGCTACACGCGCTTCAACGAGAGCGGCGCACCGGTGGCCGTCGTCGATGGAAAAGACATCACCAAGGCCGAGTGGGACCAGGCGCACCAGCAGGAATCGCAGCGCCTGCGCGAAGCCATGCCCTCGATCGATTCGAGCCTGCTCGACAGCGAAGGCGCGCGCTACGCCACGCTGGAGCGCCTGGTGCGCCAGCGCCTGCTGGCCGCTGCGGCCACCAAGCTCAACCTCTACACCAGCGACGCGCGCCTGGCGCGCGACCTGCAGCAGAACGAAGCCATCGCCACGCTGCGCAAGCCCGACGGCTCGCTCGACGTCGAGGCCTACCGCCAGCTCGTCGCCCGCCAGGGCCTGACGCCCGAGATGTTCGAAGCGCGCGTGCGCGCCGACCTCTCGCAGCGCCAGGTCTCGCAAGGCATCCTGGGTTCCGGCTTTGCGCCGACCGCGCTGGCCTCCGTGTCGCTCAACGCCTTCTTCGAGCGCCGCGAAGTGCGCGTGGCCAGCTTCGCCGCTGGTGACTTCGCGTCCCAGGTCAAGCCCACCGACGCCGACATCGAAGCCTTCTACAGCGCGAACCAGGCCTCGTTCCAGGCGCCCGAGCAGGCCGAGATCGAGTACCTCGTGCTCGATGCGGCGGCGCTGCAGAACAGCGTGACCTTCAACCCGGCCGAGGTGAAAGCCTATTACGACCAGAACGCTTCGCGCCTGTCGGGCACCGAAGAGCGCCGCGCGCGCCACATCCTGTTGACCGTGCCGGCCGGTGCGCCTGCGGCCGACAAGGAGGCCGTGCGCAAGCGCGCCGAGGAATTGCTGGCGCAGGTGCGCGCCAAGCCCGCGAGCTTTGCCGATGTGGCCAAGGCCGAATCGAAAGACCCCGGCTCGGCCTCCAAGGGCGGCGACCTGGACTACTTCGGCCGTGGCGCCATGGTCAAGCCCTTCGAGGACGCCGTGTTCTCGCTGGCCAAGGGCGCCATCTCCGATGTGATCGAAACCGATTTCGGTTTCCACATCATCCAGCTCACCGACATCAAGGCGCCGCCGGTGCGCAGCTTCGAATCCATGCGCCCCGAGATCGAAGCCGAGCTCAAGAAGCAGCTGGCCCAGAAGCAGTACGCCGAAGCCGCCGACACTTTCAGCAACCTCGTCTACGAACAGGCCGACTCGCTGCAACCAGCGGCCGACCGCCTGAAGCTGCAAGTCCGCAAGGCCACGGTGCAACGCCATGCCCAGCCCGGCGCAACCGGTGCGCTGGCCAACGAGCGCCTGCTTGGCGCCTTGTTCGACACCGAGTCGCTCGACAAGAAGCGCAACACCGAAGCGATCGACACCGGTTCGGGTCAGCTGGTCTCGGGCCGCGTGGTGAAACACTCGCCCGCGCACACCCAGCCCCTGGCCGAGGTGCGTGATCAGGTGCGTGCCCGCCTGGTGGCGCAGCGCACGGCCGAGCTGGCGCGCACGGAAGGCGAGAAGCAACTGCAGGCCTGGAAAGCGGGCGGCGAGGCCAAGGGCCTGGGCAATGCCGTGGTGGTCTCGCGCGAGAACCCGCAAGGCCTGACGCAGCCGGTGCTGACCGCCGCCCTGAGCGCCGACCCGAAGACCTTGCCCGCCTGGGTGGGCGTGAACCTGCCCGACCAGGGCTACGCCGTCGTGAAGGTCGAGAAGGTGCTGCCGCGCGACGTGCGCGCCGCGCCGGCCCTGGCTCAGGAAGTGCAGCAATACAACCAGTGGTGGGCCTCGGCCGAGAACGAAGCCTACGTCGAAGGGCTCAAGGAACGCTTCAAGGTTCGCATCCTGGTGCCCGAACCTGCGGCCACTTCGGCCGCCCCTCGCTGAGAGGCCCTCGAGTTCGGGCTATAATTCGCAGCTTGAGGTGGCTGTAGCTCAGTTGGTAGAGTCCAGGATTGTGATTCCTGTTGTCGTGGGTTCGAGTCCCATCAGCCACCCCACCCTTTGAAGATAAAAAGCCTCGCAGACGCGGGGCTTTTTTGTTTCCGGCGGGTGCTTCGCCTTGCGGGCGCACGGCGCGTCTTCGGCATCAGATCAGGATTTGTACCCATGCCCAGAAATGGGCAGGCGTGGAAAGATTCGAGGACGCGGGCGGGGGCGTTCCCTCACCCTGTGACAGGAGGGGCGATGATCAAGGTCATGAACAAGGGCCACCGGACCGTGCCGATTCTCTGTTGCGACGTTTGCGGCACCTGGATCGACGATGCCGACGAGGGTGCTGCCGTCTTCTCCAAGACGAAGGGGGAGGGTGACATCTCCGAGGTGCTCCACGCCCACAAGGGACGCTGCCATGTGGTTGCCGAGGAGCGGTTCGGAGGACAGGCCAGGACCGGGTGGCACGAGCTGCGCCAGCACCTCCAGCTCCTCACCTTCAACACGGGCGTGCCGCCCGCCGCGCTTCAAAAGATGGACGGCGACCACGAGTTGTAGGGCCGCGTGAAGCTCACGGCTGGCCCTTCTCCATCAAGCCCAGATCGCGCAGCACCGCGAGGCGGTACACGCTGGCCATGGAGCGTTGCTCTCTGTCGGCTTTTTCTTTCACGCGTGCCAGCTCGTCAGGCAGCAGGCGCAGCGCGATGGGGCGCTCGCTGATCGCGCCGTTGGGTGCTCGTGTGCGTCGTGCGGGCAAGGTGGGTTTGACCATGTTTCACCAAAGCGTGACCACATCACTCAGTTAGCATTGAGTAACGGGAAAATACACATTTAAATTAATGATAGAGCGGAAATTCGCTTATTTTAGCAGATGAATAAGAAAATTCGCTTACTTCTTGGCGCTCGCCTGCGTGAAGAGCGTGAGCGCCTCGGGTTCTCACAACTCGCATTCGGTGCGGTGGCCGACGTGTCGCTTCGTACAGAGCAAGACTGGGAGCGAGGCGTGTCGGCTGTGAAGTCCGACTTCCTCACCGTTGTCGCCCAACACGGTGTGGACGTTCTCTACGTCATCACGGGTGAACGGCTGTCGTCGAAGCTGACCCTCGACCCCATCCAGAGCGCGGTGCTCGGGAGCCTCGCGCTGTGCTCGCCACAACGGCAGATGGAAGCGGTTCAACACATGGCGTTGCTGGCCGCAGGCCTGTCGCCTCAGACGCCTGCGGGCCGTGCATCGCCTTCATCGTCGGTGACCACGGCCACCGCCGCGAAGGCGCGCAAGGGAAAGTAGAGACAGCCCTTGTGTTGGGCTTGTCCACCGCGACTGTGCCCAATCTTGTGGATAACCGCAGGAACAACTGCCGCAGGGCGCGGCCCTTCTGGCCCTGCGACAGGGTGCCTGTCAAATGAGCACCGGGGTACCCGGGCGCACCTACTTGCTGTCGAACTCGGTCGGAATCTTCAAATCCACGATCACCTTCGCGAAATCGCGGGCGATGTCTTCCAGGTATTTCCTGGACTCGTCGCTGTTGCGATGGATGGCTTCCAGGTGGATGTTGTTCATCAGCCGGACGTACTCGGGATCGTCCATGGCCTGGCGGAAGGCGTCGCCGAGTTTCTTCACCACGGCCGGCGGTGTGCCCTTGGGGGCCACGATCATGCTCGCGGACGCGGCGCCGAAGTTGTAGCCCAGCTCGCGGATGGTGGGCGCCGTCGGAAAGGCTTTCATGCGCTGCTCGCCGATGGTGGCGAGCAGGCGCAGCGAGCCGTCGTTCACCTCGGGGGCCCACTGGGTCGAGCCCACCGCCGCCGTCACGTGCCCGCCCATCACCGCGGTCAGGCCTTGCTTGGCGCCGGGGTAGGGCACGTGGATCCATTCGATGCCGGCCTGCTTCTCGATGTACTGGAAGGCCACGTGCATGGTGCTGCCCACACCGGTGGTGGTGTAGGTCACCTTGCCGGGGTTCTCCTTGGCGTACTGGATGAATTCGGGCAGCGTCTTCCAGGGCGCGCTGGACTTGACCACCACGCCGGTGGCGCCGGAGGCGAACTGCAGCACCGGCACGAAGTCGTCCATCTTGTAGGGCAGCTTGCGCAGCAGGGGCAACCGGTCCAGCGGGGTGTCGATGACGACGCCGAGCTGGTAACCGTCCGGCTTTTCCTTGGCCAGGCTGCCGAGCGCCACCGCGCCCGCTGCGCCGGGCTTGTTCATGACGACGAAGGGCTGGCCCAGGATCTTCTCGACCCGCGTGGCCAGCACGCGGGCCATGAGGTCCATGTTGTCGCCGGCGCCGTAGCCGACGGTCATCGTGACCGGGCGCACGGGAAAGTCCTGGGCCGCCGCCCCCTGGGGCGCGAGGGACAGGCCGAGGCAGGAGGCCCAGGCCAGCAGCGCTGTCTTGATCGTGTGGTGCATGCAATGTCTCCTGTTGTTGTTTCTCGTTGCGGCGGCGTCAGACTGTGCGCCCGACTTCGAAGCCTTCCCAGATGGCGCGCATGATGTTGCGCGGCTCCTGGCAGTCGCCGATGGCGTACAGGGGCGTGGCCAGGCTGCCCATCAGTTGCTGGTGGAGCTGGTCGTCGGCCTTGAGGCCGACCGCGAGCACCACGGTGTCGCAGTCGATGCGCACCAGGCTGCCGTCCGGCGCCTTCACCACCACCGCGTCGTCCAGCACCTCCATCAGCGTGGTGTCGGTGCGGATCGGGATCTGGTGCAGGGCCAGCGAATCGAGCAGCATGTTCTTGTTGGCGCGCGCCACCGGTGCCGCCATGGGGCGGGACTGCATCTCGACCAGCGTCACCTCGCGGCCTTGCTTGGCCAGCCAGAGGGCCGCCTCGCAGCCGTTCTCGCCCGCGCCCACCACCACCACCCGCGCGCCCGTGGGCTTCTTCTGCAGCAGCGCTTCGGTGGTGGTGATCACGTGGGGCTTGTGCACGCCCGGCAGGCGCGGCACCACGTCGCGCGAGCCGCTGGCCACCACCACCACCTCGGGGCGTTCGCGCTCGACGAGTTCGGCCGTCACCTCGGTGTGCAGGCGCACGTTCACGCCCAGCTTGTCGAGCTGCCGCAGGTACCACTGGTTGAGCCGCTCCACATCTTTCTTGTCGTCGGGCACGCCGGCTTCGAGCAGGTGGCCACCCAGCGCATCGCCTTTCTCGAACAGGGTGACCGCGTGGCCGCGCGTGGCCGACACGCGCGCGGCTTCCATGCCCGCGATGCCGCCGCCGACCACCAGCACGGTGCGGGCCGTCTCGGCCGGCCGCAGTTCGTAGGCTTTCTCGCGCCCGGCGGCCGGGTTGACGGTGCAGGAGTTGATCTCGCGGCCGTTGTAGGCCTCGGTGCAGGCCTGGTGGCAGCCGATGCAGGGGCGGATGTCGTCGACATTGCCTTGCAGCACCTTGGTGGGCCAGTAGGGGTCGGCCAGCAGGCCGCGCGCGAGCGAGACCATGTCGGCCTTGCCGTCGACCAGGGCCTGCTCGGCCATGTCGGGAATGTCGAGCCGGCCCACGGCGAGCACCGGGATCTCGACGACCTCTTTCACCAGGGCCGCCATGTCCAGCAGGCAGCCGTGTTTCTGGTACATGGGCGGGTGGGCCCAGTAGTGGCCGGCGAGCGTGCCCGCGTCCACGGCCAGCGCGTCGAAGCCGGCGTCCTGCAGGCGGCGCGCCATCTCCAGGCCTTCGTCGATGTCGCGGCCCACTTCGACGAAGCTTTCGCCGGGCAGCGCGGCCTGGGTGAACGACTTCATGTAGTGCTTGAGGCCGTAGCGGTAGGTCACGGGGAAGTCGGGCCCCACGCGGCGCTTGATCTCCTGCAGCACCTCGATGGGAAAGCGCATGCGCGCGGCCAGGTCGCCACCGTATTGGTCGTCGCGCTGGTTCCACAGCGAGGTGGTGAACTGGTCGAGCAGGAAACCGCCGTGGCCGTGCAGCTCCACGCCGTCCACGCCGGCGCGCGCGAAGATCTCGGCCGCGTTGCCGAAGGCTTTCACCAGCTGTTGCACTTCCTCGGTGGTGAGGGCGCGGCAGGTCACGCTGGTGTCGCCGAAGTTGGGGATGGCCGAGGCGGACACCGGCCCGCCGCGCACCGAACCCGGGCGCGCCTGGTGGCCGAAGCCGGCCGAAAGCTGGCCGAAGATCTTGGCGCCCAGCGCATGGGCGGCTTCGGTGAGGTCGGCGAAGGGGCGGATGAATTCGTCGCGGATCGGCCCGCGTTTGCGCGTGGAGTGTTCGATGTTGTCTTCCACCTTGAGCATGCCGGTGAGCAGCAGGCCCACACCGCCGCGCGCGCGCTCGGTGAAGTAGTCGACGTAGCGCTGCGTGGGCAGGCCGGCGAAGTCGCTCAGGGCCGGGAAGCCCATGGGCGCCATGGCGATCCGGTTCTTCATGCGCACCTTGCCGATGCGCACGGGCTCGAACAGCTTGGGAAACTTTCTCTGCATCACTCGGGGCCTTTCGTTGGGGGAGTGGCCGGGATGCTACGCAGGGGTGGCCCGCGCGAAAACTACCGATTTCCTGCACCGGCTATAGCCACAAGTGATGACCCGCGCGGCGGGACGACGCTTCAGGCCGCCAGCGCTTCAGCGGGCAGGGTGACGCCCTGCCAGTCGCCGGACTCGACCAGCTGCCGCACGACCACGTGCAGCTCGTCGCGCACCGCCGCCGTGCAGGGCGAGAGCTTGGTGGGCGGCAGCGCGTAGAGGTAGTTGGGCCGCTTCACCTCCACGTCGGCGATGTGCAGGCAGCGCCAGCGCTCGGGCTGGTTGCCCAGCACGTGCAGCGCTGCGCGGGGCTGGATGGTCGCGCCCAGGCCGCGTTCGACGCAGGTCATGAGCAGCGGCAGCGAATCGAGTTCGGCCACCGCGTCCAGCGGCAGGCCGGCGCGCTCGAACTCCAGCTCGATGCGGCGGCGGCGCAGGCCGTGGCGCAGGCTGGGCAGGATCAGCGGCAGCTGCGCGGCCTCGCGCAGGGTCAGCGCCTCGCGCTCCGGCTCGACGAGCTCGCTGTTGGCGGCGAGCACCACGAACATCTCTTCTTCCAGCAGGGGCTCCACGTCCATGTCCGAGGCGGCGTTCGGCCCGAACAGGATGGCCAGGTCCAGCTGGCCGACGCTGGTCATGTACTCCAGGTGCCCGCTCAGCCCTTCGATCACGTTGAGTTGCACGCCCGGGAACTTGGCCTTGAGGTGCTCCAGCAGCGGCAGGCCGACCTGGCACGCGGTGGTGGGCGCCAGGCCGATGGACACGCGCCCGCTCAACGAGGCCGTTTCCTGGCGCGCCACCGCCACCGCCTGTTCCAGCTGGCGCAGCATGAACTTGGCGTGGTGGTAGAGCGCCACGCCGTTGTTGGTGGGGACCACGCCACGCGAGGAGCGCACCAGCAGGGCCTTGCCGATCTCTTCTTCCAGGTGCGCCATGTGTTTGCTCAGCGCGGGCTGCGCGATGAACAGCTGGCGCGACGCCTTGGCCAGGCTGCCGCTTTCAACGATCTGGACGAAATACCGCAACTGACGCATGTCCATGGGGGAGGTCTCGGTGGGTGTGGGGTGGTCTGCTTTATAGGCGCACCCCGGCCCGCCGCCTATCCGTGATGCCCCTCAGCCCCGGCCCGGTGGTGGACCCCCGCGACCCCTGGGGCCTCCCGGCCCGCCCGGTCCGCCCGGCGGGCGAGCGCCCCGGGTGCTGCACACCGCCTCGTCCAGGCTGCTGCGAATGGCCAGCGTCTTGGACGCGAGCATCACGCCGTCGACCTTCTGCACGTCGAACACATAGGGTGACTTGTCGGGCTCCTGGCCCACCACGTTGTCGGTGGCCAGCGTGGTGTCGGGCAGGCCCTTGTCCTTGTACAGGGGCTCGCTGCCAAAGATGCTGGCGTTGAGTTCGTCGGCGAACAGCAGCTGGGTGGTGACCCAGGCGGTGGCCGAGTCGCGGGCGTCGTAGTCGCCCTTCATCACGCGCAGGTGCACGTGGTTGGCGCGGCCGCCGTACCAGCCGGGGTAGCAGCTGTCGAAACGCGCGATGCCGTTCGCGTCGGTGCGTTGCCAGCCGCGGAAGAACTGCCGCGCCACATCGGCCTGGTCGTTGTTGCACATCGGGGCGATGCGGCCCGAGTAACCGCCGGTGTGGTTGGTGTGCCAGATCTCGACGATGGCGCCCGAGATGGGTCGGCATTGCGCATCGACGATGCGCAATTGCAGGTGCATGGGCAGGCCGTTCCAGCCGTCGCTGATGTCGCGGCGTTCGGGCGACAGCGTGTGGCAGGGCCCGATGGTGGTTTCGCAGGCGAGGCGGCAGGTGGTGGCTGCAGCGCTGGCGAAAGGATTCAGGGCGCGGGCTGCTGCGCCGATGCGCGCGGTGCCGCCGGTGGCCCAGCCCGGTTCTGCAGCGGCGGCCGGCGCGGCGCAGCCGCCGAGCAGCCACGCGGTGGGCGCAGCACAGGCCGTGCCCACGATCAGCGCCCGGCGCGAGAGGGAGGAGGAGAGGGAGGTGTTCATGCGCCGCGATCGTAGGCCTGCAACAGGGTAGGGATGTGCAGCAACCGTGCAAGAACGGTGGACTCAGCCTTTGCCCAGCGGCGGGCGCCCGAACAGGCTGGAGGTGTTGCTGATCATGCCCAGCTCGGACGCGGTGGCCAGCAGCGTGGGTGCGATCTCGCGCATGCGCTCGGTGGTCAGCCGCGTGCGCGGGCCCGCGATGCTGATCACGCCGATGGCCTCCTTGCGCCGCATCACCGGCGCGCCCATGGCGTTCATGCCGGGCGCGAAGACCTCGTCGATCATGGCGTAGCCGCGCACGCGCGCCGCGTGCAGGAAGCCCAGCAAGGCCTTCACGGTGGTCGGCGCGTTGGGGCCGTAGGCCGCGCGCGGGCCGAAGCCCTGGCGCGCCACGAGTTCCAGCGCGCGCTCGTCGCTCAGCGTGAGCAGCCAGGCGTGGCCCGAGGCGGTGCAGGACAGGCGCGCGTCCATGCCCATGTCGGGGTCGTAGCGCAGGCCCTGGCGCGTGCCCTGCGACTTGGCGACCCAGGTGAGCCGGTCCTCATCGATGATCGACAGCCGCACCAGCTCGCCGGTCTTCTGCGCCAGCCGCTCCAGCAGCGGCTCGGCGATGTCGACGATGCCGGCGTTGCTCAGGTAGCCCAGGCCGAGCGACACCACCTTGGTGGTGAGCAGGTAGTCGCCCTGCTTGCGCGCCTGCCGCACGTAGCCGCGCCGCTGCAGCTCGGCCAGCAGGCGGTGGCAGGCGCTCAGCGGGATGTCGAGTTCGCTCGCCATCAGCGCCATCGGCAGGCCACCGGGGTGGGCGGCCAGGTGTTCGAGCAGGCTCAGTCCACGGTCCAGGGCAAGGCTCATCGGGGCTCCTTTTTGCAATGAGGAATGATTTTCCAAATTGGAAACATTTTCCCACCATGGCCCAAGAATCCGGGCACATGAACGACACCGTCTACATTCTCAACGGCCCGAACCTCAACCTGCTCGGGGTGCGCGAGCCGACCCTGTACGGCGGCACCACGCTGGCGCAGGTCGAGCAGCTGTGCCGGCGCGTCACCGCCGAGCTGGGCTTGCAGTGCGAGTTCCGGCAGTCCAACCACGAAGGTGTGCTGGTCGACTGGGTGCAGGAGGCGCGCGAGAAAGCCGCCGCCGTGGTGATCAACCCGGCGGGCCTGTCCTTCCGCTCGATCCCGCTGCTGGACGCGCTCAAGACCCTGGACCAGCCGATCGCCGAAGTGCACATCACCAACATCCACCGCCGCGAGCCGCTCTACCAGGACTCGCTGATGTCGCTGGCCGCCACCGGCGTGATCTGCGGCTTCGGCCCCTTCGGCTACGAGCTGGCGATCCGCGCCGTGGCGAACCGCCTGGCCGCCGCCGCCTGACCCGCACCGTTTTCTTTCACCAACCACAACAGGAGACCTCCGCCATGAACGCTCACTTCAACCGCCGCAGCGCCTTGCAAGCCGGTGCCGCGCTCGCGGCCGCTTCCGTGGTACCCGCCTGGGCCCAGACCCAGCCCACGCTGCGTTTCGCCGCCGTGTTTTCGGACAAAGACATCCGCGCCGACATGATGAAGATGCTGGCCAAGGACATCGAGGCCGACTTCAAGGTCGAGGTGTTCCTGAACTCCACGCTGTTCCGCCAGGGCACCGAGCTCGTGGCCCTGCAGCGCGACAACCTGGAGATGGGCAACATCTCGCCGCAGGACATCTCCAAGCAGATCCCGGCCTGGTCGCTGCTGACCTCGGCCTACCTGTTCCGCGACGCCAACCACCTCACCACCTTCTTCTCCAGCGACCTGGGTGCCCAGATGAAGAAGATGGTGGAAGACCAGCTCAAGGTGAAGGTGCTGGGCCCGACGTTCTTCGGTACCCGCCACGTGGGCCTGAAGCCGAAGAAGAAGGTCAATGTGCCGGCCGATCTCGCCGGCGTGAAGCTGCGCATGCCGCCGGGCGACAGCTGGCAGCTGCTGGGCCGCTCCATCGGCGCCAACCCCACGCCCATGGCCTACGCCGAGACCTACACCGGCCTGCAGACCGGCGCCATCGACGGCCAGGACAACCCGCTGCCCAACGTGCAGAACATGAAGTTCAACGAGGTGATGTCGCAGATCGTGCTGACCTCGCACCTCGTCGGCTACGACCTGCTCACGTTGAACCAGAAAGTCTGGCAGGGCATGTCGCCCGCGAAGCAGAAGGCCTTCCAGGCCGCCGCCGACAAGGCCATCGCCTGGAGCAACGCCGAGCACCTCAAGCGCGAGAAGGAGCTCGCCGATGGCTTCAAGGGCCAGGGGCTGGACGTGTACACGCCCAACATCGCGGCCTTCCGCGAACACGCCCAGAAGATCTACCTCGCGTCGGACGAGGCCAAGCACTGGCCGGCGGGCATGCTCGACAAGATCAACGCGATGAAGTGAATGAAAAAGATTGTTCCTGTCTTGCAGCGGGCGGCTGACTTCGTTGCCGCCTTGCTGCTGGCCATCATCTTCGTGGCCTTCATCCTGCAGATCGTCCTGCGCTACGTCTTCAACTGGCCGGTCGGCTGGACGACCGAGGTGTCCCTGATCGCCTGGCTGTGGCTGGTGCTCTGGGGCGCGGCCTTCGTGTTGAAGGAGCATGAGGAGATCCGCATCGACTTCCTCACCGCCAACGTCGGCAGGCGCTGGCGCATCGGGTTCGGCATCGTCGCGGCGGTCTGCGTCATCGTGCTGTTCACCCTGCAACTGCCGGCGGCCTACGACTACGTGAGCTTCATGAAGGTCGAGCGAAGCTCGTACCTGAACACCGGCTTTCACGTGCTGTTTTCGATCTACCTCGTCTTCTCGGTGGCGGTGATCGTGCGCAATCTCTGGAACCTCGTGCAGCTGCTGCGCGGCAAGGACCCGGCCGACGCCGCCGGCGATTCCCCTCTTCAATCAGGCACCGCGTTGTGAACCTCACCAGTCCGTTCTCCCTGGCCCTGGGGGCCATCCTCGCGCTCAGCCTGCTGGGCGTGCCCGTCGGGCAGGCCATGATCGGCGGCTCCGTGATCTATCTCTACATGAAGGGGATGGACATGGGCACGGTGGCCGAGCAGCTGCTCAACGGCACCTACTCCAGCTTCCTGTTGCTGGCGATCCCGCTGTTCATCCTGGCTGCGACCATCATGGGCTCGGGCAGCGTGCTCGACCGCCTGATGAAGTTCTGCAATGCGCTGGTCGGCCATTTCCCCGGTGGTCTGGCGCAGGTGAACGTGCTGCAGAGCGTGGTGTTCGCCAGCATGTCGGGCTCCGCGCTGGCGGATGCGGCGGGCTCGGGCAAGCTCATGCAGGTCATGATGACCAAGGACAACCGGTACACCGCCGGGTTTGCCGCCGCGCTCACCGCCGCCTCTTCGGTGCTGGGCCCCATCCTGCCGCCGTCCATTCCGCTGGTGCTGTACGCGCTGGTGTCGGGCACGTCCATCGGCTACCTGTTCATCGCCGGTGTGCTGCCGGGGCTGTTGCTGGGCGCGGTGCAGATGGGCCTGGTGCACTACCTCGCGAAGAAGCGCAACTTCCCGGTCGAGCCTCGGGTGCCCTTGCGCGAGCTGCCCCGCATCACGCGCGAGGCCTTCCCGGCGCTGATGCTGCCGGTGGTGCTGCTGGGGTGCCTGTACACCGGCATCACCACGCCCACTGAGGCCGCCGGTCTGGCGGCGGCGTATGCCTTGCTGATCTCGGTCCTGCTCTACCGCAGCATCGGCTGGAAGGACCTGTACGACGCGCTGCTGAGCAGCGCGCGCATCAGCATCTCCATCGGCATGCTGATCGCGGGTGCGCTGGTCTTCAACTACGTGATCACGGTCGAGAACATCCCGGCCAGCCTGAGCGGCATCCTGTCCACCTTCGACCTGTCGCCCCTGGGCTTCCTGCTGCTGGTCAACCTGATCCTGCTGGTGCTGGGCTGCTTCCTGGAAGGTTCCACCATCATCCTGGTGATCCTGCCGGTGCTGCTGCCCACGGCGGTGGCGCTGGGCGTGGACCCGGTGCACTTCGGCGTGGTGGCGGTGCTCAACATCATGATCGGCCTGGTGACCCCGCCCTATGGCCTGCTGCTGTTCATGATGACCAAGATCGCCGACATCTCGCTCGGCGAGCTGGTGCGCGAGATGGTGCCTTTCCTGGTCGTGATGATCGGCGCGCTGGCCATCGTCACGCTCTGGCCCGACATGGTGCTGTTCCTGCCGCGCCTGGCGGGTTACACGGGCTAGCCGGTCACTGGCTCAGGGCCTGGAGCTGGCGGTAGAAACCGTCCACATGGCCCTGCGCGCTGGCGGGCAGGGCTTGCAAGGCCTGGGCGTGGCGCGCCGGGTCCTGCTCGGCGCCGGCTTGCCCCACGCGGTGCGAGGCCTCCTGCACGAAGCGGCACACGGGCGCGCGGCGTTCGCCGAAGGCGGCCAGCGCCGCCGGCACCGGCGTGCCGCCCTCGAGCAGGCGCGCCAGCACCACGGCGTCCTGCACCGCCAGGGCGCCGCCTTGGCCCATGAAGGGGGTCGATGCGTGGGCGGCGTCGCCGATGAGCACCACGTGGCCCTGGTGCCAGGGCAGGGGCATCACCACCTCTTCCACGGCGGTGTAGAGCACCTCGCTGTCGGCCGAGATCTCGTCGAGGAAGGGGCGCACCGGCCCGCCGAACTCGGCGAAGCTCGCGCGCATGGTCTCGGGCCAGCGGGCGGGGTCGAACCAGGTGCCCCGGGGCAGCGCCACGGTGCCGAAGATGTAGAGCCGTTCCTGCGAAATCGGCATGATGCCCAGCCGTTTGCCCAGGCCCATCAGCATGATCTTGTCCACCAGCTCGGGCGGGCGGCGGTGCACGCTGCGCCAGACGCCGAAGCCCGAGTAGGCAGGCTGCACCTCGGGCCAGAGCAGGGCGCGCAGGCCCGATCGGATGCCGTCGGCGCCCACCACGAGGTCGTAGGCCGCCGTGCCGCCGTCGGAGAAGCTCACCTGCACGCCACTGCCGTCCTGCTGAAGGGCTTGCACCGTGGTGCCCAGGCGCACCGGCACCCCGAGGGCGTCCAGCTGCGCCGACAGCACGCGGTGCATCTCGGCCCGCTTGATGCCCAGGATGGCGGGGGCCGGCGGTGAGCCCAGACTCGGGTAGGTCACGTCCACCAGGTGCCGGCCGTCCTGGTCCAGGTAGACGTTGCGGCCGGAGGCGATGGGAAAGCCGGCATCGACCAGGCCCTGCATGGCGCCGATCTCGCGGAAGTGGTCCAGGCCGTTGCTGTAGACGAAGATGCCCGAGCTCTGGAAGCGCCATTGCGGCTGTTTTTCAATCACCTCCACCTGCCAGCCGCGCTGGGCGAGCGCGAGGGCGGCGGAGCAGCCGGCGATGCCGGCACCAACGATCAGGACTTCTTTCATGGGCAACGCCAGAGGACCAGGGGTGACGCGGTCGATTCTGGGTCAGCCCCCGGGCGCTTTCAACCTTCGGGGCGCCGGTTTCGGGCACCGATCGTCCGCGACTTGATGCATTGGCTGGGCGTGAGGCCGGCCCAGCGCTCGAACGCGCGGGAGAAGGCTTTCTCCGACGCGTAGCCCACGCCTTGCGCGACGCGCCAGACGTCGTCCGCCCCTTTCAGGAACTGCTGGCGCGCGATGCCCATGCGCACCGAGGTGAGGTAGCGCAGCGGCGTGGTGCCCATGAGCTCCACGAAGCGTTCGCTGAACACCGAGCGCGACTGGTGGCTCGCGCGGGCCAGGGTTTCCACCGACCAGGGCAGCTCCGGGTGCGCGTGCATCTGTGCCAGCGCCTTGCCGATGGCCTTGTCCTGCACGCCTTGGAGCCAGCCCCTCGTGTCGGCCGGGGCGTGGTGCAGGTGCTCGCGCAGCACGTGCACCAGCAGCAGGTCGGCCATGCGCGCGGTCGCCAGCGGCCAGCCCGGGCGCTGCTCGATCGTCTCGTCCACCAGGGCCTGGGTGGCCAGCGCGAGGGTGCGCGTGGTGGCGATGTCGGCCGCGCGCAGCACGACCAGCGGCGGCAGCCAGGACAGCAGCGACACGCCCTGGTGCTGCGGCATCCACAGGTGCAGCGAGAACAGTTCGGTGGCCGCGCCGCCGCCGCCGTGGGCGAAGGTGATGGGGTGGTCGCCGTGCGCGCCCCGCATGTGCCGCTGCAGCAGGGAGCGGAACGGCACGGGGTCCAGGCCGATGGCCGAGGCCGCCACGTGGGGGCCACCCTGCGGCAGCATCACGATGTCGCCCGGCTGCACCTGTACTGCGTCCAGCCCGTCCACCTGGATCCAGTAGGGCTCGCCGGTGCACACGCGCACCAGCAGTCCTTCCACCCCTTCGGAGCGCAGCGCCCAGGGCGCCGTGAGCGAGAAGCGCGCCGTCACGGCGCGGTCGGTGCGCAGGGTCCCCAGAACCAGGCTGATCAGGTCGCCGGACGGGGTGCTCATCGGGGGCCGGGGCGAAGGGCCGTCAGGCCGACGGCGCCTCTTCCAGTTGCGCCTGCAAGGCGGCGACCTGGTCGCGCAGCGCGCTGTTTTCGGCCTGCAGCGCCGCCACCTTCTGGCGCAGGGCGCTGAGTTCGTCGGTCGGCGTGGCGGCAGCGGTGTCGCCGTCGCCTGCCCCGGCGTCGGCCTCGGGCGGCTTGCGGCGTGCCTCGCGCACGCGCTTGGCGGCGAGCTTGAGTTCGTCCTTGCCGGCCAGCGCGGCGGCCTTCTGCTCTTCGACCGGCAGGCTGGCCACGGCCGCGGCCGCGTTGAGCGACACGGCGCCGGCCTTGAGGGCGTCCACCAGCTCGGGCGTGGCCTGCTTCTGGATCTTCTCGATCATCACGACCTGGCTGCTGCTCAGCCGTGCGGCCTTGGCGATGTCTTCGCGGCTGTGCAGCGGCCGGGGTTCGGGCACCACCGCGGCGGCCGGGGCCGGCATCGGGGTGTCTTCATCGGGCGGCAGGTCTTCGGGCGCGGGGGAGGCGGCCAGGATGCGGGTGCGCCGCTCGGCCATGATCTCGCGCTTGCGCAGGGCCAGCACGCCGCGCTGGAAGTCCGACACGCTGCGCCGGCCCAGGTGCTGGTCGATCATCCACAGGTGCACGTCTTCCAGGGTCTGGAAGCGCGGGTTCTGCACCGTCTGGAACGGCAGGCCGTGTTTCTGGCAGATGCCGTACCGGTTGTGGCCGTCCACCAGCACGTCGCCCCACAACACCAGCGCGTCGCGGCAGCCCTCGGCCAGGATGCTTCGCTCCAGCGCGTCGTGCTCGTCGGGCGTGAGGGGGTCGATGTAGGCTTTCAGGTCCGGGTTGACGGTGATCTGCATGGGGTCGGGGCTCAGGGGGAAGAGGGTGGGGCGCGAATTGTAGATGGCGGGCAACGGTGCGCGGAACGGCATCGAAAACCCGTGCATTTGTCGTCAGGCGCAGTTACATTTGGCCGCGGTGTCGCACGCCCTGTTCCTCATGAAAGGACCGCCGAGATGTTTGACCTGCCGATGTTCACCCTCATCCATGTCCTCATCAGCGTGCTCGGCATCGTCGCCGGCCTCGTGGTGATCGGCGGCCTCATGGGCGGCGCCCGGCTCGACGGCTGGACCGCCCTGTTTCTCCTGACCACCATCCTCACCAGCGTGACCGGCTTCTTCTTCCCGGCCACGCAGGTCACGCCCGCGCACGCGGTGGGGGCCCTCTCGCTGGTGGTGCTGGCCGTGTGCCTGCTGGCGCGCTACGTCAAGCGGATGAGCGGGCGCTGGCGCGCCACCTATGTGCTGACCGCCGTGGCGGCGGTGTACCTCAACGTCTTCGTGCTGGTGGTGCAGCTGTTCGTGAAGACGCCGCCGCTGGCGCAGCTGGCACCGACCCAGGCCGAACCGCCGTTCGCGGTCACGCAGGCCGTGGTGCTGCTGGTGTTCGTGGGGCTGGGCTGGGCCGCGCTGCGCGGTTTCCGAAAACCTGGTTTCTGAGTGACAGCCGTTCGGCCGCCGCCGTGTTAGAACGGCGCGGACCGCAGCCCAAGAACCAGGAGACAAGCCCATGCATGGCCTGATGCAAGACCGCCCGTTGCTGATCTCTTCGCTGATCGAGCACGCCGCCACCTTCCACCCCCATACCGAGATCGTCTCGCGCCTGCCCGAGGGCACGGTGCACCGCACCGACTGGCTGGGCGTGCGCCAGCGCGCGCGCCAGGTGGCCAATGCCCTGCAGGCGCTGGGCGTGCAGCCGGGCGAGCGCGTCGGCACGCTGGCCTGGAACTCCTACCGCCACCTGGCGCTGTACTACGGTGTCTCGGGCAGCGGCGCGGTGCTGCACACCGTGAACCCGCGCCTGTTTCCCGAGCAGATCGACTACATCGTCAACCACGCCGAGGACAAGGTGCTGTGCTTCGACATCAGCTTCGCCCCGCTGGTGGAGCAGCTCGCCCCGCGCCTCAAGAGCGTGAAGGCCTTCATCGCCATGACCGACCGGGCGCACATGCCGGCGATCCAGGTGCCGAACCTGCTGTGCTTCGACGAGCTGCTCGACGCCCAGAGCACCGACTACACCTGGCCCGAGCTGGACGAAAAAAGCGCGTCCTCGCTCTGCTACACCTCGGGCACCACGGGCAACCCCAAGGGCGTGCTGTACTCGCACCGCTCCACGCTGCTGCACACGCTGATGGAGCTGGCGCCCGACACCTTCGGCATCAGCTCGGCGGAGACCCTGATGCTGATCGTGCCCATGTTCCACGCCAACGCCTGGGGTGCGCCCTACGCGGCGGCCATGGTGGGCGCGCGGCTGGTGCTGCCCGGGCCGCACCTGGACGGGGAGAGCGTCTACACGCTGATGCGCGACGAGAAGGTGACCTTCTCGCAGGGCGTGCCTACGGTCTGGATGATGCTGTTCCAGTACCTCGACAAGAACCCGCAGATCGACCCGCGCCAGCTGGGCGTCAAGCGCATCGGCATCGGGGGCGCGGCGGTGTCGCGCGCGGTGCTGGAGCGGTTCGAAAAGCAGTTCGGCGCCGAGGTGGTGCAGGGCTGGGGCATGACCGAGACCAGCCCGATCGGCGTCATCAGCAAGCTGCTGCCCAAGCACGAGGGCATGGCCCCGGACGAACTGGTGAAGGTCAAGCTCAAGCAGGGCCGTGGCGTGTGGGGCGTGGACCTGAAGATCGTCGATGCCGACGGCCAGGCGCTGCCCTGGGACGGCGTGGCCTACGGCAACCTGATGGTGCGCGGCCCCTGGATCGCCAGCGGCTACTACCGGGGCGAGGGTGGCTCGGTGCTGGACGAGGAGGGTTTCTTCCCCACCGGCGACGTGGCGACCATCGACGCCGACGGCTACCTGCAGCTGGTGGACCGCGCCAAGGACGTGATCAAGTCCGGCGGCGAATGGATCTCATCGATCGACGTGGAAAACGCGGCCGCCTCGCACCCGGGTGTGGCCGAAGCGGCGGTGATCGGTGTGGCGCACCCCAAATGGCAGGAGCGGCCGCTGCTGCTGGTGGTGAAGCGGCCGGGCGCCGAGGTCGACCGCGAGGCCGTGCTGGCGCACTTGGCCACGCGCGTGGCCAAGTGGTGGCTGCCCGACGACGTGCTGTTCGTCGAGAGCCTGCCGCACACGGCCACCGGCAAGCTGCTCAAGACCAAACTGCGCGAGCTCTACCGCGACCACCCGCTGCCCACGGTGTGAGGCTCAGGCCTCCAGCAGCGAGGCGCGCAGGCGGCCGAGCGCGCCCGCATCCAGGCCCATGGGGCCTTGGAGGTACTGCGGCACGCCGCCGAAGTCCGATTCGATGGTGGTGAAGGCCGCATCGAGGAAGGCCGGCTGCACGCTCCAGAGCACGTCCATCACGTGCGCCGGGCCGCGCGCTTCCACCAGCGGGCTGCGCACGTAGAGGTGGTTGGTGAGCAGGTAGTCCTGCAGGATGTCGTCGCGCGAGACGCCCAGCGCACTGAGCAGCAGCGCGGCGGCGAAGCCGGTGCGGTCCTTGCCGGCGGTGCAGTGGAACACCAGCGGCGTGGGCTGGTCGAGCAACTGGCGGAAGAAGCGCGCGTAGACCGGTGCGGCCTCGCGCGCGAAGCCCTGGTAGGTCTGGCACATGAGTGCCACGGTCTCGGCCTCGGTGGGCACCTGCTGGGCCGCGAGCAGTTCCTGCACGCGGTGCACCACGGTGGGCTCGATCGTCAGCGCCAGCGTGGTCAGGCCCGCGACCTCGCCGGGCAGGCTGGCGCGCTCGCCCGTGCCGCGGAAGTCGATGCGGTGCGTGATGCCCAGGCCTTGCAGGGTGGCCAGGTCTTCGGGCGTGAGGCCCGCGAGGTGGTCGGAGCGGTAGACCCGGCGCTGGCGCACGCGCCGGCCGTCCAGGCCGGCGAGGCCGCCCAGGTCACGGAAATTGGAGGCGCTGCCGAGCAGGCGGGCCGGAACGGGAGAGGGGGTGGCGGAGGTCGACATGACGGCCATTGTCGGGCCAGTCATGCCGTTCCCGCGTCACCTGGGTTCAGACCTTGAAGACGCTGACGATCTCGGCCAGGCGCGAGGCCTGGCTCTTGAGGCTGTCGGCGGCGGCGGCGCTTTCCTCCACCAGGGCCGCGTTCTGCTGCGTCACCTGGTCGAGCTGGTTCACCGCCTCGCCCACCTGGCCGATGCCTTGCGACTGCTCGGCGCTGGCCGCGCTGATCTCGGCGATCAGGTCCGTGACGCGCTTGACCTGCGACACGATGTTCTCCATGTTCCGGCCGGCGTCGTCGGCCAGGCGGGAGCCGGCTTCCACCTTGTCCACGCTGTCGTTGATCAGGGTCTTGATTTCCTTGGCGGCGCCCGCGCTGCGCTGGGCGAGGTTGCGCACCTCGCCGGCCACCACCGCGAAGCCGCGGCCCTGCTCACCGGCGCGGGCGGCTTCCACCGCCGCGTTCAGCGCCAGGATGTTGGTCTGGAAGGCGATGCCGTCGATCACGCCGATGATGTCGCTGATCTTCTTCGAGCTGTCGGTGATCTCCTGCATGGTGCCCACCACCTGGCCCACCACCTCGCCGCCCTGAACCGCCGCTTCGCTGGCGGTGGAGGCCAGCTGGTTGGCCTGGCGCGCGGTCTCGGAGTTCTGGCGCACGGTGGAGGTGAGTTCTTCCATGGAGGCGGCGGTCTGCTCCAGGTTGCTGGCCTGCTCTTCGGTGCGCTGGCTCAGGTCGTTGTTGCCGATGGCGATCTGCGAGCTGCCGGTGGCGATGGATTCGGAGCTGGAGCGCACGTTGCTCACGATGTTGACCAGGCTGCTGTTCATGGTCTTGAGTGCGTTGAGCAACTGGCCGGTTTCGTCCGTGCTGCTGACGCGGATGCGCGAGGTCAGGTCACCGGCGGCCACCGTCTCGGCCACGCGCACCGCTTCCTGCAGCGGCACGGTGATGGAGCGGCTGATCACGAAGCCCAGCGTCATGCCGATGCCCACGGCGGCCACGATGAGGGCCAGCATCATCGTCAGGCTGGTCGCGTACAGCTGGTCGGTCATGTCGTTGGCCTCGCTCGCCGTGTTTTCCTTCATCTGGGAGAGTTCGGTGAACAGGTTGTCGACCTTGGTGGACTCGATGCGGGCGTCGTCCAGCACCTTGCTCAGCTCTTCGCTGCGGGTGGACAGGGCGTCCTGGGCGGCCATGGACATGGCGGTGTCCATGTGCCGGCGGTAGGCCGCCAGCGAGGTCTCCGCCTCGGCGAACATGCGCTCGGCCTCGTGCGAGGAGAACAGGGGCGCGGCCTTGTCCAGCAGCTCGTCGGCGGTGGTCAGGCTTTTCTCGACCAGGGTCTTGTTGGACGCACGCTCCTCGGGGGTGGTGGCCAGCATGAAGTTCGAGCGGGCGCGGCCAGCGTAGATCAGGTTGATGTTGGCTTCCTTGATGAGCGAGAGGCCAATCAGCTCCCGGGTGTACATCTTGGTGGCGGCGTCGTTGATTTTCGACATGTTGAAGATGCCGATGCCGCCGACCAGGGCGCAGATGGCGCAGATGACGAGAAAGGCGGCGATCAGGCGTGGGCCGACCTTGAGGTTCTTGACGAAGTTCATTTGGGGGGGAGGGCCGGCGGTATCGCCGGCGATGCTGGGAAGGTTGGTTGATATGGCAACCGTCGAGGGACGGGCACCGCTGCTTATCGGCGCCCGTCTGGGGGACTTGAGCGGAAAGTGCCTGGGCGGCGCGCGGCCGCTCAGGGCTTTTTCGACGGCGGGGCCGTTGCGGCGGCCACGGTGACGCAGGGGTCGCCGGCGTTCTTGTCGCCGGGCTCGATCAGCGGGATCACGGCGGCGGCCGGTCCGGCGGCCGCGCCCAGCGCGAGGGCGCCGATCACCCGGCCCGCCAGGCGGCGGCCCTCGATGCCCACGTCGGGCTTGCCCAGCGTGCCGCTCACGGTGATCGGCGTGCGCAGCGACAGCGGCGACCAGTCCTTGGGCCGCGCGACCAGGCGCAGCGCCAGCGATTCGTCCTGCAGGTTGACGTTGCCGTCGATGCGCACGGTGGTGTCGCGGTTGTCGATCACCGCGAGCCGGGGCTCGAGCACGCCGTTGCGCGCCTGCAGGTCGAAGCGCGCGCAATTCAGTGGCAGCGGGTGGTCGCCCCGGATCAGCACGCCCAGCGCCTGCGCCAGGTCCAGGCCCATGGCCTCGGTGGCGAGGTGGGAGATGGTGCCGTCGCGCAGCGTCAGATCGACCGGGCCGTCCAGCGAACCGAGGATGTCGGCCGTGGAGTTGCCCGCACCGCGAACGTCCAGCTTGGCGGACAGCACGCCGGTGACGTAGGAGCGCACCGCCTGCTCACCGCCCTGGCGGGCCTGCTCGCGTTCTTTCTTGAGCGCCTTGGTGGCGTTGGCCGAGGGGGCGGGCGGCGCGCTGTCCTTGCGCAGACCTTGCATCCAGCCCGCGATGTCCACGCCGGCCACGTCCAGCCGCGCCTGCCATTTCGCCGGTTGCGCATTGGCGTCGAGCTGGGTGCGGCCCTTGAACTGCCCGCCCGAGACACTGGCCTGCAAGTCCTCCAGCCGCAGCACGCCCGCGTCGAGGTGGATGCGGGTCTTGAGCCCCTTCAAGGGGGCCATGGCCTCGGAGCCGAAGTCCAGTTCGTCGATCGCCACCTTCACATCGGCGTCCATCACCTTGAGCGAGGGCAGGTCGAAGCGGCGCTGCGGCAGCACGCGGCCCTGGGCCTGCTGCTGTGCAGGCACCTTGGCGGTGCCGCCTTCGCCACCGATGGCGGGCCCCAGGTCAGCCAGCGCGAGCTTGGGGCCGGTGAGTTCGCCGGTGAGGCGGCGCGGGCTGGTGAGCTGGTGAAAGCGCAGGTCGCCCGCTAGGCGGCTGCTGCCGACGGTGGCGCGCGAGGCCTGCAGGCGCCACACGCCGCCGTCCTGCGACAAGCGGCCGCGCAGGTCGAAGGGCGGGGTCTGCGGCAGGGTGATGCCCAGCGGCTGGCCCACCTCGGCCAGCGAGCGGCCCTGAAACGAGAGTGCGCCGTCGAGCCGGGGCGTGCCCAGCAGCGCGGCGGCCTGGCCATCGAACAGCAGCTTGGCCGAGGCGACGGTGCCGGCCACGCGCACCGGCACCCATTGGGCGTCGGGCGCGGCCTCGGGGTCCTGCAGCAAGGGCAGTGTGCTGCCCGCGCGCACCTGCAGGTCCATCGGCAGGGCGCGGTAGCGGCCCTTGAACGTGGCCTCGTAACCCGAGGCGGCCCCGATCACGGCCTCGCCTTCGCTGCCTTTCACGCCGATGGCCAGATCGACGTCCTGCACCGCGTCCTTCCAGGCGATCTGCCCCTGGCCCACCACGAGCGAGCCGAAGCGCGGCAGGCCACCCAGGGGATCGCTTGTCTCTTCGGTGCGGGATTTCTCTTCGGGGTGGCCCAGCTGCCAGTTGGCGTCGCCACCGGCGATGCGCATCAGATGGGCGTCCAGCTGGTCCGCCTGCAGCCGTTGAAGCAGCAGGCGGTCGCCGCGCTGCCAGCGCCAGAGGTCGCCCCAGTGCCAGGCCAGCGCGATGCCGCGCGCGTCCAGCAGATGGGGGGCGCCGAAGCGCTCGTCCGAGGCGATGCGCAGGTGTTCGACTTCCAGCCGCGGGCGCCACAGCAGGTGGGTTCTCACCCGGCCCTGCATCTGCACCGGCACGCCGACACCGCGCGTGGCGGCGTTCTCGATTGGCTGGCGCAGCAGCGGCCAGCCGCTGAGTTCACCCCAGAGCGTGCCCAGGGCGATCACGGCGATCAGGCCGCCGACGATCCACGGTGTGCGAGGGCGGCGCATCTTCGAGGGGGAGGGGTTGGTCTGAGCGTCCACGGTTCATTGGAACGCAGCCCTGGCCGGTTCGTTCGGTTTCGGCGCGACGACGCGGCCTTGTCCTACAGTGCGCGGCGGTTGGCCTGCAAGGTGGTCGATAGAATCCGGATTCCGAATCTGAATGGGTTCTTCCATGCGCGACGCCCCGAGCGGAAATGCCGTGTCGGACACGATGGAGGTGAATGACGAGACGCATGCCCCGGGTGCACGCTGGCTCTCACAAGGCGACGACTGGGTCCTCGAACTCAGCGGCGCCTGGCGCGAACACAGCGCCCCTCTGCCCGAGCTTCCGGCCGATGACCAGATCGCAGGCGCCGTGCGCGTCCAGGCGGCCGACCTGCGCTCGTGGGACGCCCCCCTGGCCTCCGCGCTGTGGCACCGGGTGGAGCCCCTGGCGAGCCGGGGTGTGGACGTGGACCTGCAAGGCCTGCCCGAGGGCCTGCAGCAGATCCTGGCCCTGGCGCTCGATGCGCCGCCACGCGCCGCCTCGGCGAACACCTTGCCACCGGGCCGGATCGCCCGCCTGGGTGCCCGCGTCAGCGCCTGGTGGGCGCTGCGCCGCAAGACGCTGACCTTCTTCGGCGAGGTGCTGCTTTCGCTGGGCCGCTGGCTGCGCGGGCGCAGCGACATGCGCGCCTCGGACCTGGCCTGGCAGATCGAACAGACGGGGCCGCGCAGCCTGCCCATCGTGGCGCTGGTGTGTTTCCTGGTCGGGCTGATCGTGGCCTACATGGGCGCGGCCCAGCTGCAGCGCTTCGGCGCGCAGAACTACATCGCCGACCTGGTGACGGTGGGCGTGGTGCGCGAGGTCGCGGCGCTGCTGGTGGGCATCGTGCTGGCCGGGCGCGTGGGCGCGGCCTTTGCGGCGCAGATCGGCAGCATGCGCGCCAACGAAGAGGTGGACGCGCTGGCCACCATGGGTGTGAACCCGGTGGACTTCCTGGTGCTGCCGCGCGTGCTGGCCCTGCTCATCGTCGGGCCCATGCTGACCGCCTTCGGCGCGCTGGTGGGCATGGCCGTGGGCTGGCTGGTGGCGGTGGGCATCTACGGCGTGACGCCGCTGGAATACGTGTACGCCAGCGCCCAGGCCATCACCCTGCCGCACGTGGCGGTGGGCCTGATCAAGGGCACCACGTACTCGGTGCTGGTGGCGCTGGCGGGTTGCCTGCAGGGCATGGCGGCGGGTCGCAGCGCGCAGGCCGTGGGCGATGCGACCACGGCCTCGGTGGTGCAGGCCATCGTATGGATCGTGGTGGTGGCCTCGGCCCTCACGGTGGTGTTTCAACGCCTGGACATCTAGCCATGCAAGCCCCATCCGAATCACCGCTGGTGCGCGTCGAGGACCTGACCATGGCCTTCGGCCGCAACGTGATCCAGCGCGACCTGAACTTCGAGATCCTGCCTGGCGAGGTGCTGGCCTTGGCCGGCGGCAGCGGCTGCGGCAAGAGCACGCTGCTGCGCCACCTCATCGGCCTGCAGGTGCCGGCCAAGGGCCGGGTGCTGTACGGCACGCAGGACCTGTACGAGGCCGACGACGCCGAGAAAGCCGCGCTGCTGCGCTCCTTCGGCGTGATGTTCCAGGCCGGCGCGCTGTGGAGCAGCATGACCGTGGGCGAGAACGTCATGCTGCCGATGCAGGTGCTGGCCGACATGGACCCCGAACGGCGCGAGCAGGAGGCGCGCTTCAAGCTCGCGCTGGTGGGCCTGGCGGGCAGCTTCGACGCCGAGCCCGCCACGCTCAGCGGTGGCATGCGCAAGCGCGCCGCCATCGCGCGCGCGCTGGCGCTGAACCCGCAGCTGCTGTTCCTGGACGAGCCGTCCGCCGGGCTGGACCCGCTCACCTCGGCCCACCTGGACGAACTCATCCTGCACCTGCGCGACGACCTGGGCACCACGGTGGTGATGGTCAGCCACGAACTCGACAGCATCTTCGCGCTGGCCGACCGCCTGCTGTTCCTGGACGCGCAGAGCAAGACCATGACGGCGCTCGGCCCGCCCAAGGCCTTGCGGCAGGACGGCCCGGAAGAGGTCCAGCGCTTCCTGCGCCGCGGTGCCGCCGCCCCCGTCAGAGAGGAAAACCACACATGAAACGCAAGGCCAACCCCACCCTCATCGGCACCTTCGTGGTGGCCGGCCTCGCGTTGATCGCGGTGGCCATCATCACGCTGGCCGGCAGCAGCTACTTCACGCGCAAGGAGCGCACCGTGATGTACTTCAGCGGCTCCGTCTACGGCCTGCAGGTCGGCGCCCCCGTGGTGTTCCGCGGGGTGCGCGTGGGCAGCGTGGAGTCGATCGAGGTGTCCTACAACCAGGAGACCGATGCCTTTTCCATCCCGGTGGTGGCCTCGCTGGACAGCGACGCCCTGCGCGGGCTCGACGGCAAGCACGGCGACGCCTCCTCCGATGCCGAGCTGGCGCTGCCCGCCCTGGTGGAACGGGGCATGAGCGCGCAGCTTTCCATGCAGAGCCTGTTGACCGGCCTGCTGTATGTGGACCTGGACCTGCGGCCCAAGCGCGTGACCAGCACGCATGGGACGCGGCGCGGGCTGACGGAGATCCCCACCACGCCCACCGCGATCCAGACCTTCCGCGACCAGCTCGAAGGCATCGACCTGCGCAAGATCACCGACGACCTGGCGGCGATCGCCGCCTCGGCGCGCGCCGTCATCTCGGGGCCGCAATTGAACCAGGCGCTGAGCGACCTCGCCGAGATCACCGCGACCTTCAAGCGCGTGTCCGAGCGGCTCGACAAGCGCCTGGACCCGCTGGCCAACGAGTTGCAGAGTTCGCTGGCGGCCACCCGCACCGCGATGGCCGGCATGGAGAAGGCGGCCAAGTCGGTGAACGACAGCGCCGAGGGCTTTGGCCGCACGTCCGAGCGGGTGTCCGACCTGCTGGCGCCGGACGCGCCGCTGGTGCAGAACCTGCAGCGCGCGGCCAACGAGGTGAGCCGCACCGCTGGCGCGCTGCGCGAGGCCACGGCCGGGGATTCGCAGCTCATGGTGGGCGCCGACCGGGCGCTGGACGACCTCTCGCGCGCCGCCCGTGCGCTGCGCGACCTCGCCGAGGCCCTGGAACAACAACCCGATGCGCTCCTGCGGGGCAGAAAGGTCAACGAATGAACCGCCCAGCCATGAACCGCCGCGGCCTGCTGGCCGCCCTGGGCCTGGGGCCCGTGCTGCTGGCCGCCGGCTGCGCCGGCACCGACGCGCCGCCCACGCGCTGGTACGAACTGCGGGCCGAGCCCCCGGAGCCCCGGCCGGCACCCCGGCCGGGCGATGGCGCGGGGTGGGAAGTCTCGGGCGCGGTGCGCCTGCCCGGCTCGCTGGACCGCGACGTGCTGATGGTCTCCAGCGGCTCGGCGTCCCTGGTGCCGCTGCCGGGGCACCGCTGGGCCGAGCCGCTGCGAGAGAGCGTGCCGCGCCGCCTGGTGGCCGACCTCGCCCTGCTGCGCGGCGAAGGCCTGGTGTGGCGCGCGCCCGCGCCCTCGGGGGCGAACGTGACGCGGCAGCTGCGCGTCGAGGTCGATGCGCTGATGGCCGACAGCGGCCGGCGTGCGCTGCGCCTGCAGGCCCGCTGGTGGCTCACCGACGTCCAGGGCGGGGGCCGGCCGCCCACCCTGGGGCAGGCCGACATCGAGGTGCCGCTGGCCGACGGATCGCCCGACGCCCTGGCGGCCGGGCATCGCCTGGCGGTCTGGCGCCTGGCCCAGCGCATCGCGGGCGGCTGAACGGTCATCGAGGCGACAAACTGCGCGTTCGTCGGCCCGATTTCAGTGCCGGTGGTTCGTGTCGATAGGCCGGAGGTGATCCGATCTTTTGTCTGAACCCCCGAACATGAACCTCTTTCGCCACATGACCGTGAACGCCAAGCTGTGGACCGGCGTCCTTGCCATCGTGCTCGCCCTGGGTGCGATGCTGTCTTTCACCGGTGCCCGCTCCAGCGCCCTGACCCAGGAGGCCGACGAGGTCCTGGGCCGGATGTCCGAGAAAACCGTGATCGCCACCGAATGGGCCGGCCTGACCGAGACCAACGTGACCCGCGTGCAGGCCTCGATCCTGAGCACCGACCCGTCCATCGACCAGCTCTACAAGGACATCATTCCCGTGGGCGTGGCCTCGATCTCCGCGCTGCAGAAGCGGCTGGACGCCATGCCGATGAACGACGCCGAGAAGGCGCAGCTGCAGAAGATCGCCGGCCTGCGCCAGGCCGTGCTGGGCTCGCTGGCCAAGGCCAACGAGATGAAGAAGAACGGCGATGCCGCCGGTGCCGTGGCCGAGATCAGCGCCCGTTTCAACCCCGCCGTGCCGCCCTACGTGGCAGCGCTGCGCGAATTCGCACAACTGCAGACGACCATGCAGGGTGAGGCGCAGGCCCGTTTCTCGGCAGAGCGCGCCAGCAACCTGACCATGGCCAGCCTGCAGATCGGTGTGCTGATCCTGGGCATCATCACCGGCGCCTTCTTCCTCATCCGCAATATCCGCACGCCGCTGAGCGAGGTGATGGTGTTCGCCGAGCGCGTGGCCGGCGGCGACCTGACCGTGCGCATCAACAACGACCGCCGCGACGAGTTCGGCGCGATGACGAAATCCCTCTCGGACATGCGCGACCGCCTGGTGACCGTGGTGGCCGACGTCAAGCGCGGCACCGAGAACATCACCGTGGCCGCGCGCGAGATCGCCTCGGGCAACCACGACCTCTCGTCGCGCACCGAGCAGACCGCCGCCAACCTGCAGCAGACCGCCGCCAGCATCGAGCAGATGTCGGGCGCGATCCGCCAGTCGGCCGACTCCGCGCGCGTGGCCAACCAGCTGGCCGACGTGGCCGGCCAGAGCGCCCAGAAGGGCGGCCAGGTGGTCAACGAAGTGGTGTCCACCATGGAAGAGATCAACCAGGCTTCGCGCAAGATCAACGACATCATCGGCGTGATCGACGGCATCGCCTTCCAGACCAACATCCTGGCGCTGAACGCGGCGGTGGAAGCCGCCCGCGCCGGTGAGCAGGGCCGCGGCTTCGCGGTGGTGGCCGGCGAGGTGCGCAACCTTGCCCAGCGCAGCGCGCAGGCCGCCAAGGAGATCAAGGTGCTGATCGGCGCCAGCGTCGACAAGGTGACCGCCGGCACCGAGCTGGTCGGCCAGGCCGGTCAGACCATGGGCGAGATCGTGGAGAACGTGGTGCGCGTGCGCGACATCATCGGCGAGATCGCGGCCTCGTCCGGCGAGCAGGCCGAGGGCGTCAACCAGATCAACGCCTCGGTGTCCAACCTGGACCAGATGACGCAGCAGAACGCGGCGCTGGTCGAAGAGAGCGCGGCCGCCGCGTCCAGCATGAACGACCAGGCGGTGCGCCTGTCCGAAGTGGTGCGCATCTTCCGCGTGGACGCGGTGGATGCCGCCAGCTCGATCGCCCAACTGAGCGCCAACGACCTGCACAAGCGCAGCAGCCCCGTGGCCGCCAAGCCGGCGGTGGTGAAGGCCAAAGCCGCCGCGCCTGCCGTCAAGGCGGCGCCGGTGGCCAAGGCGGTGGAGAAGGCCCCGGTGAAGCCGGCTGCACCGGTGGCGGCAGCGCCTTCGGTGCCTGCGGCCCCCGTGGTGGCCAAGGCCCACAAGCCCGCGCCCGTGGCCGCTGCGGCGGCAGCCGGCGGTGCGGACGACTGGGAATCGTTCTGAGCGAAGGCCCTGCGGGGCCTTCTTCTTTTCAGTTCACCATCACCAGCTTGCCCTTGACCGAGCGCGATCCCATGATCGCGTAGGCCTTGTGCAGTTCGCTCATCGGCAGGGTCTGGTCGATCACCGGCTTGACCTGGCCCTTGGCGTACATGCCTGCCAGTGCCTGCATCATCTCGGCATTGGCCTTGGGCTCGCGGCGCGCGAAATCGCCCCAGAACACGCCCACGATGCTGGCGCCCTTGAGCAGGGTGAGGTTCAGCGGCAATGCCGGAATCGGGCCGCTGGCGAAGCCCACCACCAGGTAGCGGCCGCGCCAGGCGATCGAGCGGAACGCCGGCTCGGCGAAGTCGCCGCCCACCGGGTCGTAGATCACGTCCGGCCCCTTGCCGTCGGTGAGCTGCTTGATCGCGTCGCGCAGGCCTTCCTTGGGCGTGTGCACGCTGTAGTTGATGGTGGCGTCGGCGCCCAGCTGCATGCACAGCTCGCATTTCTCGTCGCTCGAGGCGGCGGCGATCACGCGCGCGCCCGCCGCCTTGGCGATCTGGATCGCTGCCGTGCCCACGCCGCCGGCCGCGCCCAGCACCAGCACCGTTTCGCCGGCCTTGAGCGCGCCCCGGTCCATCAGCGCGTGCCACGAAGTGGCGTAGATCATGATGAAGGCGGCCGCATCCACCGCCGGAAAGCCGGGTGGCAGCGGCATGCACAGCGCCGCCGGTGCGATGGTGTGGGTGCCGAAGCCGCCCGTGCCGCTCAGGCAGGCCACGCTCTGGCCCACCTGCAGGTGCTTCACGCCGTCGCCCACCGCGCGCACCACGCCGGCGTATTCGGAGCCCGGCACGAAGGGCAGGGCGGGCTTCATCTGGTACTTGTTCTGCACGATGAGCAGATCGGGGAAGTTCAGGCTGGCGGCCTGGATCTCGATCAGCACCTCGCCCGCCTTGGGGGCCGGCGTGGGCAGTTCCTTCCAGGTCAGGGCGTCGACGCCCACGGGGTTCTCGCAGAGCCAGGCATGCATGGTGTGTCCTCGTTCAAGTGGTCGTGAAACCGTTCCATGATAGGCAGCGGGCCGGCCCTTGCGCGGCCGTCGAGGCCATTGCGTGTCCCGAGCGTGACCGGGTTCGATCGACCTAGAATCGCGGCAATGAAAATACTCATCTCCAACGACGACGGTTACCAGGCGCCCGGCATCGTGGCGCTGTACGAAGCCCTCAAGGGGCTGGCCGAGGTGGAGGTGGTGGCTCCCGAGCACAACAACAGCGCCAAGTCGAACGCGCTGTCGCTGCATTCGCCGCTGTACGTGCACCAGTCGCACAACGGATTTCGCTATGTGAACGGCACGCCGGCCGACTGCGTGCACATCGCGCTCACCGGCCTGCTGGGTTACCGCCCCGATCTGGTGGTCTCCGGCATCAACAACGGCGCCAACATGGGCGACGACACGATCTATTCCGGCACCGTGGGCGCGGCCATGGAGGGCTACCTGTTCGGCGTGCCGGCCATCGCCTTTTCACAGACTGAAAAGGGCTGGGCCCACCTGGAAGACGCCGGCCGGATGGCCGCGCGCCTGGTGTCGCAGCTGCTGCCTTCGCTGGAGAACGGCCCGCCCGCCGAGCCCTGGCTGCTCAACGTCAACATCCCCAACCGGCCGCTGGCCGAGCTGCGCGGCTTCAAGGTGGCGCGCCTGGGCCGGCGCCATGTGGCCGAGCAGGTGATTTCGCAGACCAACCCGCGCGGCGAGACCATGTACTGGATCGGCAGCGCGGGCAAGGCCAAGGACGACGCGGAGGGCACGGACTTCCATGCCTCGCTGCAGGGCTACGCCACCATCACCCCGCTGCAGGTGGACCTGACCGACCACGACCGTCTGGCGTACTGGGCGCCCACGGCCGCGAGCCTGTCGACGGGCGGTACCGGCTCGTGAAGCGCGGTCTGCCGGTGCCCCCGCCGTCGTCGTCCGCGCCCGCGCCGGGTGCGCGGCCAAGGCCGGGCTTTCCGGCGCGCCTGCCCGCCGCAGCCCCTGCGCCCGTGCCGCGCAACCAGCTGCAGCCTCGGCCTGCCGCGCGCGCCGTGGCGCCGCCACCCCCGCCGCAACCCAAGGCCGTGCCGCGGGTGCCGGCCCATCCGGTGGCCCCCACCGGGGTCGGCATGGAGTCGCAGGCGGTGCGCGCCGCCATGGTGCGCAAGATCCAGGGGCAGGGCGTCACGCACCCCGGGGTGCTGGGCGCCCTGATGGCGGTGGAACGCCACCGCTTCGTCGACTCGGCGCTGGTCAACCAGGCCTACGAGGACACCAGCCTGCCCATCGGGCTGGGCCAGACCATTTCCAAGCCGGGCGTGGTGGCGCGCATGCTGGAGCTGCTCTGCCAGGGCCGCCAGGAGAAACTGGGCCGGGTGCTGGAGATCGGCACCGGCTGCGGCTACCAGGCGGCCTTGCTCAGCCATCTGGCGCGGGAGGTCTACAGCATCGAGCGGCTCAAGGGGCTGCACGAGAAATCGCGCGAGAACCTTCGCTGGTTCCGCCTCTCCAACCTGCACCTGCTGTTCGGCGATGGCATGCTGGGGTACGCCCGGGGCGCCCCCTATGCCGCCATCATCGCGGCGGCCGGGGGCGACGACATTCCGCAGGCGTGGATCGACCAGCTGGCCGTGGGCGGCCGCCTGGTGGCGCCCGCGGTCACGTCGGCAGGGCGGCAAAACCTGGTGGTGGTGGACAAAACCGCCACCGGCATCGTCCGCACCGAGCTGGAGGCCGTGCTCTTTGTGCCTCTAAAATCGGGTATCGCATGAAGTTGCACCCCTTCCGGGTGGTGCAACCTGTCTTTTTTCAGGACCCTGACCGCGCTGGCGGCCAGGGTTCCTCGCAATCCGTGGGAGTTTTCATGAACAAGCGTGTTTTCCAATGCTCGGGGCGTCCCCAGGAGTCGGGTCGTCCTGCATGGCGAGGCGTCGCGGTCATGTCCATGCTGGCGGCGCTGATGGTGGTCGCCGGCTGTTCCTCCACCCGCCTGGACCGCCCTGCGCCCGTGGAAGAGCGGGGCGGTTCCGCCGCCCCCCGCCCGGCCGAAGTGGTGCCCATGCCGGGTGCCGAGAACGCCGGCAAGCCGGGCTACTACACCGTCAAGGCCGGTGACACCCTGTTCCGCATCGCGCTGGACAACGGCCAGAACTGGCGCGACATCCAGGCCTGGAACAACCTCACCAACCCGAACGCGCTCGAAGTCGGCCAGGTGCTGCGCGTGCAGCCGCCGGGGTCCAGCACCACGGCCACCGCACCGTCGGGCCCGACCACGAGCCCGGTGACCAGCGCAGGCGTGGCCTCCCGCCCCCTGTCGGAAAGCACGCCGCCTGCGGCCTCCACGTCCCCCAGCACCCCGCCGGCCCCTGCACCCGCTCCTGCAGCAGGCGGCGCCGACGAGATCAGCTTCATCTGGCCGGCCCAGGGCTCGGTCATCACGCCGTTCGACGAGGCCAACAACAAGGGCGTGTCGATCGCCGGCAAGATCGGCGACCCCGTGGTCGCGGCGGCCGACGGCCGGGTGGTCTATGCCGGTGCCGGCCTGCGCGGCTATGGCAACCTGATCATCCTGAAGCACAACAACACCTACCTCACCGCCTACGCCCACAACCAGGCGTTGCTGGTGCGTGAAGACCAGGCCGTGCGCCAGGGCCAGAAGATCGCCGAAATGGGCAGCAGCGACACCGACCGCGTGAAGCTGCACTTCGAGGTGCGCCGACTGGGCAAGCCGGTCGATCCGATGGCCCACCTGCCCAAGCGCTGATCCGCCGGCGCGGCATGGCCTGGCCGGTTCTGGTTTTCGACATCGAGTCGATTCCCGATGTGGCCGGGCTGCGCGCCCTGCGCGGCGCCGGGCCCGGCCAGACCGACGAGCAAGTCCACGCGGCCTGGCTGGCCGAGCGCCAGGAAAAAGGCCAGAGCGACTTCGCGCCCCTGCACCTGCAGCGCGTGCTGGTCATCAGCTGCGTGTTCCGCAACGCCGAGGGCCTGCGCATCCACTCCTTCGTCGACCGCGACGGCCAGAGCGAAGGCCGCGTGGTGCAGGCCTTCTTCCACTCCATCGAGAAGCACACGCCCCAACTGGTGAGCTGGAACGGCAGCGGCTTCGATCTGCCGGTGCTGCACTACCGGGGTCTGCGCCACGGGGTGGAGGCCAGCAAGTACTGGGATCTCGGCGAGGACGACCGCGAGTTCAAGTGGAACAACTACATCAGCCGGTACCACATGCGCCACCTGGACCTGATGGACCTGCTGGCCATGTACTCGCCCAAGAACAACGCGCCGCTGGACGCCATGGCCAAGCTCTGCGGCTTTCCGGGCAAGCTGGGCATGGACGGTTCGCAGGTCCACGCGCAGTACCTGGCGGGGCGCATCGAGGACATCCGCCGCTACTGTGAGACCGACGTGATGAACACCTACCTGGTGTATTGCCGTTTCCAGAAGATGCGCGGCGGGCTGACCGAGGCCGAGTACGAGCAGGAAATCGCCATGGTGAAAGAAACGCTGGGCAACCTGGCGCCGACCGAGCCGCATTGGGACGAGTACCTCGGGGCCTGGGCCTGAGACAATCGGGGGATGACAGCGTCCTCTCCCCACGAAAACAGCCTTCTCACCACGGCCCGCGACGAAGCGGCCCCCGAATCTTCTGACCGCGTCCTGCCCGAGGGCTGGCTGGCGGTCGAATCCCTCGACATCGATGCCCAGGGCATCGCCCGCCGGCCCGACGGCAAGGTGGTGTTCATCGAAGGCGCGCTGCCCTTCGAGCAGGTCAGCGTGAACGTGCACCGCAAGAAGAACAACTGGGAAGCCGGCACGGTGACGGCGATCCACCGCGAGTCTTCGCAGCGCGTGCGGCCCGGCTGCCCGCACTTCGGCCTGCACGCCGGCGCCTGCGGCGGCTGCAAGATGCAGCACCTGCACGAGGCCGCCCAGGTGGCCGTCAAGCAGCGCGTGCTGGAAGACAACCTCTGGCACCTGGGCAAGGTCCGGGCCGAGACGATGATGCGGCCCATCGAAGGCCCGGCCTGGGGCTACCGCCACCGCGCGCGCCTCTCGGTGCGCCATGTGCACAAGAAGGGCGAGGTGCTGATCGGCTTTCACGAGCGCAAGAGCCGCTACGTGGCCGACATGCAGGTCTGCCCGGTGCTGCCGCCGCACGTGAGCGCCATGCTGATGCCCTTGCGCGAGCTCATCTTCGGCATGGACGCGCGCGAGACCTGCCCGCAGATCGAACTGGCCAGTGGCGACGACGTGACGGCGCTGGTGCTGCGCCACCTGGAGCCGCTGAGCGAGGACGACTTGGCGCGCCTGCGCGCCTTCGGTGCCCGGCATGGCGTGCAATGGTGGCTGCAGGCCAAGGGGCCCGACACCGTCAAGCTGCTCGACGAGGGCGGCGAGGTGCTGTCGTATGCCTTGCCCGAGTTCGGCATCACCATGCCGTTCAAGCCGACCGATTTCACGCAGGTCAATCCCTTCATCAACCGTGTGCTGGTGGTGCGCGCCCTGCGCCTGCTCGATGCCCGGGCCGACGAGCGCGTGATCGACTGGTTCTGCGGCCTGGGCAACTTCACGCTGCCGATCGCCACCACGGCGGGCGAGGTGCTGGGCATCGAGGGCAGCGAGGCCCTGGTGGCGCGCTCGCGCGAGAACCTGGCGGGCAACCAGGCCGGGCGGGACCGCCCGCTGGCCCCCACCACCTTTGCGGCGCGCAACCTGTTCGAGATGACGCCCGAGCTGCTGGTGGCCGACGGCGTGGCGCAGAAGTGGCTGGTGGACCCGCCGCGCGAGGGCGCGTTCGCGCTGGCCAAGGCCATCGCCGACCTGCACCAGAACCCGGCCCTGCGCGGCGGCTGGACGCCGCCGCAGCGCATCGTCTACGTGAGCTGCAACCCGGCCACGCTCGCGCGCGACGCGGGGCTGCTGGTGCACCAGGCGGGCTACCGCTGCGTGACGGCCGGGGTGGTCAACATGTTTGCCCACACGGCGCACGTCGAGAGCATGGCGGTGTTCGAGCTGGACCCGTCGAAGGTGCCGGGCGCCGATGCGCTGGCGGTGGCCGACGCGGGCTGAATCAGGACTTCTGTGATTCGGCGCCGGGCTTGGCGCCGTCGGCCGCTGCGGGCGCAGCGCCGGACTCGGGTTCGGAGGGCATGCCCACCACCGAGTTCTCCCGCATGTACTGGTCCATCTCACGCCAGCCGGCAAACACGGCGGCCTTGCCGGCGCGCGGGTAGTTGCTGAAGCAGCTTTCGATGCTGCGCACCGCGTGCCGGCAGGCGCTGCCGATGGCCTTGCCCTCGGCTTCCTTCTTCGCCGCGATCTGGGTGGCGGTCTCGATGCCCAGGGCTTCACAGCCAGTCAGCAGGCTGACGGCGGCCAGGAGGCAGAGGGTGAGGGCGGTGTGTCGCATGGCTGGGCGGTGGGTTTCAGCCTTGTTTCGGCGCCTGCGGCCCGAACTTGACGCTTGAGGCGGCAAAAAAATCACATCGCGGGGCCGGCAGGCCAAGAAAAAGGACCCGAAGGTCCTTTTTCGATGGGGTGAGGCCCTGTTTACTCGCGGTCGCCGCCGAACATGCCCAGCAGCATCAGCAGGCTCTGGAAGATGTTGAACAGGCTCAGGTACAGGCCCAGGGTGGCGGTGATGTAGTTGGTCTCGCCACCGTCCACGATGCGCTTGAGGTCGTAGAGCAGGTACAGGCTGAACACCACGATCGCCAGGGTGGCGATCACGGCCATGCCGATCGGGCTGCCCACGAACACGTTGATGATCGCGCCGATCATGATGGCCAGGGCGCCCACGAAGAGCCACTTGCCCAGGCCGGAGAGGTCGCGCTTGATCACGGTCGAGAGGTTGGCCATGATGAAGAACACACCGGCCGTGCCGCCGAAGGCGGTCATGATCAGGCTGGAACCGTTGGAGAAGCCCAGCACCGCCGCCAGCAGGCGCGAGAGCATCAGGCCCATGAAGAAGGTGAACGCCAGCAGCACGGGCACGCCGGCGGCGGAGTTCTTGGTCTTCTCGATGGCGAACATGAAGGCGAAGGCGCCGCCCAGGAAGACGATCAGGCCCAGGCCGCCCGTGAGCGCGGCGGTGATGCCGGTCTGCACGCCGATCCAGGCGCCCAGCACGGTGGGCAGCATGGACAGCGCCAGCAGCCAGTAGGTGTTGCGCATGACTTTGTTGCGCAGCGCGTCGGAGGAAACGGCGGTGCCGAAGCGGCCGCTGGTCTGGACATGGTCGGTCATGGTGGTGATCTCCTTCATCATCTGACGACGTGGGCCGGTCGCTGCGCGTCGGAATGACGCGCAACCGGCGAAATCGCATTGTAGGAGCCCGGTCTGCCGTGGGTGAGGCCGGTCCGACAGCGCATTTTTGGTATGGTCACTTGTGACCTGGGGTGTGCCAATGCACGCGCTATCGTTCTCAGCTTGCGCCCGGGCGCTAAGCTCCCGCTCTGCAATTCCTTCTCTGATTCCCCATTTAGGACCAAGTTCATGAAAAACAAGGCAGTTCTCGAGATCGCCGACGTCAAACTCATCGCCGCTGCGGCCGAAGCCGAAGCGCTGAAGCACAACTGGGCCGTGACCATTGCCATCGTGGACGACGGCGGGCACCTGCTCTGGCTGCAGCGCCTGGACGGCGCGGCCGCGATCTCGGCCCACATCGCCCCCGCCAAGGCCCACACGGCCGCCATGGGCCGGCGCGAGAGCAAGATCTATGAAGACGTGATCAACCAGGGCCGCATGTCCTTCCTGAGCGCGCCCCAGCTCTCGGGCATGCTCGAAGGCGGCGTGCCGATCCTCAAGGACGGCCAGTGCCTGGGTGCGGTGGGTGTGAGCGGTGTGAAGTCGACCGAAGACGCGCAGATCGCGCGCGCGGGCATCGCGGCCATCGGCCTGTAAGCCGGTCCGGGCGTTGCGCCCGGAAAAAATGCCTGGCTAACGAGACGCAAGGTCTCTTGGCTGGCTAAAAACGACGCACGGGGATGGTGATGTCCCCGGGTCGCCCCACGATGAAAAAACGGTTCTAGGCCGGGCTCCGGTGCCGGCCTTGCTTACTTGGTGAGGATCAGCTTGCCCTGCCGCGTGGCGTGCAGCCGGTAGAGCGATCCGTTGTGATGAATGGCCACCACCTTCTGGCCGCGCAGCAGGTCTGCGCTGGGCAACACGGGCACGGGCTGCCCTTCGTACAGGGCCTGCGGCGGCGCTGCATCGGGTGCTGCGCCGGCATCGGCCGGTGCCGGGGTGGTGTCCGTGTTCGGGTTCATGGTGCCGTGGGTTCCGTGATGAAGCCGATCTTGCGCACGCCGCTGCGCTGCGCGCTGGCCATGGCTTGCGCCACACGCTCATAGCGCACCGCCTTGTCGCCGCGGATGTGCAGCTCGGGCTGGGGGTCCTGCGCGGCGGCGGCCGTGAGGCGGTTGGCGAACTCGGCGTCTTCCACGCGCTGGTCGTTCCAGTAGTACACCCCGTCCGCATCCACCGACAGGCGGATGTTCTCGGGCTTGTCCAGCACCTTCTCCATGCTGGCCTGGGGCAGCTCGATGTTGACCGCGTGCTTGATCACGGGCACGGTGATGATGAAGATGATCAGCAGGACCAGCATGACGTCGATGAACGGGATCATGTTGATCTCGCTCATCACCTCATCGTTGTCCGTTTGGGTTCCGATGGCCATGGTTCAGGTCCTCAGGAGGCCTTCTTGATCGGCAGCACCTTGCCGTCGGCCGCGCTGGCGGTGACGCGCGCGCCGGTGACGAAGTAGGCGTGCAGGTCGTGCGCGAAGCGGTTGAGCTGGTGGCTGATGCCCTTGTTGCCGCGCACCAGGGCGTTGAAGCCCAGCACGGCGGGGATGGCGACCAGCAGGCCGAGCGCGGTCATGATCAGCGCTTCACCGATCGGGCCGGCCACGCGGTCGATGCTGACCTGGCCCGCCGCACCGATGCTCAGCAGCGCGTGGTAGATGCCCCAGACGGTGCCGAACAGGCCCACGAACGGTGCGGTGGACGCCACCGAGGCGAGCACCGAGAGGCCGCTCTGCGCGCGGGCGGTGTGGTCGTCCACGCTCTTGCGCAGCGAACGCTCGACCCAGTCGCTCACGTCGAGGCTGTCGTGCAGCTGGCGCTGGGGCGGCGTGCCGTTGTGGCCGTCCTTGTGCAGGATGTGGCGGGTGGCTTCGCGGCCTTCCAGGGCCACGCTGCGGAAGGGGTTGCCTTCGGACGAGCCGAGCTTGTCCAGGCCTTCAGCGAAATCGGCGCTGTGCCAGAAGCCTTCGATGCCCTTGGCCTGGGCGCGCTGGGCGCGCTGGTCCAGCGCCTTCCACAGGATGATGACCCAGGTGGTCAGGGACATCGCCAGCAGCACGATGGCCACCGAGCGGGTGACCCAGTCACCTTGTGTCCAGACGTGGGCCAGGCCCGTTGAAGCGATTTGCGGATCCATGATTCTCTGACTCCTGGGGAAGAGGTGTTGCTTGAAAAATAAAGGCGAAGGGTTCGGAAGGGCGGCTTATCCCAGTTCCCACTTGATCGGGACTTCGACCCACATCGCGCGCGGTTCATTGCCGACCTTGCCCGGCGAATAGCGCCAGCGCATGGCGGTTTCCTTGGTCGCGTTGTCCAGCCGCTCGAAGCCGCTGGATTTGATCAGCTCGACCCGGCTGGGAATGCCGTTGACTTCCACGAACACCCGCACCACGGCGCGGCCTTGTTCGCCCATGCGCCGGGACAGCGAGGGGTAGGGCGGGCGCGGGTTGTTGAGGTAGTCGGCGTTGCTCGAGGGCAGCACGACGCGCGGCGGCGCAGGCGGAGCCGGAGGCGCGGGTGGGGCCGGCGGTGCCGGTTCGGCGGCCACGACCGCAGGCGGTGCGGGCTCGGGCGGTGCCACCACGGGCGCCATCGGCGAGGGCTCCTGCTGCAACACCGGTTGCGGCGTGGGCTCGGGGCGGGGGACGGGCTTCGGCCGTGGCTTGGGCTGCTGCACGGCCGGCGCGGGCGGTGGCGGCGGCGGAACGACCTCGGGCTTGGGAGGCTCGATGATTTCGGCCAGCACCTCCACCGGGATCACCATCTCCACGGCGCGGCGCAACAGGCCGCTCTGCAAGGCCCAGACGGCCAGCACATGAAAACCCACCACCGCACCGACCACCAGGATGCGGCGGTTCAGGCGACGCGGCGGGGCGTCAGGCGTGGGGGAGAAGGGGGGCGCCATGGTGGCACTGGCGGTCGGCATGGTGAAGTGGCAGCGTGGCTCGGCAGAAGGGTGACGTGGGGGCTGCGGTGAAGCCCTCGTTATGAACTATCTGTGTCGAAAAATCCACCACGCAGCGATCAGCATGAGCATGAGACTGGCGCCGAGGACGGCGAGGCCGGTGGTCATGGAGGTCCTTTCGCGTGGCCGACGGCGCGGCAGGTGGCGGGAAACTGCGGTCGATTCTAAACGAGAATGTTTCGCATTCTCATGATTCCGCCAAAAAAGTGCTCCTTTTTTTAGTGGGTGGACGGCGCCAGCACGGTGAAGGCCTCGGCCAGCGTGCGACAGCCAGTGAGCGCCATCGCGATTTCCAGTTCGTCCCGCAGCAGGCGCAGCACATGGGCGACGCCGGTTGCGCCCGCGGTGGCCAGGCCGTGCAGCACCGGGCGACCCACCAGCACGGCGCTGGCGCCCAGACCGACGGCCTTGAGCACGTCGGTGCCGCGGCGGATGCCGCCATCCACCAGCAGGGGCAGATCGCCTTGCACGGCCTGGGCGATGCGGGGCAGGGCGCCGGCGGTGGTGACCGCCGTGTCGAGCGTGCGCCCGCCGTGGTTGGACACGATCAGGCCCGAAGCGCCAGCGGCGACGGCCTGCCGCGCATCGCCGGGATGCAGGATGCCCTTGAGCAGCACCGGCAGGCGCGTGATCGAGCGCAGCCAGGCCACGTCGTCCCAGCCGGGGGCGTGGGTGAGCAGGTCGTCGAACAAGGGGCTCTGGCCGGCGGCGAGGGCCCGCGCTGGCGGCGGCCGCAGGCCGGCCAGGTTGACCGCGCTCACATTGGCGGGCAGGCGAAAGCCGCTGCGCCGCTCGCTGTCGCGGGCGCCCTGCACCGGGGCGTCCACGGTGAACACCAGCGCTTCGAACCCGGCGGTCTCCGCGCGCCGCACCAGGTCGGCGGTGAAGCCGCGATCGGCTTGCAGGTAGAGCTGGAACCACAGCGGGCCGCGCCCGGGTTCGGGCAGGAAGGCGGCGGCGATCTCGTCGAGCGGCGCCGAGGCCTGGGTGCTGAACACCAGGCCCGCCCCCAGCGCGGCGCAGGCCAGGGCGGTGGCGTGCTCCCCGTCCGGGTGGGCCAGGCGCTGGTAGGCCATGGGCGCCACCAGGATCGGGTGCGCCAGCGTGCGGCCCAGCAGATCCACGCGGGTGTGGCCGCCGGCCAGCGGCTTGAGCACGCGGGGCAGCAGCTCCAGGGCGCGCCAGGCATCGATGTTGCGGGCGAAGGTCAGCTCGTCGGCCGCCGCGCCGAACAGGTAGGCCCAGGTGGCGTCGTCCAGCGCGCGGCGGGCGTGGCGCTCGTGATCGGCCAGGGTGGCGACGTCCGGGGGCAGGGCGGGGTGGGATGTCATGGTGTCGTGGGGATGCGGCGGGCTTGGTGGCGGTGCAGCAAAAACAGGAGCAGTCCGGGCAAGGGCCTTGTCCTGATGTTTATAATAGGAACAATTCTCATTTGTAGTTCATTATTGTCCATGCCGGGCCGGTTTCATCGACCTGCGCATGCCTCGGCGAATTCTGGTCCATGCGAAAAAACCTTCATCCCCTGCTTCTGTCTGCCCTGTTCGTGGGGGCGGTGGCACTGCCCGGTCTGGCGTCTGCCCACAGCCTGTTGCTGACCTGCAAGCCCGCCGCCGCGGACATGGTGCGCTGCGTCGGCGAGTTCTCGGACGGCAGCGACGCGGTCGGCATGGGGGTTCAGGTGAAGGCCTACGACGAGCGCGTGCTGGCCAAGGGCACCCTGGGCGGTGATTCTTCCTGGCAGTTCAAACGGCCTGCCGGCGAGTTCTTCGTGCGCCTGGATGACGGCGGCGAGCACTCCGCCGAGGTCGATCACACCGACGTCAAACCATGACCACGCAAGTGGTGCGCCCTGCGGGCGCAGGGCATGAAACCCTGTGGGTGGTGCTGGCGGCGGCCTGCGTGCTGCTGGTGGCGGCGATCCTGATCGGCGCGCGCGCGCAGCCGCTGGCGGCCGCCGCGCTGTCGTCGCACCAGATCGACGCGCGCACCCAGCTCAATGCGGCGGAGCAGGGCGTGCACGCCGATCTGCTCGTGGCGGCCGAAGAGATCACCGCCCTGATGGAGGCCGACAAGGCCGTGCCGGGCATCGAACAACTGCGCGGCATGGACCTGCCGCCCTTCGTCACCGGCGTCGGTGCGGCCGCGCGCGGCGGACACGAGTGGCGCACCCAGGTGCAAGGCCACGAGGTGGCCTACGTAGGGCGCAGCGCGGCACCGGAGGTGGCGGCGTCGGTCCTGCTGCGCCTGCCCGCCAAGGGCGAGGGCAACGCACCGGCCCAGGCCCATGCGCACGAGGACGAAGTCGAGGTCTGGGTGCGCCGCGAAGGCGCCAACACCTGGCCCGAGCAGCTCGACGACGCATCGCTCACGCGCCAGGGCTGGCGCCAGGTGGTGGTGCGCTACGACGCCGGCGTGACGCGCAAAGACACCGCGCACTGACCGCCGCCCGCCTTTCCGTTTTTCTTTCTTTCGGGATTCCTCTCATGTCAGACCACCACCTGCCTTCCGCGCGCCGGCGCCACCTGCTGTCGGCGATGGCCTGGGCGCCCCTGGCCCTGGCGGCCACCAGCGTGCCGGCCTGGGCCCAGGCGCGCAAGCTGCGCGTGGGCGTGACGCTGCACCCCTACTACAGCTATGTCGCCAACGTGGTGGGCGATCTGGCCGAGGTGGTGCCTGTCATTCCTGCCGGCTTCAACCCGCATGCCTACGAGCCGCGCACCGAAGACATCAAGCGCATCGGTTCGCTCGATGTGATCGTGCTCAACGGCGTGGGCCATGACGACTTCGCCGGCCGCATGATCGCGGCCAGCGAGAAGCCCGACCTGAAGGTGATCGAGGCCAATGCCCAGGTGCCGCTGCTCGCGGCGGTGGGCACCGGCCGGGGCACCTCGGGCAAGGTGGTGAACCCGCACACCTTCCTGTCGGTGACGGCATCGATCTCGCAGGTCAATACCATCGCCCGCGAATTGGGCAAGCTCGATCCGGCGAACGCCAACGCATACACCGCGAACGCGCGCGCCTACGCCCAGAAGCTGCGCAAGCTGCGCGCCGACGCCCTGGGCCAGCTGGCCCAGGCGCCCGCCAGCGGCCTGCGCATTGCCACGATCCATGGTGCCTACGACTACCTGCTGCGCGAGTTCGGCCTGGAAGTGGCGGCGGTGGTGGAGCCGGCGCACGGCATCGAGCCCAGCCCCTCGCAGCTCAAGGGCACCATCGACCAGATCCGCTCGCTCGACGTGAAGGTGATCTTCTCGGAGATGGACTTCCCGTCCGCTTACGTCGACACCATCCGCCGCGAAACCGGCGTGCGCCTGTACGCGCTGACGCACATCTCGCACGGCCCGTACACGGCCGACAAGTTCGAGAACGAGATCGCCCGCAACCTCGCCACCGTGGTGCGCG
>Ga0247823_10000215_pt1 | contig 49099 bp, 48 predicted proteins | sample 13C_PalmiticAcid_2_FD_192426 | JGI IMG/M metagenome (GOLD analysis project Ga0247823, IMG submission 192426) | Soil microbial communities from agricultural site in Penn Yan, New York, United States - 13C_PalmiticAcid_Day30 | ecosystem: Environmental > Terrestrial > Soil > Agricultural land... | reverse complement strand
GCCGGGCCGCGGCGAGGTCGCCCGCGGCCCGGCTGTGGTGGACCAACTCGGCCAGCGCCGCGTCCCCGTCCTGCCGCCCAAGCGCCGCCGCGATCGCCGCGTGCCCCCGCAACCGCTCGCGCGTGGCCATCCCGTGCGCGATCGCCGTCGCGAGTACCGGAGGCTGGACCTCGACCGTGCCGTCACTGTGCCGCGTGACTATTCCGGCGTCGACAGCGCGCAACAGCGCTGGTTCTATTGTGTCCCAAGCCAACCGGCACACCCGGGTCAGCAGCAGCCCGCTGACGGGTCTGCGCGCCAACGCGACCGCGGCCACGACCCGCCGTGTCACGGGGGAGAGCCCAGACAGGCGCTCGGCGGCGACCTCCGCGATCACTGGTGGAACGTCGTGCCGGTCGGCCTCCAGCAACGCTTTCGCGAACAGTGGGACACCACCGGTGAGCCGGTGCGTCTCGGCGGCCTGGCCGTCGGCTCCCATCGCGGCCACCTCAGCGATGGTCAGTGGACCAAGGTCGACGCGAAGCAGGCGCCCGGCAGCCGACTCCAGCCGCCCGCCGAGCGGAGCGCTGCCCGCGTGCGTCACCAGCAACACGAGGCCGCCGGGCGGCCGAGTCGCGAGATACCGCAACACCTGCCGCGATTCGGGGTCGGCGTGTTCCACGTCCTCGACCACGACTGTCGCCCGCGCGACCAAGGCGCGTATCGCGACACAGACCGCGTGTTCGTCCTCGTCGATCGCTTCGACGGCGCGGTTTGCCAGTCCCGGGTCGGCGCCCGCCTCGACCAGCCCGGACACCACTTCCCTGGCCACCACGTACGCGCCGTTTGGTAGGCCACGACAGCCGACTACGACGGAAGGCCGCGCGAGCACCTGCTGGACCAGCCAAGACTTCCCGATCCCGGGTGGTCCGCCGATCACGACCACGGCGGGCGGGCAGTCCAGCGCCGAGCGAATCCGCGCCGCTATCGCGTCCCGCTCGGCCATGCTGTCGCCTCCTCACTGAATAAGAGGCGAAGACGGTGATCTGGACACGCGGGTGGCGGATTGTCGCCGGCTTCAGCGCGAGTAGACGTCGACCATCGTTTGCGGTGCGATGGTGGCGGGCCTGTCGCTGACCTGTCCGTCGCCGATCTCGACCACACGCCACCGGCCGTCCGCTCGTAGGACGAGGTCGACGGTGATGAACGGCAGCTTCAAGTCGGCGACAAGCGGACTGACCTGGGTCAGGTCGGGGTCGGCGAGTGGCAGGTCGGGGGTGTCTGGGTGCGGCCCGATGAGCACGCACCCGCCGTTGACCCACCAGGTCCTTGTCTCGGACGAAGTGAACTCCTCGAACTCGCGCAAGACGAATCCGCCGACCATGTCGTCCGCTCGTAGTTCGCGGAACCGGCTCGCCACCGCCCAGGCGGCCTCGGTGTCGCTCGACTCGGGTATGAACGCCGCCTCGGCCCAGTAGTGCTTCATGGACTTGGTGTAGTCACGTAGGACGGCCGGGCCGGGGCCAAGCTCCACGCATGCGCGGTCGAACGCGATCCGGTCGTCCCCGACCGTCCACACCGATCGCGGCGTCACCGACTCCAGACTCGGATACCAGCCCGGAAGCTCGTGGGCACGCCGATACTGCTCAGCGCTGGTGCGCAGCGTGACTCCCCGCCGGGCAAGCGCCCCGGAGAACGCCTCGTATCGCTCGCCGCGCAGCATCCAACCGCGGTAGACCGCGTCGTCATCCGCCGGAACTCGGCGGACGGCCTCGTCGGCGTCGCCCGACGCCAGTGCGTCATGGTCGACAAGGGCGACCTTGATCCCCGACGCCCGGGCGGCGTCGGCCTCCGCGCCGAAGTGCGCGTCAGGACGGCGGGGGCGGAGCACATCGGCGGGGACCAGCAGCAACATGTCCCCATGCTGCCCATTCCCCGGCGTCGTGTCGCGGTGATTTCAGTTGAGCCGGAAGACCTGGGCGGCCTTGGTCGGGTTGACGAAGTCCATCGGCACCACGCCGACCATGGCCTTGGTGAACCCACCCAAGTAACCCGCCACCTTCGGCGCGATCGCGTTCGCCGCGTCCCGGGGCCAGAGACCCCAACCCCAGGACGACGTGAAGGTGACGAAGAGCCCACCCCCACTCTGCCGCGCCGAGTCGAGGTGCCGCTGCACCCCCGGCCACTTGCGCGAGTAGAGATCGAAGATCGTGGCGATGTCGTAGTCGTCGGCGATGTCGAGGCTGTTCCAGCGGATGCCGGGCACACCACCGTTGTCGGCGATGACGACGACCTTCCCGCGCGCCGTGCCCAGGGATGGCACGTCGGCGCCGATGTGGAACAGGGTTGGGTACTGACGCTGGTAGTTGGCGAACACGGCCCCGAACGCGCTGTCGGAGGCGGTCGAGTACTCCTGTTTGACGCGCATGAGGATGGTCTCGCGCGGGTGTGTCTGCAGGAACGCCGCACACTGGTTGAGCACGTCGCCGAACATGAGCCCCTGGTAGTAGGCGCCGTGGTGCATCGCGAACACGTTCTCGATCAGCCTGCACCGGGTGTCGAGGAACCGGACCCCGGCGGTGAGCTGGTCGGCGATGGTCAGATCCTGGTTGGCGACCGCTGGGCCACCGCTCCGGGTCGCTGAGCCGTGGGAGCCGGGGATGCTGAGGCGGGCCAGGGAGATCGCGTCGGGGAGGGCGGCCATCCAGTCGGTGGAGGTCGCCGCTGCCGCTGTGCCCGCGGTCAGGCCGGTGGTGATCGCGCCCGCGGCGAGGATCCGGCCGAAGGTCCTGCGTGACATCGCCTGGTCCATGTCCGCTCCATCCCATGACGTGATGAAGATTCACATTAGCCGGGTAGTCGAGCTGGGGGAGCCCGTCGGCTGTCGTGGTCCGACCGGCCGCAGGCCAAGGTGGCGCGCGTGATCATGCGTTGCCTGAGCAATGGGTAGGCTGGAGGGAGTGACCCAGACGCATAAAGAGATCTTCGAACGGTACGTCTACGCCGGTGCGATCACCCGGAACCCCGACGCGATAGCGGAGATGTTCACCGAGGACGGCGTGTTCGAGGCGCCGCTGCTGCCCGCGGGTCATCGGCTGCCCCGCCGCCTGGTCGGTCGGGACGCGATTCGAACGGGGATCGCCGCGTATCAGCGTGAATTCGCCTTCGACGGCACGGTGAACCTCGCGGAATCCGCCTACGTCCTGCACGAGACAGCCGAACCCGACGTGTTCATCGTCGAGATCGACACGGTGCTCGACGACGCCGCGGGTGGGCGGATGACGATGGCGCTCGTGCAGATCTTCCGAGTCCGCGATGGGCGGATCGCCATGCTGCGCGACTACTTCGCCGTCACCCCTGAGTAGCCGACAGGGTCGCGCGCAGGGCGATGAGGCCGTGGATGAACGCGTCGAGGGCTAGTTCGAAGCTGTCGGCGTCGATCTCGTCGGCGTGTTCTCGCAGGCGGTGGGCCTGGTCGAGGTGCGGATACCGGTCGACATACACCTGTACGTCGTCCTCGAAGCCGCGCGAGAAGGAACTCATCGCCGCGCCCAGGACCAGGTACTTGGTGGAGGCGCCGATCATGGTGGCGTAGCGCGGGGGCCAGCCCGCCCGGACCAGACCGCCGTGGACGGCGTCGGCGCGGGCAAGGGCGGTCTCTCGGCGGGCGGGGCCGGAGGCGATGACGGGGACCATGTTGGGGTGGGCGGCCATGGCGGCCCGGTAGGAGCGGGCCCAGGTTCGGACGCCCGCCGCCCAGTCGGTGGCGAAGTCGCTGGTATCCACTGTGGACATAATGTAGTCGGCGATGTCTTGCAGTAGTTCATCTTTGGTGCGGTAGTGCGAATACAGCGACGGGGCCCGCACGCCGAGGTCGCCCGCCAGCTTGCGCATGGACAGACCGCCGAGGCCGTCGGCGTCCACCATCGCCAGGGCGTGCGCGCGGATGCGGGCTCGGCTCAGCAGTGGGGTGCTCGGGCGGGGCACGGGTGTCTCCTGGCTCACGTTGGTGGTCGCGGGCTGTCGGGCCTATCCTGAGTAAACCTAACACCGTATGGTTTATCCAGGGAGCGTCATGGACCTCGCACTCAGCGACGAGCAGCAGGCCCTGTGGGATCTCGCGCGTGACTTCATCGACAGGGAAGTCGTGCCGAACGCGGCCGAGTGGGATCGGCGGGAGCAGGTCGACCGGGCGATCGTGGGCAAGCTCGGCGCGGTCGGATTCCTCGGTATGACGATCCCGGAGGAGTACGGCGGCTCCGGCGGCGACCACCTCTCGTACTGCCTGATGATGGAGGAACTCGGCCGCGGCGACTCCGCGATCCGGGGCATCGTCAGCGTGTCCCTCGGCCTGGTCGGCAAGTCCATCGCCTACTGGGGCGACGAGGAGCAGAAGCGGCACTGGCTGCCCCGGCTCAGCTCCGGCGAGTCCCTGGCCTGCTTCGGCCTGACCGAGCCCGACACCGGCTCCGACGCGAGCAGTCTGGCCACGCGCGCGGTGCGCGACGGGGACGACTACGTCATCACCGGCTCCAAGATGTTCATCACCAACGGCACCTGGGCCGACGTCTCCCTCATCTTCGCCCGCACCGGCGGCCCTGGCCCGAAGGGGATTAGCGCGTTCCTCGTGCCCACCGACTCCGCTGGGTTCGCCCATCGCGAGATCAAGGGCAAGCTCGGCCTGCGCGGCCAGTCGACCGGCGAACTCGTCCTCGACGGCGTCCGGGTGCCCGCGTCGGCCCGGCTGGGCGAGGAAGGCGTCGGGTTCAAGATCGCGATGTCGGCGCTCGACAAAGGCCGGATGTCGGTGGCGGCGGGCTGCGTCGGCCTGGCCAAGGGCGCGCTCGACGCGAGCGTCAAGTACGCCACCGAGCGCACGCAGTTCGGCAAGCCGATCGCCGGTTACCAACTCGTGCAGGAGATGCTGGCGGACATGGCTGTCGCCACCGAAGCGGCGCGGCTGCTCGTCTGGCGGGTGGCCGACCTGATCGAGCGCGGTCAGCCCTTCGGCACCGCCGCCTCCATGGCCAAGCTGTTCGCGAGCGAGAACGCCGTGTCGGCGGCGAACCTGGCCATCCAGGTCTTCGGCGGCTACGGCTACCTCGACGAATACCCCGTCGCCAAGTATCTGCGCGACGCGCGCGTCATGACGCTTTATGAAGGCACCAGCCAGATTCAGAAGCTGCTCATTGGCCGCGCTCTCACTGGGATCAACGCTTTCGTGTAAGGAGCGACATGGATTTCTCGCTGAGCCCTGAGGAACGCGAAGTCCGCGACTGGGTGCGCACGTTCGTCCGCAAGGAGATCATGCCCCTGGAGGCCGAGGTACTGCGGCGCGAGCGGGCCAACGAGCCGGGACTGCCCGCCGACGAGCTGAAAGCGTTGCAGCTCAAGGCGAAGGAGTCCGGCTTCTGGGGCGTGCAGACGCCGCAGGAGTACGGCGGCATGGGTCTCGGCGCGGTCATGACGGCGCTGCTCGAAGCGGAACTGGGCCGCTCGTTCGTCCCGTTCCGCTTCGGCGGCGCCGCCGACAACATCTTGTATCACGCCAACGATGAGCAGAAGCAGCGCTATTTGCTGCCGACGATCAGCGGTGAGCGCAAGTCCTGCTTCGCCATCACCGAGCCGGGCGCCGGATCCGACGCCAAGGCGATCCGGACGTCGGCGCGGCAGGACGGCACCGACTGGGTCATCAACGGCGAGAAGACGTTCATCACCGGCGGCCACGAGGCCGACTTCACGATGGTCTTCGCGGTGACAGACAAGGAAAAGGGCGCCAACGGGGGCGTCACCTGCTTCCTGGTCGACCGGGAGGCGGGCTGGAAGTCCGAGCCGATCGACACCATGGGCCAGTGGGGTCCGGCGGCGCTGGTGTTCCAGGACGTCCGGGTGCCAGAGGAGAACATCCTCGGTGAGGTCGGCCGCGGGTTCGAGCTGGCCATGCAGTGGATCGGCCGCGGCCGCTACCTGCTGCCCGCGCGGGCGCTCGGCGCGTGTGAGCGGCTCGTCGGGATGGCGATCGAGCAGGCCAACACCCGGGTGACCTTCGGCAAGCCGATCGCCGAGTACCAGGCGATCCAGTGGATGATCGCGGACTCCGCGGTCGAGATCGAGGCGCTGCGTTGGCTGGTGCTGCACGCGGCCTGGCTGGTCGACACCGGCGCCGATTCACGGCAGGCGCAGTCGGTGGCCAAGCTGTTCGGCGGGGTCAAGGCCAATGAGATCGTCGACCGGGTCCTACAGGTCCACGGCGGCATGGGCTACACCCGCGAACTGCCGGTGGAACGCTGGTACCGGGAGTTGCGGCTGCTGCGGATCTACGAGGGCACCGACGAGATCCAGCGCCGCACCATCGCGCGCAACCTGCTCAAGGGTCACGCGTCGGTGTCCGGCGCACTCGGCTAGGTTCGGTTCAGTTCCACGACGTGAGGAGTGCTCGATGGTCAGGGCCGCTGTGCTTTCCGAGCAGGGGAAGCCGCTGCAGGTCACCGAGATCGTCCTGCCCGAACCCGGCCCGGGACGCGTGCGCGTGCGGGTGGTCGCGGCGGGGGTCTGCCACTCGGACCTGTCCCTGGCCAACGGCACGCTGCGCCAGCCGGTGCCCGCGGTGCTCGGCCACGAGGGCGCCGGTGTCGTCGTCTCGGTGGGGGAGGGCGTGACGAGCGTCGCCCCCGGTGACCACGTGTTGCTGAACTGGGCGCCGCCATGCCGGACGTGCTGGTACTGCGAGGCGGGCGAGCCTTACCTGTGTGAGCGGGCCGCCGACGCCGCCGAGATCCCGCACGCCGAACTGGCCGACGGGACGCCGCTGTACCCGGGGCTGGGCGCCGGGGCGTTCGCCGAGGAGACGATCGTCCCCGAGCGTGGCGCGGTGAAGATCCCCAAGGACATCCCGCTGGAGCAGGCGGCCGTGCTCGGCTGCGCGGTGCTGACCGGTGCGGGCGCGGTGTTCAACACCGCCGAGGTCCGACCCGGCCAGTCCGTGGTCGTTATCGGTGTCGGCGGGGTCGGGCTGTCGGTCCTGCAGGCCGCCAGGATCGCCGGGGCGGGACCGATCATCGCGGTCGACACGTCCGCGGCGAAGGCCGAGTTGGCCCTGGCCCAGGGGGCCACCGACTTCCTCGTCTCCGACGAGACCACCGCCAAGGCGGTTCGGAAGCTGACCTCGGGCCGCGGTGCCGACGTCGCCTTCGAGTGCGTCGGACACCCGGCCGCCATCCGCACGGCGTGGTCGTCGAGCAGGCGCGGTGGCCACGTGGTGATCGTCGGCGTCGGCTCGGCCAAGGCGAAGGTCGAGTTCAACGCGCTGGAGCTCTACTACTTCGGCCGCACGCTGACCGGCTGCCTGTTCGGATCATCCGACCCGGACGTCGACGTGCCCCGGCTGCTCGACCTGGTCCGAAGTGGACAGCTCGACGTGTCGAGCCTGGTCACCTCCACCACCGACCTGGACGGCATCGAGGCCGCGTTCACCGACATGCGCGAAGGTCGGGGCGCCCGCACGCTCGTGCGATTGGGCGCCTGAGCCGTCACATGCCTTCGGAGCACCACTTCCCGGACTCGTGCTCCAGCTTCAGCGTCCTCGTGCGGGTCTGGCCGTTCAACGTGGATTCGATTTCGGCGTCGGCTTTGTCGCCGTTCTCGGTGACGGACAGAACCTTCATCTTTGCCGTTGCGCCGTGGGAGAACTGGTCGTCGCGGTACTTGACGGCATCCGCGCACAGCACCGCGTTGAGGTCGCTGACGCTGCGGTTGTTGACCGCCTCCACAAAGGAATCGGCCACCGCCCGCGCGCCGCTCGCCTTGCCGCCGCTGTCGGCACCGCCGTTGCCCGCGGTCGTGCTGTCCTTGTCGTCGTTACCGAGGAGGAGGAACAGCGTGACCGCGGCGCCGACCACGAGGACGCCGACGAACGCCAGGATCGCGGGCAGGTTGTCGCGCTTGCCAGGACTTGGGTACGGCTGCTGCGGAAAGCCAGGCTGTTGGGGGTAACCGGGCTGCTGATAGCCGGGCTGCTGTGGGTATCCCTGCTGCGGATGGCCCTGTTGGTATCCGCCTTGCTGATACCCGGCCTGCGGGTATCCCGACGGCTGCTGCTGGTACCCGCCCTGACCGTACGGCGGCTGTGACATTCCGAATCCCCCTGAGTTCGTAACGTGACGTCGCTACAACTTAGCGACCCGCGCCGACACTCAGGGGGAGAACGGAGAGGTCGGTCAGTCCATGCACCAGTCGCCGTCCTTCTTCCGCAGTTCGAGGTCTTCGGTGCGCTGCTTGCCGCTGATCGTCATCTCGACCTTGGCCTCGGCGCTGTCGCCGTTCTCGACGACGCTGACGATCTTCAGGTTCGTCGGGATCCGGTCCTTGTTCTTCTCGAAGATCTCCTGGGGGACCGGGTGCGACTTGTCACAGGCCAACCCGTTGAGGGCGTTGGCGTCGTGGGCCTCGATGGCCGCGACGTAGTCCTCGACTACGCCGCGCGCGCCGCCGCCGGTGAGGGTGAACACCAGGACCAGCACGACGCCGATCACCAGGACGCCCGCGCCCGCGAGGATCCACGGCAGCTTGCTGCGCTGGGCCGGGGCGCCGTAGGGCGGCTGGCCGCCGAACTGCTGCTGCGGGTAGCCACCGGGCTGGGGCTGGCCGAACTGCTGCTGCTGGTAGCCGCCCTGCTGCGGGTAACCCGGCTGCTGCTGCGGATACCCAGGCTGCTGCTGGTAGCCGGGCTGCGGCGCGCCCTGCTGCGGGTAACCCTGCTGCGGGTATCCGCCCTGGTACGGGTCGGGCTGGCCGAAGGGCTGCTGCGGCGGCTGGGACATTTCCGGGCTCCCCCTGGAGACTTTAGGTATTTGGTGCGATCACCGTAGAGGTCCGACGAGGCGTGCGTGTATCCGGTTCCGCCGCCGGCATTTGGGAGACCTATTGCAACACTCTGGCGGTAACGCATCGTGGGCAATTAAGCTGGTCGTATGACCGGACTCGCCATGCACATGAGCGACGGCCTGCTGAACGCGACGACGTCGATGCTGTTCATCGGGGTGGCCGTGGTCGGTGTGGCGATCGCCGCCGCGCGGGCGCGCGGGGACCTCGACGACCGCACCGCGCCGATGGCCGGGCTGGTGGCGGCGTTCGTGTTCGCCGCGCAGATGATCAACTTTCCGGTGCTGCCCGGGGTCAGCGGCCACCTGCTCGGCGGCGCGCTCGCCGCGATCCTGGTCGGGCCGTGGGTCGGGGCGCTGTGCGTGTCGATCGTGCTGGTCGTGCAGGCGCTGGTGTTCGCCGACGGCGGTTTGACCGCGCTGGGCGCGAACGTCACCAACATGGCGCTCATCGGGACCGCCGCCGGATTCCTCGTCGCGCTGGCGCTCAAGCGGGTCGCCGCTCGGGGGCGCGGCGGGCTTGTGGCTGTCGCGTTTGTCGCGGCACTGGTGAACACCGTGGTCGCCTCCCTTGGCTTCGTCCTGGAGTTCGCCATCGGCGGTGACACGGCTTTCCCGGTGAGCGGGGTCGCGGGCACCGTCGTCGGCGTGCACGTCCTGATCGGCGTCGGCGAGGGTGTCATCACAGCTCTGACCGTCGGCGCTGTCGCCGCCGTCCGGCCGGATCTGGTCTATTTGCTTCGCGGCGCGGCCAAGCCGCTTGAGCTGCGCACGGGGGTGGTCGCGTGAGGAAGCCATGGTTCTTCCTCGGGTTCCTGCTGGCCGCGCTGGTGATCGCGGGCGCGGTGTCCTACCTGGCTGACTCGAACCCCGACGGACTCGACCACGCCACCATGCAGGGCTGCCAGGTCGTCGACGACCAGCTCACTGGTTCCTGTATCGCGAAGAACGCTGAGGATCACCGCCTCGCCGAAGGTCCTCTCGCCGATTACACCGTCGGCGGTTCCGATGGGTCCACCGGCCTAGCGGGCGTCCTGGGTGTCGGCATCACGCTGGTGGTGGCCGGTGGGCTGTTCTGGGTGCTGCGCAAGCGTTCCGTGACGACCTGATGGACCTGTTGCACCGGCCAGGCGACACCGCGGTGCACCGGCTGCCGCCGCAGGTGAAGATCGTCGCCGCCGTGCTGACGGTGCTGTGTGTGGTGGCCACGCCGCGCACGGGTTTCGTAGCGTTCGCTCTGTATTTCCTAGTGCTGTCGGCGGTCTGGGTAGCCGCGCGGATACCGCCCGGCTGGCTGGCCGCCCGCGCGCTGATCGAGACCCCGTTCGTGCTGCTGGCCTTCGTGCTGCCGTTCGTCGCGAGTGGACCGACGGTCGACGTGCTCGGCCTCGCGCTGTCGGAGCCCGGCCTGCTCGCGGGCTGGAACATCCTGGTCAAAGGCACCCTGGGCGTGCTGGTCTCGCTGACGCTGGCCGCCACGACCGCGCCGCGCGACCTGATCCTTGGGCTCCAGCGGCTGCGCGTGCCCGCGATGGTGATCACTATCGCCACGCTGATGCTGCGATACCTCGATGTCATCGCCGCCGAGGCCAGGCGGATGCGCACGGCCCGGATCAGCCGCGGCCACGACCCTCGGTTCCTCTGGCAGCTCGGCGCGACCGCGCGCGGCATCGGCACCTTGTTCGTCCGCAGCTACGAGCGGGGCGAGCGGGTCCACCTGGCGATGGTGTCGCGCGGCTGGTCGGGTGTGCTGCCCGAGGAGGTCCGCCCGGCCCGCGGCGCGGTGTGGCTGGCGGGTCTGGCCCCCGCCGTGATCGCCGCCGGGGTGCTGGGTGCCACCCTGTTGGCATGACCGCGCTGCACGTCGACCGACTCGCCTACGCCTATCCCGATGGCAGGCAGGCGCTCTTCGGCGTCGACCTGCGGGTCGATGCGGGGGAGCGGGTGGCGGTCCTCGGCCCCAACGGCGCGGGCAAGACCACGCTCGTGCTGCACCTCAACGGGGTGCTGACCGCCGGGTCCGGCCGGATCGAGGTCGCGGGCCTGCCGGTGGAGAAGGCCAACCTCAAGGAGATCCGCCGCCGGGTCGGCGTCGTCTTCCAGGATCCCGACGACCAGCTGTTCATGCCGACGGTCCGCGACGACGTCGCCTTCGGCCCGGCCAACTTCGGGCTGCGCGGCGCCGAGTTGGAAGCGCGGGTCAAGCAGGCGCTCGACGCGGTCGGGATGGCCGAGCACGCCGAGCGCTCACCCATGCACCTGTCCGGCGGGCAGCGCAGGCGCGTGGCGTTGGCCACGGTGCTGGCCTGCGACCCGGAGATCCTGGTCCTCGACGAGCCGTCGGCCAACCTGGAGCCGGTGGCCAGGCGCGAGCTGGCCGAGGTGCTGCTGGGCCTGGAGCGCACCATGCTCATGGTCACCCACGACCTTCCTTACGCACTGCAACTGTGCCCACGCAGTGTGTTGATCGATGACGGGGTGATCGTGGCCGACGGGCCGACCCGCGAGCTGCTCGCCGACGCGTCGCTGCTGGCCGCGCACCGGCTGGAACTTCCGTTCGGCTTCCGGCTGGACTAGGGTTCGCCCCGACAACCGAATACCGGGCCGCACGAGCCGGAACGGGAGAGCCTCCACCGAGTTCGGGTGGGGCACCGAAGGAGCAAACTCCCCGGAAACTCTCAGGTAAACCTACCGTTCCAGGCCAGGCCACTCTGGAAAGCAGACGCGACCGTTCGCGTCTCACCCACGGTGCAAGCCGCTCTTTCGCGGTGAAGCTCTCAGGTGCCATGACAGAGGGGGAGTTCCCAAGTGCGGGACAGGTGCGCCCTGTCGCGTCCGATGGAGGAGCTCCTGATGACCCTGTCCGCCCGCTCGACCGCACCACGATCGACACACCGTCCACTGACACAGCACGCATCAGCGCGGCGCTCTCGCGCCCGCCATGCCACGCTGCGCTCAGTCATGTCATCACAGTCCGCTCGCGCGCCGAAGGAGATCGAACTTCCATGAGCAACCCCTCCCCGCTGCACGCGGTGCACGAGGCCCTAGGCGCCTCGTTCACCGACTTCGCAGGCTGGGCGATGCCCCTGCGCTACGGCAGTGAGCTGGCCGAGCACAAGGCGGTGCGCGAGGCGTCCGGGCTGTTCGACCTCAGCCACATGGGCGAGATCGAGCTGACCGGCCCCGAGGCCGCGCGGGCACTGGACTACGCCCTGGTCGGCAACCTGTCCAAGGTCAAGCCCGGCAAGGCCCGCTACACGATGATCTGCGACGCCGGCGGCGGCGTGCTCGACGACCTCGTCGTCTACCGGCTCGCCGACGACCACTTCATGGTCGTCGCGAACGCCTCCAACGCCGCGGTCGTCGCCGGTGAGCTGCGCGAGCGGGCCAAGGGCTTCGCCGTCGAGGTCAACGACCGGTCCGCCACCTGCGCCCTCATCGCCGTGCAGGGTCCGACGTCGGCCGACATCGTGCGCGCCGTGACCGGCGCCGATCTCGACAAGCTGGCCTACTACGCGAGCGTCCCGGCCACCGCCGCGGGCCACGACGTGCTGCTCGCCCGCACCGGCTACACCGGCGAGGACGGCTTCGAGCTGTACTCCGAGGACAAGCACGCCGCCGACGTCTGGGCCGCGCTGACCGAGGCAGGCAAGGACCACGGGCTCATCCCGTGCGGCTTGGCCTGCCGCGACACCCTGCGCCTGGAAGCCGGGATGCCGCTCTACGGCAACGAGCTCAGCGTCGACCTGACCCCGTTCGACGCCGCGCTCGGCCGTGTCGTCAAGTTCGACAAGGGCGACTTCGTGGGCCGCGCGGCCCTGGAGACCCGCCGCGACGCCGACGTCGCCGAGAAGGTCCTCGTCGGTCTCAAGAGCGAGGGAAAGCGTGCTCCCCGACACGGGTACTCCGTGGTGGACGCCGACGGCGTCGAGGTCGGTACCGTGACCAGCGGCGCCCTCTCCCCGACGCTCGGCCACCCGATCGCCATGGCGTACGTGCCTGTGGCGGTAAGCACGCCCGGCACGGCCCTGGCCGTCGACATCCGTGGCACGAAAACGCCGGTCGAGGTCGTCAAGCTGCCCTTCTACAAGCGTCCCGCCTGATCAGGAGATAGAGAATGAGCAACCCGGAGAACCTCGGATACACCGAGGAGCACGAATGGGTCGATCTCGCCGTGGCGAGCGCGACGGTCGGTGTCACCAAGTACGCGGCCGACGCGCTCGGCGACGTCGTCTTCGTGCAGCTCCCCGCGGTCGGCGACAAGCTCACCAAGGGCGAGGCGTGTGGCGAGATCGAGTCGACCAAGTCGGTCAGCGACCTGTTCGCCCCCGCCGACGGTGAGGTCGTGGAGATCAACGAGGCCGTCGTGGACACCCCCGAGCTGGTCAACACCGACCCGTTCGGCGACGGCTGGCTGTTCCGTATGCGCGTGGAGGACGAGCCGGAGCTGCTCGACGCCGCCGCGTACGCCGAGTTCACCAAGGAAGGCGGAGAGTGAGTACTTTCGGTCAGTCTCTCGCGGAGGTCGACCCGGAGGTCGCCGCCGCGGTCAACGCCGAGCTGCACCGTCAGCAGTCGACCCTGGAGATGATCGCCTCGGAGAACTTCGCCCCGGTGGGCGTGCTCGAGGCGCAGGGCTCGGTGCTGACGAACAAGTACGCCGAGGGCTACCCCGGCCGCCGCTACTACGGCGGCTGTGAGCACGTCGACGTCGTCGAGAAGCTCGCGATCGACCGGATCAAGTCCCTCTTCGGCGCGAAGTTCGCCAACGTGCAGCCCCACTCGGGCGCGCAGGCCAACGCCGCGGCGATGTTCGCCGTCCTCAACCCCGGCGACACGATCCTGGGTCTGGACCTGGCGCACGGCGGGCACCTGACGCACGGCATGAAGATCAATTTCTCGGGCAAGCTCTACAACGTCGTGGCCTACAAGGTCGACGGCGAGACCGGTCTGGTCGACATGGCCGAGGTCGAGCGCCTCGCCGTGGAGAACAAGCCGAAGCTGATCATCGCGGGCTGGTCGGCCTACCCGCGCCAGCTCGACTTCGCCGAGTTCCGCCGCATCGCCGACTCGGTCGGCGCGCTGCTCATGGTGGACATGGCGCACTTCGCCGGTCTGGTGGCCGCGGGCCTGCACCCCAACCCGGTGCCGCACGCCCACCTGACCACCACGACCACGCACAAGACCCTCGGCGGACCCCGGGGCGGCGTGATCCTGACCAACGACAAGGACCTGGCCAAGAAGGTCAACTCCGCGGTTTTCCCCGGTCAGCAGGGCGGCCCGCTCGAGCACGTGATCGCGGCCAAGGCGGTCTCGTTCAAGATCGCCGCGTCCGAAGAGTTCGCCGAGCGCCAGCAGCGCGTCCTGGCGGGCGCCAAGATCCTGGCCGAGCGACTAACCCGGGCCGACTGCGCCGAGGCGGGCGTCAAGGTCCTCACCGGCGGCACCGACGTGCACCTGGTGCTGGTCGACCTGGTCAACTCCCAGCTCGACGGCCAGCAGGCCGAGGACCGGCTGCACTCGGTGGGCATCACGGTGAACCGCAACGCGGTCCCCAACGACCCCCGTCCCCCGATGGTGACCTCCGGCCTGCGCATCGGCACTCCCGCGCTGGCCACCCGCGGCTTCGACGCCGAGGACTTCGCCGAGGTCTCCGACATCATCGCGGTCGCACTGCGCACTGATTTCGACGACGCCACCAAGGAGGCTCTGCGCGACCGCGTGGACCTGCTCGTGAAGCGTCGCCCGCTGTACCCCGAATTGGGCTGAGCCCCAAGCGTCGACTCGGGCCGCGCGACCCGCGGCCCGAGTACGCTGGATAGAGGTTGGAAGGATCGTCGTGGCGGTCAGCGTTTTCGATTTATTCAGCATCGGGATCGGCCCATCCAGCTCACACACCGTGGGCCCGATGCGAGCCGCGCTGATGTTCATCGACGGTCTTGGGTCCCGACTGGGGCAGGTCGGGCGGGTGCGGGCGGAACTGTTCGGCTCGCTCGGCGCGACCGGCCACGGGCACGGCAGCGACAAGGCCGTGCTGCTTGGCCTGGAGGGCGCGCGGCCGGAGGACGTGGACACCGACCTGGTGCCGGTCCGCGTCGCCGAGATCCGCGCCAGTGGGCGTATCCGCCTGCTCGGCACCCATGAGATCGCGTTCACCGAGGACGACGACCTCGTCATGCACCGCCGCAAGTCGCTGCCGCTGCACCCCAACGGCATGACCTTCGCGGCGTGGTCGGCCGACGGCACCCTCCTCGCGGAGAAGACCTACTACTCCGTGGGCGGCGGGTTCGTCCTGGACGAGAACGCGGCCGACGGCCCGGTCATCTCCGCCGACACCACCCCCGTGCCGTTCCCGTTCCGCACCGCGGCCGAGCTGATGGACCACTGCTCGGCCAACGACCTGAGCATCGCGCAGGTCATGCTGCGCAACGAGCTGGTGTGGCGCACCGAGGACGAGGTCAGGGCCGGGCTGCTGGCCATCTGGCAGGTCATGCAGGACTGCGTGACGCGCGGCTGCGAACAGGACGGCGTGCTCCCAGGTGGACTGAAGGTGCCGCGCCGGGCCAAGGCGCTGCACGAGAAGCTGCTGTCGGAGGACGGCGCGGGCGACCCGCTCTACGTCATGGACTGGGTCTCGCTGTACGCGCTCGCGGTCAACGAGGAGAACGCCTCCGGCGGCCGCGTCGTCACCGCCCCGACGAACGGCGCGGCCGGGATCATCCCGGCGGTGCTGCACTACTACACGCGGTTCATCTCGGTGGCCTCCGAGGACGGCGTCGTCGACTTCATGCTCACCGCCGCCGCGATCGGCGTCGTGCTCAAGGAAACCGGCTCGATCTCGGGTGCCGAGGTCGGTTGCCAGGGTGAGGTCGGCTCGGCCTGCGCCATGGCGGCGGCCGGTCTGACGGCCGTGCTCGGCGGCTCTGTCGCCCAGGTGGAGAACGCCGCGGAGATCGGGCTGGAGCACCACTTGGGACTGACGTGCGACCCGGTCGGCGGGCTCGTGCAGATCCCATGCATCGAACGCAACGCCGTCGGCTCCACCAAGGCCATCAACGCCTCCCGCATCGCCCTGCGCGGCGACGGGACCCACGTCGTGCACCTGGACAAGGTCATCAAGACCATGCGCGAAACCGGCGCCGACATGCACACCAAGTACAAGGAGACCGCCCGAGGCGGCCTCGCCCTCAACGTGATCGAGTGCTAGCCCGCCTCCCCGGATTTTGACCGCCGTCACGTCACGAGTTCAGGTGCGAGTTGGCGAGCGCACCGTGGTCATCCTGCGTCACGTTCCCCTTAGGCGGCGGGTGAGAGGGTGGCGGCGACAAACCCCGAGAGTTCAGGATGCCCTCTTCACGGCTGCTGTGGCCGCCTTCACCGCCGTCTCCAGCTCGTCGCGGTTCATCTTGGAGCGGCCTTTGACGTCGAGGTCACGGGCCAGCTTGTCCAGCTCGGCCTTGCTCAGGCTAGCCAGATCCGTCTCGGGTTCCGGGGATTCCTCGCGGCGTTTCTTGCGGCTCTCGACGCTCTTGCTGAGGGCCTCGAACAGGTCGACGACCTTGGTCGGCTCGCTCGGGGCCTCCTCGGTGACGACCTCGCGACCCTCCTTCTTGTCCTCGATGAGCTGCTCGACGCGCTGGGTGTAGGTGTCGTGGTAGTCGTCAGGCTTCCACTCCTCGCTCATCGACTCGATGAGGGAGATGGCCATGTCGAGTTCCTTGCCGCGCGCGGGGGCGATCTCCGGCATGGACTTCAGTTCCTTGGCCGGGTCGCGCAGGTCCTCCGCGAACAGCATCGTGGTGAGGATGAGCAGTTCCTCGCCCGCGCGGACGACCGTCAGGTATTCCTTGCCGCGCATGACGAACGTCGCCACGCCCGCACGATTCGATTTGCGCATCGCCTGCAGCAGCAGGCTGTACGCGCGGCCGTACTCCTCTTTGGCCGGAGCCAGCCAGTACGTCTTCTGGTAGTGGATCGGGTCGATGTCGTCGAGGTCGACGAACGTCGAGATGTCGATCGTCCTGGAGCGGCCCGGCGCGATGGCGTCGAGTTCCTCCGGCTCGATGATGACGTAGTCCCCGCCGCCGATCTCGGCGCCCTTGACGATGTCGGAGTAGGCGACCTCTTTGCCGGTGCGCTCGTTGACGCGCTTGTACCGGATCCGGTCGGCGGTGCCCCGCTCGAACTGGCGGAAGCTGATCGTGTGGTCCTCGGTGGCGCCATAGAGCTCGACCGGGACCGTCACGAGCCCGAAGTTGATCGCCCCGTTCCAAATCGGCCGTGCCACGCTGCCTCCCCGGCAGTAGTTTTTCCTGCTCACCCCAGTGTGGACCATCACAACGCGGTAAGTCCTGTTCAAGCCTAGCCGCCCCGCACGAACGCGGAGAGCTGTTTCGCCCGTGCTCGATCCGGGTAACGCCCGGCATAGGAGTCGTCACGAGGGGAGCGGGACCATGAGCGAGCTGTCACGACTGCCAGGACCGGTCTCGGAGACTTGGGACTGGCAGCGCGAGGGTGCCTGTCGGGGGCTGGACAGCGCCTGGTTCTTCCACCCGGACGCCGAACGCGGGCAAGCCCGCGCGGACCGTGTGCGCCACGCCAAGGAGATCTGCCAGACCTGCCCGGTCATCGTGCAGTGCCGCCACCACGCGCTGACCGTCATCGAGCCCTACGGCATCTGGGGTGGCCTTGACGAGGGCGAACGCCGGGCCGCCTACGCCCGCCGGCGAGTCACCAACTGACGTTTCAAGGTGTGAGACTCCACCAGGAGTGGTTGAATCCCCCCGATCCTGGGTAGTCGTCGCGGGGACGAGACACCCTGGAGGAGGGCGGCGGTGCGACAAACCAGACAGCGGACACCAAGACCACTGTGGTGTGGCCTGGACTACGGGCCTGCCCTGGTCGTCCTCGACGCCGCCGACACCAGCCCCACCGATTTGCCGGCGGGCTGGGAGTCGCTGGCCCAGCGCTTCCAGATCGCGTGGTGCGCGGTCGCCGAGGGCGGCTCGCTGCACGCGGTCGAGGACGTCCTCGAATCGCTCGGGCACACCCGAACCCACCTGGTCGCCCGCACCACGGCCGCCGAGACGGTGGCCAGGGTGGTCGCCGAGTTCCCCGACGTGGTCCGCACCGTGGTCCTCGTCGGCCCCGGCCGGTCCCCGGACGCCCCCGGCGTGCGCACCGTGCGACTCGCGGGGTCCGACCTGGCCGACCTGGCCGACCAGGCGGTGCCGTGCGCGGTCGCCGCCGCGGTCGATGGCCCGCGACCGCTGCCACTGGCGGTGGCCCAGTAGCGGTTGCCCGCCGCCGGGCCGTTGGCAATATCGTGGGCACCATGAGCACACATTTCGACGTCGTGGTCGTGGGGGCCGGGCCGGGCGGCTACGTCGCGGCCATCCGGGCGACGCAACTCGGGCTGAAGACGGCGATCATCGAGGAGCGCTACTGGGGCGGTGTCTGCCTCAACGTGGGCTGCATCCCGTCCAAGGCGCTGCTGCGCAACGCCGAGCTGGCGCACCTGGTCCAGCACGAGGCCAAGACCTTCGGCATCCAGGTCGAGGGCACGGTCACCTTCGACTACGGCGCGGCCTATGAGCGCAGCCGCTCGGTGGCCGACGGCCGCGTCAAGGGCGTGCACTACCTGATGAAGAAGAACGGCATCACCCAGTTCCAGGGCAAGGGCACGTTCACCGACGCCAACACCATCGAGGTCGCGCTCAACGGCGGCGGGACCGAGACGGTCACCTTCAGCAACGCGATCATCGCCGCGGGCGCGACCACCCGACTGCTGCCGGGCACCAGGCTGTCCGACCGCGTGGTCACCTACGAGGAGCAGATCCTCGCCGCCGAGCTGCCGGAGAGCATCATCATCGCGGGGGCGGGCGCCATCGGCGTCGAGTTCGCCTACGTGCTGCACAACTACGGCGTGAAGGTCACCATCGTCGAGTTCCTCGACCGGATGGTGCCGCTGGAGGACGAAGAGGTCTCCAAGGAACTCGCCCGCCGCTACAAGCGCCTCGGCGTCGAGGTCCTGACCGGCACCAGGGTGGAGTCCATTGACGACACCGGCGCCAAGGTCCGCGTCACGGTGTCCAAGGGCGGCCAGGGAAAGGTCCTTGAAGCCGACAAGGTCCTGCAGGCCATCGGCTTCCAGCCGCGCGTCGAGGGCTACGGCCTCGACCGCACCGGCGTCAAGCTGACCGAACGCGGCGCCATCGACATCGACGGCCGCTGCCGCACGTCGGTCCCGCACATCTACGCCATCGGCGACGTCACGGCCAAGCTCATGCTGGCCCACGCCGCCGAGTCCATGGGCGTCATCGCCGCGGAGACCATCGCGGGCGCCGAGACCATGGAACTCGACTACGTGATGATCCCGCGCGCGACCTACTGCCAGCCGCAGATTGCCAGCTTCGGCTACACCGAGGCCCAGGCCAGGGAAAAGGGCTACGACGTCGAGGTGGCGAAGTTCCCGTTCACCGCCAACGGCAAGGCGCACGGCCTGGCCGACCCGGTCGGCTTCGTGAAGCTGATCAGCGACAAGAAGTACGGGGAACTGCTCGGCGGGCACCTGATCGGGCCTGAGGTGACCGAACTGCTGCCGGAGCTGACCCTGGCCCAGCAGTGGGACCTCACGGTGCACGAGATGGCCCGCAACGTGCACGCCCACCCGACCCTGGGTGAGGCGGTCAAGGAGGCCATCCACGGACTCGCGGGCCACATGATCAATATGTGATTCGAATGTGGTGGAATGCCCGTCCCCGGTCGCCAGGGGGCGGGCATTCCGCTACTCCCGGCCGATCTTGGTCCGAACTGGACAGGCAGACGTGGTGGTCAGTCGACCGGTCTCTCGACGGCGTTCCTCAGCCGCAACCGCGCCTGGGACAGGTGGACGCGCATCGCGTCCGAGGCCCGATCCGCATCGCCCGCCCGGATGGCGTCGACGATCTTCCGGTGCTCTTCCCACGCGACAGTGATCGCCGCGGGGTCGTGGTACAGCGTGTAGGGCCCCATCGAGGCCAACGCCGCGGTGAGGTACTTCGCCACGACGCTGTTTCCCGCGGCCTGTGCGATCAGCGTGTGGAATCGGAAGTCGCGCTCCCGAAGTGCCAGCGCTGCCGCAGGGTCGTCGACCAGCTCTCCGAGTTCGGGGGACGGCGCGAGCTCGGCCAGTTTGTCGAGCAGCGCGTCATGGGGACCGCGTGCGGCTCGCGCCGCGGCCGAGGGCTCCAGAAGCAGCCGATAGTCATAGAGCTCGGTGATCGCGCGCTCGTCCAGCAGGGGGGAGGCCGCGAAGCCGCGGTTGGGCTCGCGAGTCACAAGGCCTTCAGCCTCCAGTCGCTCCAGCGCCCGCCTGATCGGGGTGTTCGACACGTGAAGCTCGCGGCCCAGATCGACCAGATTGAGTCGTGTCCCAGGGGTCAAGGACCGCGATACCAACCTCAGCCGGAGGTTCTCGTAGACCCCGTCCCGGACCAGCTCACGCCCGGGCTTTGCGTGGGTGCCCACCGAATCCTCCTCGCCGTGAGGGCTGTCCAGGGCGATGCTACGGCAGCTCACGCCGGGTGACGGTGGCCGTCGTGGCGACACAATGTCAGCGAAATCGTCACTGATCGTGCCGGTTGACCGCAGGCCTTTGACCTGAGCGTCTTCTGAAGGCTGTGATGGCGGTTACCCCCAAGGGCGATCCGTTCCCGGCCGCCAGGTCAGTCACCGCACCACGAAGGACGTTCCACATGATGCGTACACGCACACGCCTGACCTGGTTCAGAGCAGCGGCGGTGACCGCGTTGGCCGCCTCCGCGGTGGCGGTCGCGGTGAATCCGGCCCAGGCCGCGGTCCAGGCGACCTTGTACACCTCGCCGAGCGGGTCGGGCACGTCGTGCACCTTGGCCGCGCCCTGTTCGATCACGCAGGCCAAGTCGTCGGCGGCCGCGCTCGCGGGGTCGATGACCGGGGATATCGAGGTCGTGCTGCTCGCCGGAACCTACCGACTCAGCACTCCTCTCACCTTCACGTCCGCGGACTCGGGGAGGAACGGCCACCGGATCATCTGGCGCGCCAACACGGGAGCCCGCCCTGTCATCAGCGGTGGCAATTCGGTGACCGGTTGGACCCAGGCGGCGGCGCCGAACGCGCAGTTGTGGTCGGCGTCGGCGGCTGGTGTGAAGACCCGCCAGCTCTACGCCAACGGCACGCGCCTCGCGCGGTCCTCGGGACCCTCTCCGGTGGCGCTGACCCGAGTCGCGGGTGTCGGCTACACGAGTACCTCGCCGCTTCCGTCGTACCGGAATCCGTCGAGCATCGAGATGGTCTACGACGGCGGCAACGGCGGGTGGACCCAGCCGCGCTGCGGTGTCTCCACGATCACGGCCAACGCGCCGACCAACGGCAGCAGGGTCACGATGAAGCAGCCGTGCTTCAACAACCTGACGCCGCCGACGTCTCCCGCGGCCGCGGACGGTGAGAACCCCTCCGGAAGCTTCCCCGGCACCAGGTCGGTACCCACTCGGATGGAGAACGTCTTCGAGCTGCTCGCGCCAGGGCAGTGGTATCTCGACGAGGCGGCGGACAGGTTCTTCTACTACCCGCGCCCCGGTGAGAACCCCAGCACCATGCAGTTCGAGGCCGCGAAGCTGGAGAAGCTGCTGACCAGCGCCACGACCCCGGCCGCCCCGCTGCAGAGTGTCACGTTCACCGGCCTTGAGTTCTCCTACGCCACGTGGCTTCAGCCCAGCGGTGACAAGGGCTTCGCCGAGATGCAGGCGAACATGACGATGTCGGAGTCGAACACCCAGGGCCTGTGCGGCTACGTCTCGCCTGCCGGCACCTGCCCGTTCGCGGGATACACGGCACCTCTCGCGGCTGTCGACCTGACTGGCACGAAGAACCTGACCTTCAGTGGCAACCGGTTCACGCACCTGGGCGGAGCGGGCTTGGCGCTGCACCATGGCGCTGTCGGCAACCTGGTGCAGGGCAACGAGTTCACCGACATCTCCAGCAACGGCGTACAGCTCGGCAGCACCGACAACCCGTACCCGGACTCGACCTCCAGCAACGCCGCCATCGGCTCCACCGCGTCCCAGTCCACGACGGACCAAAGTGCCGCCGCGTCGCGGGCGGTGGACGGAAACACCGACGGCTCGTTCCCGAACGGATCGGTCACCCACACCACTTCACAGCTCAACTCGTGGTGGAGGACTGACCTGGGTTCCTCGCAGATCATCAACAGCGTCAAGGTCTTCAACCGCACCGACTGCTGCGCCGACAGGTTGAAGGACTTCTACGTATTCGTGTCCGACAGCCCCTTCGACACCAGCCTCACCCCTGCCCAGCAGGCCGCGCGCGACACTGTGTGGTCCGGTCGTATCAAGGACCAGGCGGGTTCGCCGACGGTTGTCCCGTTCGGCGTCAAGGGTCGCTATGTGATGGTGCAGCTCGCGGGTACGAACTCGCTTTCGCTGGCCGAGGTCCAGGTCTGGGCGGGCACCGATCTGCTCACGGCGGACAACACGATCAACAACAACTGGGTGCATGCGACGGGCGCCGAGTACACCGGCTCAGTGGGTATCGACGTGGCCCACGCCCGTGGCACATCGGTGACGCACAACCAGGTCAACGACCTGCCGTACACCGGCATCAGCCTCGGCTGGGGCGGCTGGCACAGCAACGGCTCGTTCGAGAACACGAACCCGACACTCACCGCTGACAACCTGATCGCGAACAACCTGATCTTCCGGACCATGATGGTGCGCCACGACGGCGGCCCGATCTACACCAACGGCGGCATGGGGCGCAGCCTCAACCACGGCCTGACGGTCCGCGACAACATCGCCTTCGGCAACGGCCACACCAACTTCGCCTACTACGGTGACGAGGGCGCCCGGTTCGTCAGGTACATCGACAACGTCCAGTACGCCGACCCCGGCCGGTTCAATGGCGGCTGCGGCGACGTCGGCCCGATCGATGTCACCGGGTCGCTGCACACCGGCGGCCTCAACGTCCGCGGGTGTGGCGCCCCGAACCCCACCCTGTTCACCCAGAGCAACAACACCTTGATCGCCCAGAACCCCGCCCCCGATGTCATCCCCGCGTCGCGACTGCAGAACGCCGGACTCGAGGCCGCCTACCGGAGCCTGACGACTGTCAACGCGCCGGTGATCGCCTGGACCAGCCCGGTGCAGAACAACCAGATCCTGATCGCCGGATCCGGTTTCACCAGCTCCGCCGTGGTTCGGTTCGCAGGCGTCGTGGCCACGGCGACGACGTTCCAGTCGTCGAACTACCTGCTGGCGACGCTTCCCTCGGGAGCTTCACCGGAGACGGTCACGGTCGCCACCGCGGCAGGCAGCACCGCGACTCCCGATGTCAACGTCGCCGCGGGCAAGACGGCCACCCAGTCGTCGACGTACGACGGCACGACGGGCGCTGACAAGGCGGTCGACGGGTCTTCGTCGTCCTTCTCCCACACCTTGAGTGACGCGCAGGCGTGGTGGAAGCTCGACCTCGGTTCGAGCCGCAAGCCCGCCTCTATCAAGGTCTACAACCGATCAGACTGCTGCCAGAGCAGGTTGACTAACTACTACGTTTTCCTCTCCGACAGCCCGTTCGACACCAGCCTCACGCCTGCCCAGCAGGCCGCGAAGGCGGGCGTCTGGTCGAGCCTGCAGGCCGGACAGGCCGGTACGCCGACCACGATCCCCGTGCCTGCCGGAACTCAGGGTCGGTACTTCATGGTGCAGCTGGTCGGCACGAACTACCTCAGCATCGGCGAGGTCCAGTTGCTCGAGCCGAGCAACATCGCCCTCGGCCGGAGCGCGACGCAGTCTTCGGACTACACCTCCACCGCTACCGGCACGGCCGTGGCCGGTCGCGCGGTCGACGGGAACATCGACGGAAACCCTGTCAGCCTGTCGGTGGCCCACACCAACAGCGACGCTCAGGCGTGGTGGAAGGTGGACCTCGGTCTGTCGGAGAACGTCGGCCAGATCAAGGTCTACAACCGATCAGACTGCTGCCAGAGCAGACTGAGCAACTACTACGTGTTCGTCTCCGCCAACCCGCTCGACACCAGCCTCACCCCGGCTCAGCAGGCCGCGAAGCCTGGTGTCTGGTCGAGCTTGCAGACCGGCACGGCAGGCCGACCGACCACGATCACCGCCAACGCCACGGGACGCTATGTGATGGTTCAGCTGGTGGGGACCAACTACCTCGGGCTCGCGGAGGTGGAGATCTACCGCGGCTAGCCTTCAGCCGGGTGCCGGGAGTCTCCTCGTGGGTAAGGGGACTCCCGGCATCACCGCGTCGACCTGGTGCGGGCCCCACCACATTTGATCCTAAGTGGACATCAGGCTGGGGACCGGCCAGCCCATCTGCTTGGCCATCGCGGCCAGGGTGCTGGTCATGTTCTCGCGCAGCATCCGGGCGCGGCCCTCGACGATGGCGTCGGCGTGGTCCGGGTTCGCCGTGGCCATGGTCACCAGGTGGCTTCCGCCGAGGCCGTGGGCGAACGAGTGCCGGATGAGCGTGCCGCCGTTGGGAAGCGGGACGAGCTCGTAGCTCCAGGTGGACGACGGCTGGTCGGTGCCCTCATCGAGGCCGCGAACCACCCAGGTCACCTTGTTGTTCTCCTCGATGGCCACGATCTCGCCCGTGACGTCCCAGGACCAGTCGCCCATCTTGTTGGTGGCTTCGAATTGCGTACCCGGTTCGATCGGTGCCTCGTCCCGCCAAGCGGCGTGAACGCACTCCGGGCTCCAGGTGGCCATGCGGGGGATGTCGGAAAGGACTGCCCACACGTCGGCGGCCTCGGCCAGGACGGGAAATTCGACCGTGATCTGCATCTCGGTGATCTTCACTCTGTGAGTATGCCTAGGATCGGGAGCGGAAACCATGAAATCCGAGGAGGTCATGTGTCTTTCATAGGTTCGCACTCGGCGGCTGAGGTGGCTCGGCCGTATGACGGGGATACCGGGTCGGTCAGTGGTGTCTACCGACCTGCTGACTCGGTGGAATCGCTGGTCAGGCCTGCTACGACGGCTCGGTTCGTGGCTCCTGGGTCGGTGACGAATGGGCAGTTCGGACTGTTCCGGTGGGAGATGGCGCCGCGTGCGGGCGGGCCCGGGGCGCATTTCCACCGCACGTTCTCGGAATCCTTCTTCGTTATTGCTGGCACGGTTCGGCTCTACAACGGACAGGAGTGGGTGGACGCGACGGCGGGGGATTTCCTGTATGTGCCGGAGGGTGGGATCCATGCGTTTCGGAACGAGTCGGATGAGCCTGCGGACATGTTGATCTTGTTCGCGCCTGGGCCGCCTCGGGAGCGGTATTTTCAGGAGTTGGCTGAGGTGGCGGACAAGGGGCTCACGCTCTCGGAGGAGGAGTGGCGAGAGCTCTTCGCTCGGCATGATCAGTTCATGGTGTGAGTGTCTTGAGGGTTGCGGCCGCACCGATGCCGCTCAGGCGCGGGGCGCGGCTTTGGTGGTGGTGGGCTAGGACGGGTAGAAGCGTGCTGCGCCCGATACTGAGAGCTTTACGTCGTCGCCCTCTTCGACCCGTAGTGGTGCGGGCACACGTGACACCAGTTCCAAGTCTCCTGCGCGGAGGGTGATGGTGGCGTCGTGGCCGTGGAAGCTGGTGTGGAGGACTCGGGCCGCTACGCCGGGGCCGTCGGTGCGGGGCAGCAGTTGTTCTGGCCTGATCATGACTGTGCCGGGGCCGGTCGCGGTATCGGTAAGTTCGACGGGGCCGAGGTCGCTGGTGGCTGTTTGGCCTGAGGCGACTGCTGGGAGCAGGACTGCTTCGCCGACGAATGTGGCCACCGCGAGGTCGACGGGGCGGGTGTAGACCTCTTCCGGTGGGCCCGCTTGGACCACTAGGCCGTCGCGCATGACGGCTACCAGGTCGGCCATGGACAGGGCTTCGTCCTGGTCGTGGGTTACCAGCAGTGCTGTGGTTCCGGCCGCGCGGAGGACTCGGCGGACGTCGGCGCGCAGGTCGGCTCGGAGGCCCGCGTCCAGGGCGGAGAAGGGTTCGTCGAGTAGGACCAGGTCTGGTTTGGGGGCCAGGGCCCTGGCCAGGGCCACCCGTTGCTGCTGGCCGCCGGAGAGTTCAGCTGGGCGGCGCTTGGCGTAGCCGTCGAGGCCGATCAGGGAAAGCATCTCGGCGACTCGGTCTTCTCTTCCCGCGCGGGGGAGGCCGTAGCCGACGTTGGCGCCCACCGAGAGATGGGGGAACAGGGCGCCTTCCTGGGGAACCACGGTGGCCCGCCGACGCTCTGGCGGAACCGTGGTCACGACTCGGCCGCCGAGGTGGACTTCGCCGCCGGTGGGGCGGAGGAAGCCCGCGACCACCCGCAGCAGGGTGGTCTTTCCGCAGCCCGACGGGCCGAGCACCGCGGCCAGCGAGCCGGACGGGACGGTCAGGTCGACCCCGCGCAGCACGCGGGTGGCGCCGTAGCCCGCGGTCAGGGCGGTGATCGTCAGTTCGGTCACGACTGCGCTCCTCTGGTCGCTGAGTCCAGGACGGCTTCCTCCGGGCGGCGTCCCGAGCGGAACACCGACACCTCCAGCAGGATGGCGGGCACCGCGGAGACCGCTACCAGCAGCGCCGCGTAGGGGGCGGCCTCGGCGAAGGCCGAGATGCCGGTCTTTGTCCATAGCGCGGTGGCCAGCGTGTCGGCGCCGGTCGGGCGCAGCAGCAGCGTGGCGGGCAGTTCCTTGGCACACGTGATGAACACCAGGGCGGCGCCCGCCGCGATTCCGGGGGCGGCGAGCGGGAGGGTCACCGTGCCGAACACGCGCGCCCGGCCGCGGCCAAGGGAACGTGCGACGTCCTCCACGCCCGCGGGGGCCGACGCGACCGCTGTGCGGACCGAGCTGATCGCGATCGGCAGGAACAGAGCCGCGTAGCCGAGCACCAACAGCGGCGTCTTCTGGTACCAGGGCTGGGCGAACCGGACGCCGAAGTACACCAGTGCCAGGGCGACCGTGATGCCGGGCAGCGCGTGGCCCGCGTAGGCGGCCAGCTCCACCGCCCGTACGGGCTTCGATGAATGCCGGGCCGCCAGGAAGCCGACCGGGATGGCCAGCACGACTGTCGCCAGCGCGCCCAGGGCCGCGAACTGGACGGTGGTGGCCGTGGTCGCGGCGAGGGCGGCGCCGTCGAAGGCGGTTCGGCCGACGCCGAGCCATTTGACCAGGGCGCCGAGGGGGGCGCCGAGGGACACCGCCACGATCGCGGCCAGGCCGAGCAGCACGGGGGCACTCGCCCGCCGCAGCCGCAGCGGCTCGGCCTGGCGGGCGACGCCGGGGCCGAGCCTGCTCGCCGTGGTGCCGCGCATCCTGGCCTCGGCCAGCGCCAGCAGGATCGCCAGGACGACCAGCACCACGCCGATCACCGCGGCGGGGGTCCGGTCGAAGCTGCCCGCGTACGCGGTCTGGATGCCCAGCGTGAAAGTCTCGTAGCGCAGCAGGGACACCGCGCCGAAGTCGTGCAGGACGTAGAGGGACACGAGCAGGCCGCCCGCGACCGCCGACGGCCAGATCCGGGGCAGGGTCACCTTGGCGAAGGTCCGCCACGGGCCGTGGCCCAGCGACCGCGACACCTCTTCCAGCGCCGGGTCCGCCGACCGCAGTGCCGCGGCGACGGGCAGCAGAACCAGCGGAAGGTTGGTCGTGGTCAGCGCCAGCCACGCGCCGGGGAAGCCGACGACGTCGAGTGAGAGCCAGGCGAAACCGGCCACATAGGACGGAACGGCCAGCGGCAGGACGAGCAGCACTGTCCATACCCGGCGTAGCGGCAGCGCGGTGCGGGTGACCGCCCACGCCGCCGCCGTGCCTAGCGCGACAGCGCTAACGGCGACCGCGAGCAGCAAACCCACGGTGTTCACCGTCAGCTCGACAGTCCGGGAGCGCACGGCGATGGACCAGAACACGTCCCAGCCTTGATCCGTGGCGCGCAGCACCAGGTAGATCAGCGGCAGGACCGCCACGACCACGGCCGGAAGCGCCGCGAGCAGCCATCCGGCGGCTCGCGGCGCTCCGTTGGCGCGGGTCGTGCTCACTTACAGGAGCCCGACCTGGCGCAGCAGCTCGGCGGTCTTGGGCAGCGACTGCAGGTCGGCGAGCTTGAGGTTCGGCGGCTGCAGCTCGTTGAGCGGCACGAGCTTGTGCTCGGTCGTGGTGATGCCCGCACGGACCGGGTACTCGGCGGTCTTGTCGGCGAAGTACTGCTGCGACTCGGCCGACATCAGGAACTCGGCGAACTTGTTGGCCAGGTCCTTGTGCTTGCTGGACTTGAGGACGCCCACCCCCGCCGCGTTGACCAGCGAGCCGGGGTCGTCGCCCTTGATGTAGTGCAGCTTGGCGCGCATCTTGTCGATGCCGACCTGGTGGGCCTTCTCGAACCAGTAGTAGTGGTTCATCAGGCCGAGCGGCAGCTTGCCCTCGTCGACGGCGTCGCGGATCTTGATGTTGTTCTCGAACTTCTGCGGCTCGTTGGCCTTGAACTTCTCCAGCCACGTCTTGGCGCCGTCCTCGCCGCGCAGCACGCGGATCGCGGTGACGAAGGCCTGCCAGGAGGCGTTGGACGGGGCGAAGCCGACCTTGCCCTTCCACTTCGGGTCGAGCAGGTCGTCGATGCCCTTGGGCAGCTCGGCCTCGGTGACCTGCTGGGGGTCGTAGACGACCACGCGGGTGCGCAGCGAGGTCGCGACCCAGGTGCCGTCGGCGGCTTTCCACTGCTCGGCGGCGGTGTCCAGGACGCCCTGCGGGAGCTTGTCGAGCCTGCCCGCCGTGGACAGCGCGCCAAGCGCGCCCGCGTCCTGGGAGAAGAACACGTCGGCGGGGGAGCTGTCGCCTTCCTCCGAGATCTGACCGGCCAGCGCGGCGGTGTCGCCGTAGCGGACGTTGACCTTGGCGCCGATAGCCTTCTCCGCCTTGTCCAGCAGCGGCTTGACCAGGCCCTCGTTGCGGCCGGAGTACACGGTCAAGGTGGGGCCGTCGCTGCCCGCGTCGCCGCAACCCGCCAGCGACGACGCGCCGAGCAGGGTGGCCAGGATCGCCGCCGCGAGCCGGGTCGATCGGAGTGACATTGCTGCTCCCATACCAGAGGAAGTGTGGTGAGGTGAGGCTAACCTTCCAGATCCTAGTTCACCTCATCAGGTGGTGGTGGCCTGCGCCACTCGAAGTTGTGCACAACTTAGTTGTGCACTATCGTTCTGGTCATCGACTTCTGACTGGAGGCACAAAGTGCAGGCTCTCTACGAGGCGAAGGCCATCGCGACCGGTTCGGGCCGGGGCGGCCACGTGCGCTCGTCCGACGGCGTGCTCGACAACCCGCTCGCCGTCCCGACCAGCCTCGGCGGCCCCGGCGGGGCGACCAACCCCGAGCAGCTCTTCGCCGCCGGTTACGCCGCGTGCTTCCACAGCGCGCTGCAGCTCGTCGCGCGCAAGGCCAAGGTTCGTGTCGACGGCTCGCAGGTGGCCGCTGTGGTCCAGCTGGGCGCGATCGAGGGCGGCTACGGCCTCGGGGTGAAGCTGGAGGTGTCGGTTCCCGAGGTCGAGCGGTCCACGGTGGACGGACTCGTCGCCGCCGCGCACCAGGTGTGCCCGTATTCCAACGCGACGCGTGGCAACATCGACGTCGAGCTAGTCGTCGTCTGAGATGTTATGAGGAGTCCGATGGCCGATCCGTTGGCGCTGGAGCAGCAGCTCTGCTTCGCCCTCTACACCGCGTCGCGCGCGCTGACGGGCCGCTATCGGCCGCTGCTCGACGAACTCGGCCTGACGTACCCGCAGTACCTGGTGATGCTGGCCCTGCTCGACCGCGGACCGCTCACCGTGAAGGACCTTGGGCAGGCGTTGCGGCTCGACTCCGGGACGCTGTCGCCGCTGCTCAAGCGGATGGAGTCGGCCGGGATTCTCCGCAGGACGCGGGGGACCGTCGACGAGCGCAGCGTCCTGGTCGAGCTCACCGCCGACGGCGAGGCGCTGCGCGCGCCGATCCGGCAGCTGCCGCGCACGGTCTTCCGTGACCTCGACACCCCGCTTGAGGATCTGATTGATCTGCACTCAAGGCTGACGGCGTTCCTGACCAAGGTTTCCTAGTAGACGGTCTGCTAGCCCTCGGCGCGTTCCTTGGCGTCGTAGGCGAGGTCGGCGTAGTCCGGGGCCGGATCGGTCTCGTTGAGTTCCACGAACTCCGAGGGCGCGACGCGCTGGGGAAGCGACCCGAAGCGCGCGTAGCGCAGGAACGCGTACTCCTCGTCAGTGAACTTCTCGGTCATGCGACCTCCCTGTTGACTTCAGTGTGCCCTGCCGGGGCTAGTCCCGGCGCGACCTTGAACGAGAACGCCTCCATCAGTGGCTTGCGCTTGGTGTTGTGGAACGCCGCGATGCGCCAGCGGTCGTTCTCGCGGACGACGGTGTAGGTCTGGACCTTGGTCAACTTGGCCGGACGGGTGCCCTTGTAGGTGTCGCCGCGGCCGGTGACCACGGCGGTGTCCTGGCCGAGGAAGCGGATGTCGAGGATCTCGTCGGCCAGGCGGGTGCCGCTGAGGAACTTCGACCACAGCGTCCGGTGGCTGTTCACGATGTCCGCGCGGCCCCGGTAGTAGGTGCCCACGTACGAGATGTAGGTGGCGTCCTCGGTGAACAGCGCGCCGTAGGCGTCGGCGTCGTGCCTGGCCCAGGCATCGGTGAGGTCGTCGATCAGCGCGGTGATGGCCTCGGTCATGGTCGCTCCCCGGTATGCTTGTTGTGCGCAGACAATATCTGCATGCGTGCAACTATATGGGAGGGATCGGTTTCGTGGCAAGTGAGCACGAGATCTACCGGCGCTACCTCGACGCCGTCGGGCTGCACGGCCAAGCGGCCGCGGCCGCCGCGGGCCTGCACCCGACCGAGTGGCACGCGCTGAGCGCGCTCGACCTGTCGGGGCGGCTCACCTCCGGCGAACTGGCCGCCGCCTGCGGCCTGACGACCAGCGCCACCACCCGCCTTGTCGATCGCCTCGAACGCGCGGGCCGGGTCCGCCGCGTCGCCGACCCGGCCGACCGTCGGCGGGTGCTCATCGAAGGCGTGCCCACCGACGTCGCCGACATCGTGGGGCCCGCGCGCGAACTCGTCGGCGAGGTCTTCGCGCGCTACACGCCTGAGCAGCTGGAGACGCTGTTCGACTACTTCACCCGCGCCGCCCCCGCATACCGCGCCGCGACGGCCGAGATTCGCGAGCGGCGTTCTGTCGGTGGGGCCGGCTAGCCTGGGTGGCACTCGACTTGGGAGGCAGACCATGAGCACCGTCGGCGTCAACCAGCCCCTCGGCACACCCACGTGGATCGACCTCGGCATCCCCGACCTCGACCGCGCCATGGCGTTCTACCACGCGTTGTTCGCCTGGGAGTTCGATGTCGGTCCCGCCGAGACCGGCAACTACACCAACTGTCTGGTCGACGGCCTGCCGGTCGCGGCCCTGATGCCGAACCCGGACCCGGCGGCCACGGACTTCTGGTGGAACGTCTACCTCGCCACCGACGACGTCGACTCCACAGTGGACCGGGTGCGGCTCGCGGGCGGATCGGTCCTGGTGGAACCGATGGACGTGATGGAACAGGGCCGGATGGCCATCGCCGCCGACCCGACCGGCGGCCAGTTCGGCCTGTGGCAGGGCGCCAAGCATGTGGGCGCGCGGTTGGTCAATGAGCCGAACACGTTGCTGCGCAATGACTTGGTCACTTCGGCGCCCGAGGTCGCGCGACCGTTCTATGCGTCGGTCTTCGACTTCACGCTGGACGGCAACGACGATCTGCCAGGAGTCGACTTCACCTTCCTGCGCAGGCCCGACGGCCACGAGATCGGCGGCATCACCGGCGACCCGAAAGCCACGAAATCGGCTTGGGGCACGTTGTTCGAGGTCGACGACTGCGATGCCGCCGTGGCGCGCGCGGTAGCGGCGGGCGGTCAGGCGGCGACGCCGACGGACATGGTCTACGGCCGCTTCGCCTCGGTCACCGACCCGTTCGGCGCGACCTTCGAGGTGGGCTCCCGACCCAAGGGCTGAGGTGACGGTCGCGGCCGTTCCGCGGCATCGCGGCTCGGCGGCCGTGGATCGCTGAGGTCCGTGGGATCGCGTGACGGTCAGGCGTCGGCGTACATGTGGCTCTGCAGTTCGTAGAGTTCCGCGTAGCGGCCGCCCATGGCCAGTTGGTCGGCGTGGGTGCCCTCCTCCGCCAGTTCCCCTCGTGCAGCAGGTAGATCCGGTCCGCGTGCCGCACGCTGGCCAGGCGGTGGGTGATCAGCACGACTGTGCGGTTTCGTCGCGAGTGTCCGCAGGGACTCGTACACGGCGAACTCGGCCTTGGCGTCGAGGGGCGCGGTCGGTTCGTCCCAGATCAGCAGCGGGGCGTCCCGGTAGAGGCCGCGGGCCACGGCGAGGCGCTGCCACTGGCCGCCGGACAGTTCCAGGCCGCCGCGGAACTGCTTGGACAGCAGCGTTTCCCAGCCGTTCGGCATCCGGTCGACCACCTGGTCGGCGCCGGACTGCACGGCGGCGCCGCTGAGCGCGAGGCCGTCGGGGTCGGGGCGGTCGTGGCGCCCGACACGGACGTTCCACTCCGACCCGAGCACCCGGTTCGCCCGCAGCGCGAACATGCCCAGCAGCGCCCGCGTCATCCGCCGCCCTGGCCGCACCTCCCCGGCACTCCCGCGGATCACCGGCCAACCGAGTATCAGGATCACCGAACCCCCTCCCGTTCCAACGGATGATTCGCGGGAAAGGGCCGTGCGTTCAGTTCTCGGTGCGAGGTTGGTACGAAAGTCCGCACGAGTTCGCGGGCCGCGTGCTCCGTTCGGCAGCGCGGACAGGGGACGGCTGTCGCAAGGTGCGAGCACCCGGAACAAAGAACGGCCCGCGAGCGCCTTTGCTCGCGGGCCGTCCGTTCAGTTGCCCGTCAGACCAGGGGGCGGTCCGTGGGCTCGATCGGCCGCGGCAGAACAGCCCGGCCGGTCAGGTAGGCATCGACTCCGGCCGCGGCGCTGCGGCCTTCGGCGATCGCCCAGACGATCAGTGACTGGCCGCGGCCCATGTCGCCCGCGGTGAAGACGCCGTCGACGGTGGTCTGGAAGTCGGAGCCTCGGGCGACGTTGCCGCGTGGGTCGAAGTCGACGCCCAGGTCGGTCAGCAGGCCGCCCTGTTCGGGGCCGACGAAGCCCATGGCCAGGGTGACCAGGTCGGCCGGGATCTCGCGCTCGGAACCCGGCACCGGGACGAACTTGCCGCCCTCGTTGACGACCTCGGCCAGGCGCAGCCCGGTCACGTTGCCCTCGGCGTCGCCGACGAACTCGGTGGTCGAGACCGAGTAGACGCGTTCGCCGCCCTCTTCGTGGGCCGAGGTGACCCGGTAGAGCATCGGGTAGGTCGGCCACGGGTTGACCGACGCCCGGGACTCCGGGGGCTTGGGCATGATTTCCAGCTGGGTCACCGAAGCCGCGCCCTGGCGGTGGGCGGTGCCGACGCAGTCGGCGCCGGTGTCGCCGCCGCCGATGACGACCACGTGCTTGCCCTCGGCGTGAATGGGGGAGCGGTCCAGCTGACCCGCGGCGACCTTGTTCGCGGGAGGCAGGTACTCCATCGCCTGGTAGATCCCCTTCAGGGACCGACCGGGGATCGGCAGGTCACGCCACGCTGTGGCCCCGCCTGCCAGGACCACGGCGTCGAAGTCGGAGCGGAGCTGCTCAACGGTGACGTCCACGCCGACGTTGACGCTGACCCGGAACTCCGTGCCTTCCTGCCGCATCTGCTCGACGCGGCGGTCGAGGCGGGACTTCTCCATCTTGAACTCGGGGATGCCGTAGCGCAGCAGGCCGCCGATCGCGTCAGCCCGTTCGAAGACCACGACGTCGTGGCCCGCGCGGGTGAGCTGCTGGGCGGCGGCCAGGCCCGCGGGACCCGAGCCGACGACGGCGACCTTCTTGCCGGTCCGCGCCGCGGGGACCTCGGGCTTGATCCAGCCCTCGTCCCACGCGCGGTCGACGATGGAGATCTCGACGCGCTTGATCGACACCGGGTCGTCGTTGATGCCGAGCACACAGGCCGACTCGCACGGCGCGGGGCACAGCGTCCCGGTGAACTCCGGGAAGTTGTTCGTCGCGTGCAGCCGGTCCGACGCCGCGTGCCAGTCCTCGCGCCACACCAGGGTGTTCCACTCCGGCACCAGGTTGCCCAGCGGGCAGCCCTGGTGGCAGAACGGGATCCCGCAGTCCATGCAGCGTCCGGCCTGCTTCTGCACGCGCTCGTCGCCGAACTCGTCGTAGACCTCGCGCCAGTCCTTGAGCCGCAGGAAGACCGGGCGGTGGGACGCGTTCTCGCGCGGGGTGGTCAGAAAGCCCTTGGGGTCAGCCACGTCCGGCCTCCATGATCACTGTGCGGTCGGGCGCGTTGTCGCTGGGAGTTGTCAGAGAGCGGGCTGCCATGGATTCCATAGAGTCAGCCATGTGCGGCCTCCATGATCGCCTTGTCGATGTCGCGGCCATCGCGCTCAGCGGCGGCGCGCGCCGCGAGCACGCGCTTGTAGTCCTTCGGCATGACCTTGGTGAAGCGGCGGACGGCGTTGTCCCAGTCGGCGAGCAGGGCCCGCGCGACCGCGGACTCCGTCTCGGCCATGTGCTTGGCGACGACCTCACGCAGGAAGTCATTGTCTTCAACCGAAAGCGGGTCGAGGTCGACCATCTCGAGGTTGACCCTGGCGGCGTTCAGGTCGAGCACGTAGGCCACGCCGCCGGACATGCCCGCGGCGAAGTTGCGCCCGGTGGGCCCGAGCACGACCACCCGGCCGCCGGTCATGTACTCGCAGCCGTGGTCGCCGACGCCCTCGACGACGGCCAGCGCGCCCGAGTTGCGCACGCAGAACCGCTCGCCGACCTTGCCCCGCAAGAAGACCTCGCCGCCGGTCGCGCCGTAGGCGATGACGTTGCCCGCGATGACGTGGTGCTCGGCGGCGTACTGCGAGCCCGGGTGCGGCCGGACGGTGATCCGCCCGCCGGAGAGGCCCTTGCCGACGTAGTCGTTGCCGTCGCCGACGAGCCGCAGCGTGATGCCACGCGGGATGAACGCGCCGAACGACTGGCCCGCGGTGCCCGTGAACGTCACGTCGATGGTGTCGTCCGGCAGGCCCTCGCCGCCCCAGCGCTTGGTCACCTCGGAGCCGAGCATCGTGCCCACGGTCCGGTTGACGTTGCGCACCGGCAGTTCCAGGCGGACCTTGTCGCCGGAGTTGATCGCGCCCTCGGCGAGCTGGATCAGCGTGTTGTCCAGCGCCTTCTCCAGGCCGTGGTCCTGCGTCGTGGTGCAGTGCCGTGCCGCGCGCGGCGCCAGGTCGGGCACGTGGAAGATCGGCGTCAGGTCCAGGCCCGATGCCTTCCAGTGGTCGACCGCGTCGCGCATGTCGAGCAGCTCGGCGTGGCCGACGGCCTCCTCCAGCGAGCGGAAACCCAGCTCCGCCAGGTACTCCCGCACTTCCTGGGCGATGAACTGGAAGAAGTTCACCACGTACTCGGCCTTGCCGCTGAACCGCTCGCGCAGCACCGGGTTCTGCGTGGCGACGCCGACCGGGCAGGTGTCGAGGTGGCAGACGCGCATCATGATGCAGCCCGACACGACCAGCGGCGCGGTCGCGAAGCCGAACTCCTCGGCGCCGAGCAGCGCGGCGATGATGACGTCGCGGCCGGTCTTGAGCTGGCCGTCGGTCTGCACGACGATCCGGTCGCGCAGCCGGTTGGCCAGCAGCGTCTGCTGGGTCTCGGCCAGGCCGAGCTCCCACGGACCGCCCGCGTGCTTGATCGACGACAGCGGCGACGCGCCCGTTCCGCCGTCGTGGCCGGAGATCAGGACGACATCCGCGTGCGCCTTGGAAACGCCCGCAGCGACCGTTCCGACGCCGACCTCGGAGACCAGCTTCACGTGGATGCGGGCGGCCGGGTTGGCGTTCTTGAGGTCGTGGATGAGCTGGGCGAGGTCCTCGATGGAGTAGATGTCGTGGTGCGGCGGCGGCGAGATCAGGCCGACACCCGGCGTCGAGTGCCGGGTCTTGGCGATCCACGGGTACACCTTCGTGCCCGGGAGCTGACCGCCTTCGCCCGGCTTGGCGCCCTGGGCCATCTTGATCTGGATGTCGTCGGCGTTGACCAGGTATTCGCTGGTCACACCGAACCGGCCGGAGGCGACCTGCTTGATCGCCGAACGCCGCTTCGGGTCGTAGAGGCGGTCGGAGTCCTCGCCGCCCTCACCCGTGTTCGACTTGGCGCCGAGCTGGTTCATCGCGATCGCCAGCGTCTCGTGCATCTCCTGGGAGATCGAGCCGTAGGAGATCGCGCCGGTGCCGAACCGCTTGACGATCGACTCGATCGGCTCGACCTCTTCGATCGGGACCGGCGGCCGCACGCCCTCCTTGAAGGCGAACAGGCCGCGCAGCGTCTTCAGCGACGCCGACTGGTCGTCGACCGCGCGGGTGTACTCCTTGAAGATCTCGTACTTGCCCGCGCGGGTGGAGTGCTGCAGCTTGAAGACCGTCTGCGGGTTGAACAGGTGCGGCTCGCCCTCGCGGCGCCACTGGTAGTCACCGCCGACGTTGAGCTCGCGGTGGCTCGGCCGAACGCCGTCGGCCGGGAACGCGCCCTCGTGCCGCTGCGCGACCTCGGCGGCCAGCACGTCGAAGCCGACGCCGCCCAGCCGCGAGGTGGTGCCGGTGAAGCACGCGTCGACGACCTCGCCGCCCAGCCCGAGCGCCTCGAAGATCTGCGCGCCGGTGTAGGAGGCGACGGTCGACACGCCCATCTTGGACATGGTCTTGCGCACGCCCTTGCCCAGCGCCTTGATCAGGTTCCGGGTGGCCTGCCTGGCGTCGACGCCCGCGATGAGGCCCTGGTCGGCCAGCTCCTCGACCGTGGCCATCGCCAGGTACGGGTTGACCGCGGCGGCGCCGTAGCCGATCAGCAGCGCGATGTGGTGCACCTCGCGGGCGTCACCGGACTCGACCAGCAGGCTGACCTGGGTCCGGGTCTTCTCCCGCACGAGGTGCTGGTGCACGGCGCCGACAAGCAGCAGCGACGGGATCGGCGCCTGGTTCTCGTTGACGCCGCGGTCGGACAGCACGACGACGCGTGCGCCGTTCTTGATCGCCCAGGACACCTCGGCGCGGATCTCGTCGAGCTGCTCGCGCAGCGCGTCACCGCCGCCGCGCACGTCGTAGAGACCGTGGATGGTGACCGACTGGTACTCGGGCCGGTCGCCGTCGTCGTTGATGTGGACGATCTTGGCCAGCTCGTCGTTGTCGAGCACCGGGAACGGCAGGGCGATCCGGCGGCACGACTCCGCGTCGGCCTCCAGCAGGTTCGGCTCGGCGCCGAGCTGCGCGCCGAGCGAGGTCACCAGCTCCTCGCGGATCGCGTCCAGCGGCGGGTTGGTGACCTGGGCGAACAGCTGGCTGAAGTAGTCGAACAGCGACCGCTGGTGGGTCGACAGCGGGGCCAGCGGCGCGTCGTTGCCCATCGAGCCGATCGGCTCGGCGCCGGTGCGGGCCATCGGCTGCAGCAGGAGGCTGAGCTCCTCCTCGGTGTAGCCGAACGCCTGCTGGCGGCGGACCAGCGACGCGTGCGTCGGGATCTCGCGCTCACGCTCGGGCAGCGTGTCGAGCGGGGTCAGCCCGTTGGCGACCCACTCGGCGTACGGGTGCTCGGCGGCGAGGGCGCCCTTGATCTCCTCGTCGTCGATGATGCGGCCCGCCGCGGTGTCGACCAGGAACATCTTGCCCGGCTCCAGCCGCCCCTTGCGGACGATCGTGGTCGGGTCGATGTCGAGGACGCCCATCTCGGAGGCCAGCAGCACCAGCCCGTCCTCGGTCACGCAGAAGCGCGCCGGACGCAGGCCGTTGCGGTCGAGCACGGCGCCGATCTGGGTGCCGTCGGTGAACGAGACCAGCGCGGGGCCGTCCCACGGCTCCATCAGCGTCGAGTGGAACTCGTAGAAGGCCCGGCGGGCCGGGTCCATCTCGGTGTGGTTCTCCCACGCCTCGGGGATCATCATCAGCACGGCGTGCGGGAGGCTGCGGCCGCCGAGGTGCAGCAGCTCCAGCACCTCGTCGAAGGAGGCGGAGTCGCTGGCGCCGCGGGTGATGACCGGGAAGATCCGCTTGAGGTCGCCCGGGATCAGGTCGGAGGCCAGCATCGACTCGCGCGCGTCCATCCACGCCCGGTTGCCGCGCAGGGTGTTGATCTCACCGTTGTGCGCGATGTAGCGGTACGGGTGGGCCAGCGGCCACGACGGGAACGTGTTGGTCGAGAAGCGGGAGTGCACCAGGCCGATCGAGCTGGTGACCCGCTCGTCGCGCAGGTCGGCGAAGAACAGGCCGACCTGGGGCTCGGTGAGCATTCCCTTGTAGACGATCGTGCGCGACGAAAGCGAGGGGAAATAGATGTCCGCGTCGTGCTCGGCCCGCTTGCGCACGCAGAACGCAAGACGCTCCAGAGGCAGCCCGGACACACCGTCGGCGGCGGAGATGAAGAGCTGGACGAAATGCGGCATGACGGAGGCGGCGGTGGCGCCCGCGTGCTCGCGGTCGACCGGCAGTTCCCGCCAGCCCAGCACGATCGCGCCCTCTTCGGCGGCGACCTGCTCGACGGTGGCCACGGCCTCGGCGCGCGCGGTCTCGTCGACCGGGAGGAAGGCGGTGCCCACGGCGTAGTGCTCGGGGAGCGGGAAATCGACGACCGCGCGGAAGAACGCGTCCGGGACCTGGATCAGGATGCCCGCGCCGTCACCGGTGTCCGGCTCGGCGCCTCTGGCCCCTCGGTGTTCCAGGTTGCGCAGGGCGTTGAGAGCTTTGGCAACGATGCCGTGGTCTCTGCGACCGGCGAGATCGGCGACGAACGCGACGCCGCATGCGTCATGTTCGTAGCTCTCGTCATAAAGGCCCCCGATACGCGGGTCCTGGCGGGTCGTCATGCGAAGCGGCCCTCCCTGTGCAGTGGAGCGCGCACGGGCGCGCCGAGTAGATCAGGGAAAGCCGCAATGGGCACTTTCACCGTCGACTCGGCCCGGTGTGCGTCGCGTCCTGTGTGGCGACGTGCGGAAACAAGCCCGGGCTTGGGCGGTTGAGCGCACCTCATCGTGCGGAGTGGCAGCGCACCTCGTCGTGCGGCCTCGCGCGCAGCGGACATGTCCGGTGTGGACGCCGATGTCGCGCGTTGAGCCCCGGGATCACCGGGACTTTCCATGACAATAGTGTGAACTCGGCGTTATCGGGATACGCCGAACGGCGCTCGTGGTGAACACCACGTGCCCTTGACGCCGCGTCTCATCGGCCATCATAGCCCTGACCTGCGGTTTCTGTGTTTCGGGGACGTTTCGGGCAGCTGAGACGTTGGGAAGATGTCTGCTCGAATTTCCTTACGGAAGGAAACCGCGGTGCCGGTTCTGTTGGTCCTGTTGCTCGCCGTGGTCGCAGAGATCACCGTGATGGTGACGGTCGGCAACCTCATCGGCGTCCTGCCCACCATCCTCCTGCTCATCCTCGCCACCGTCGTCGGCGGCGCACTGCTGCGCCGCGAGGGCACCAAGGCATTCGCCGCTCTGCAAGATGCCGTCTTCGCCCGGCGAGCCCCGGCGCGCGAGTTGGTCGACGGCATGTTGATCGCGGGGGCGGGCTTCCTGGTGATCCTGCCGGGCTTCATCAGCGACGTGCTCGCGATCCTGCTGCTGCTCCCCCCGACCCGCGCCGTCATCCGGCGGTGGGTCACCCGGCGGGCCGAGATCGCGGTGGCGAACCGGCAGCGGCACACGATCGTCGTCGACTCGTTCGTGGTCGACGAGGACCGGCCGCAGCCGACGATCGTGATCCCGGAACGCCGCCGCGACGGCGACTGAGCTGGTTCAGTCACGCGTGCTCTAGGGCCGATAGGCCTAGAGGCATTGCGCCATTGGGTGGGTCATGCGCCAGAATCGTGGGCATGCGCGTACTCGTCGTCACACTGCTTGCCCTGCTGACACTCGCGTCGCCAGCCGCCGCGACGCCGCCGGGGGCGTTCCAGCCCTACGAGCCGGGCGCTCAGGCGGTCACCTATGACCAGGTCAAGGTGCCGGTCGGCTCCCGGGCCACGGCTATCCGGTTCCCGGTCGGCCGGGGCGGCACGGCGGTCCTGCTTCTGGTGCACGGGCTGCTTCCCGACCGCCACTACGGCGCGCACGTGCACGTCAGGCCTTGTGGCGCGCTGCCCGCCGACGCTGGGCCGCACTTCCAGAACGTGCCCGACCCGGTGCAGCCCTCGGTCGACCCCGCGTACGCCAACCCGAGCAACGAGGTGTGGCTCGACTTCACCACCGACAAGCGTGGATCCGCGTTCGCCGTGTCGGTGGTCGAGTGGCGCTTCGGTGACCGGCCCGCGAACTCGGTGATCATCCACGACCGCCACACCGGGCCCGACGGAACCGCCGGGCCGCGGCTGGCCTGCCTTACGAAGGACTTCTGACCGTTGTCAGAGCGAGTGGGCGCTGTCGACCATCTTCTGGTGGTACTGCCGCATGGTCTCGGCCATAGGACCGGCGGCGGCCTCACCCAGGGCGAGCGTCGTCACGTCCAAGAAGCCCTTGCTGTTGATCAGGAATGAACTCCATCGCACGCACTTGGTGCCCTTGATGGTCCAGGTCATCACGAAGTCGATCGAGGTGAGCCCGTTGTGGACCGCTTCGGTGACCGATTCCAGCTTGGCGTCGGGGTAGCCCTTCTCGGCGAAGCCGCGCCGGTTGAGCTCTGGCATCTTGCGCAGGACGGCGGGAGTGATGCCGGGGACGTCGGCGAAGGCGACCCGTAGCGTGTTCTCGCCGGGCCGGAGCGGGCTGAGGTCGATCTCATGCGAGCGCTCTGGAGGGATGGAGTCGCTGCGCTCGGTCGGCGGCACCTTGTAGGGCATCTGGAGGGCGAAACCGGTCTTCGTGTCGTCGACGTCGAACCACGTCGGCCACTCGGTGATCGGCGGGACCAGTGGGCGCGGAGCCTTCGATGTCGTGGTGGTCGGCGCGGCTGACGAAGACGACGACGGCGGCGCGGTGGCGGTTTTGGGCGCGGCGGAGCAGGCCGAGAGGGCCAGCAGACACAGCGCGCCCACAGTGAGTGAACGCATTAGATCCCCAGGAAATGAGTTCGCCTGTGGTCAGACGAAGCTCGCTTACCTTAAGGGCGTCACAGCCGTCGAGTCACGGCAGTTGATCCAGCAGCCAGCGCGGGCCCTTGACCTGGGCACCTGCCTTCTCGCAGCGCTGGCGCAGTTCGCGGTCGGCGGTGACGACCAGGCACGGCACGTCGAGGCGGCCCTTGGCCATCTGGACGATGGTGTCGTCGCCGCTGCCCGGGGCGTCCACCACGGTCACCCCCGGCACCGAGTCGATGCCCCGGGCGGCGCCCTCGACGACGAACAGGGCCTCCGGGAAGGCGAGGTCGAACGGGGCGATGCCGGGCACGCCCGCCGCCACGACCGCGGCCAGTTCGTCGCGTAGGCGGGTGGCCGCGCCCAGTCGGTCCTTCCACCAGCCGTCGGGTCGCGAGCCCATGACGTTGGCGACGTCGATGACGACGACGGGCTGCGACAGTGCGGCGCGCAGGGTCGGCCAGGTCTTGGCGAACGGCTCGTACAGGGCCATCGACGTGACCTCGTCCACCGGGATCCAGGCGGCCGCGCGGGTCTCGGCGTTGGCCGGGTGGACGGCGGGCATGGTGTCGATCGTGCCGATCACGGTGTCGTAGGCCCATTTGCCGTGGTCGTCGCGGATGACGCCGAACGGCCGCACGAGACCGGTGTCGAGGGTGCTCTCCTCACCCGTCTCCCGAAGCGCCGCGGCGATACCGTCCTCGTGACTGTCGCGGGCGCCGCCGAACAGCGCCCACAGGTTCCCGCCGGGCGTCCACCACGCGCGCTGCTGGAGCAGGATGTGGCCCTGGTGCACCGGCAGCAGCCCGGCCGCGCCGAAGCGGCCCCAGTGCAGGTGGCCGCGGGCGCACCGGACCACCCGATCGCCGTCACCACGTGCCATGAACGCTCCTAGATCGGTTGACTGTCGAGCGAGTCACCCCGTCGTGCACCGCCGTTCGCCCGGACCGTACCTGGTTGGGCAAGGGTGTCGACGTGAAGACCAGAACCGTCCAGGCACGTCGCCTGATCACTCTGCTAGGTCACGCGTTTCAGGCGGTGAAACGTTGCCCCGCCCCGCCGCCGCTGGGCGGGGCGGGCCTCGTCAAGGGACGGCCACGCCTTCGCGGTCTCCCACATGGGGTCTTGACGTCGGAGATCCCGGCCGCGCCGAGGATGGTGAAGAGGGTGGCCACCGCGGCCAGGACGTAGAGGTCTACGTTCTCGTCGTTGATCAGGCGGACCAAACGCCGCCGTAACCTGCCCTCAGCCACCCGCGCCGCCTCTCAGAGTTCGCCGACCTCGGTGATGTACAGGACCGCGGTGCCCGCTTCGTCGGAGGCGGCCAGGTCGACTTCGGCGGTGAAGCCCCAGTCGTGGTCGCCCGCCGGGTCGTCGAAGATCTGGCGCACCAGCCAGCGTTCCGGTTCCGTCTCGATGATCAGCAGCGCCGGGCCGCGGGCGTTGGAGTCGATGCCGATCTGGCTGTGTGCCTCGAAATACGGCACCAGCGCGTCCTCCCAGGCACCCGCGTCCCAGCCGTTGTCGCCGTCGAGGTCGCCGAGGTCGTGGTACGCGCGACGGGCGGCGAGTTGGACGCGGTGGAACAGGGCGTTCCGGACCAGGACGCGGAAGGCGCGCACGTTCTTGGTGACCGCGGGCGGCGCCTTGTCGACTGGTTCCTCCAGCTCGCCGGTCTCCGGGTTGGTGAGCTTCTCCCACTCGTCGAGGAGGCTGGAGTCGACCTGGCGGACCAGCTCGCCGAGCCATTCGATGAGGTCGGTCAGCTCCTCGGTCTTGGCCTCGTCGGGCACGGTCTGGCGGACCGCGCGGAAGGCGTCGGCGAGGTAGCGCAGGACCAGGCCCTCCGAGCGGGCCAGCGAGTAGAACGCGACGTACTCGGTGAAGGTCATGGCGCGCTCGTACATGTCGCGCACGACGCCCTTGGGCGAGAGCTGGTGGTCGCCGACCCACGGGTGGCCGCGCCGGTAGGTCTCGAACGCCCCGTTGAGGAGTTCGGCCAGCGGCTTGGGGTGGGTGACGTTCTCCAGCAGCTCCATCCGCTGCTCGTACTCGATGCCTTCGGACTTCATCGCCGCGACGGCCTCGCCGCGCGCCTTGTGCTGCTGGGCCGAGAGGACCTGGCGTGGGTCGTCCAAAGTGGACTCCACGACGGACAGGACGTCCAAGGCATAGCTGGGCGATTCGCGGTCCAGCAGTTCGATCGCGGCCAGGGCGAACGGGGACAGCGGCTGGTTGAGCGCGAAGTTCAGCTGCAGGTCCATGGTCAGCCGAACCGTGCGGCCATACTCGTCCGGCTCGTCGAGCTTCTCCACGACACCCGCGGCCAGCAGCGCCCGGTAGATGGCGATGGCGCGGCGGATGTGGCGGCGCTGGGCCGGACGGTCCTCGTGGTTGTCGGTCAGCAGCTTGCGCATCGCGCTGAACGCGTCGCCGGGGCGGCCGATGACGTTGAGCAGCATCGAGTGGCTGACCTGGAAGCTCGACGTCAGCGGCTCCGGGTCGGCGGCGACGAGCCGGTCGAAGGTCGGCTCGCCCCAGGAGACCATGCCCTCCGGCGGCTTCTTGCGGACGAACTTGCGCCGCTTCTTCGGGTCGTCGCCCAGTTTCGCCAGGGACTTCTCGTTGTCGATCACGTGCTCGGGCGCCTGCACCAGCACCGTGCCGAGCGTGTCGTAGCCCGCCCGGCCCGCGCGCCCGGCGATCTGGTGGAACTCACGTGCCTTGAGGATGCGCGTCTTCACACCGTCGTATTTGGACAGTGAGGTGAACACGACCGTGCGGATCGGGACGTTGATGCCGACGCCGAGGGTGTCGGTGCCGCAGACGATCTTCATCAGGCCCGCCTGGGCCAGCCGCTCGACCAGCCGCCGGTACTTGGGCAGCATCCCCGCGTGGTGCACGCCGATGCCGTGCCGGACCAGCCGCGACAGCGTCTTGCCGAACCCGGACGAGAACCGGAAGTTCCCGATCAGCGCGGCGATCTTGTCCTTCTCCTCGCGCGTGCACACGTTGATGCTCATCAGCGCCTGCGCGCGTTCCAGCGCGGCGGCCTGGGTGAAGTGCACGACGTAGATGGGGGACTGGTTGGTGCTGAGCAGTTCCTCCAGCGCCTCGGTCAGCGGGGTCATGCCGAAGCTGTAGAACAGGGGGACCGGCCGCTCCGCCGACGTGACCACCGCAGTGGGCCGGTCGGTGCGCCGGGTCAGGTCCTCCTCGAACCGCTTGACGTCGCCGAGCGTGGCCGACATCAGCACGAACTGGACCTTGGGCAGCTCCAGCAGCGGGATCTGCCACGCCCAGCCGCGGTCGGGCTCGGCGTAGAAGTGGAACTCGTCCATGACGACCTGGCCGACGTCGGCGTCGGCGCCGTCGCGCAGGGCGATGTTGGCCAGGATCTCCGCGGTGCAGCAGATGATCGGCGCGCTGCCGTTGACGCTGGAGTCGCCGGTCATCATGCCGACGTTCTCCGCGCCGAACGTCTCGCACAGCGCGAAGAACTTCTCCGACACCAGCGCCTTGATCGGCGCGGTGTAGAAGCTGCGCACACCTTGGGCCAGCGCGGTGAAGTGCGCGCCCGCCGCGACCAGGCTCTTGCCGGAGCCGGTGGGGGTGTTGAGGATGACGTTGGCCCCGGAGACGATCTCCATCAGGGCCTCTTCCTGCGCCGGATACAGCGACAGGCCCTGTTCACCCGCCCAGGTGGCGAAGGCGTCGAAGAGTTCGTCTGGTTCCGGGGTGGCGGGCAGCCGCGAAGTCAGCGTCATGGTGCGTCGATCGTGCCTGGTCTCCCGGTGCGGGCGCTACGCGGGGTCGACCTCGCCCGCCCGCGCCGCGTTGACTGTGCAGACGGCGGAGATGATCGCCGACAGCACGGCGCAGGCGAGCAGGATGACACCAACCTGCCAGCGCACGACCGTGCCTGGATAGCCGCGCAGCCAGGCCAGGGCCTGGGTGCCGGTGGCGAAGGCCATGCAGGTCAGCGTCACCGAAGCCGCCACACCCAGGACCGCGGCGAACCGGCGGTCGCGGTGCGTCGACGAGCTGAGCGCCGAACCGATCGCCGCGACCATGGCCGCGATCAGCACGACCGCGGCGAGGATGAGCAGCGTGCGGTCGACCGGCGCGTCCGGCGGCTGGTAGCCGCTTCCCGGCGCGACACCCCACGGGGCGGCGGTCAGCGCGTACACACTCTCCGGCCCGACGCGCACGTCCGCGTCGAACAGGGGCGCGAACACCGCGACCGACGTCGTCGTGGCCGCGGTGACCGCGAGTACCGCACCGGCTATCGATCCACGCGTCTCGGCCATGCGGCCGATGATGCCTTATCGGGGACCAGTGTCCGTGGAGAACGCCGCGCAGGCCCCCGTAGCCGCTTACTTAGAACCGGTGTCCGTAGAGAACGCTGCGCACCGCGCCGACCACCGAGCTGAACAAGGGGAGCGCGGGGTGCACCGGGTCCGGCGCCGTCGCCCAGTACGCGACCGAGCGGTCGGTGTGGCCGGTCGGGAGCAGGACCCGCGCGTTCACCGCTTCCGCGCCGGGCGGCAGAGGCTTGCGGCGCTGCTCGTCGGTCATCGGCTGGGTCAGGAAGGTCCACTCGGTCCGCTTGCCGGGGGTCGCGAGCACGGGGCCCGCCAGCATCCGCAGGCGCAGCCACCACTGGACCTCGGCGCCGAGCCCGGCGCGCAGGCGCAGGCCGCCGACCCGCTCGCCGAGGTCGAGGTACGCGCCGAACGCGTCGCCGTCGACCGGCCAACCAAGGGTGGTCCGATAGTCGGACACATCGAAGACGAGCGCGCCGGGTTGGGCGCCGCCGTCGAGTGCGCGCAAGTCGGACAGTTCCGCCGCTGTCATGGCGAGCCACCTTTCAAGGTCGACTGGCCGGGGCGCCGCTACTGGCGTGGTTGGTTCGGTCGTCGACTTCCGTTCACCAGGATGAGTGACAGTGGCCCCGGTCACCCATCCCGAAACGCCATAACTTTGCCCAGATGAGGCGCTCGCCTCGCCGGCGAATCCGCAGGTCAGAGCTGTCTACACGCGAGCGGGCGCGGTGAGGACGTTGCGGAGGATCCCGTGCGGGTTGCCGTGGCGGCGCCACTCGCGGGGGTAGCCTAGGGAGACCTCCTGGAACCGCACCCCGTCGTGGTGGGTGATCCGGGGGATGTGGAGGTGCCCGTAGACCATCGCGGCGGTGTTGAAGCGGGTGTGCCAGTCGGCGGTGAGGACGGTGCCGCACCACTGGGCGAACTCGGGGAACCGCAGGATCCGAGTGGGTTCACGGACCAGCGGATAGTGGTTGACCAGCACCAACGGCACCGCCGGGTCGCACTCGGCCAGGCGCGCCTCAGTCAGCGCGACCCGCGCCCGGCACCAGTCGTCGCGGCTCTCGTACGGGTCGGGCAGCAGGTAGACCTCGTCGGTGCACACGATCCCGGTGTCGCGGGCGTAGGCCAGCGACTCCTCCTTGGTGGTGCAGCCCGGCGCGTTGAACGTGTAGTCGTAGCCGATGAAGAGCGGCGCGATCCGCACCGGACCGCCGTCGCCCGTCCACACTGGGTAGGGGTCCTCAGGGGTCAGCACGCCGATCTCCCGGCACATCGCGACGAGGTCCTCGTAGCGCTGGACCCCCTTGGACTGGACCGGGTCGGCCCGCACCGTCCACAGCTCGTGGTTGCCAGGCGCCCAGATGACCTTGGCGAAGCGGCCCGCCAGCGTCTCCAGGGCCCAGCGGACGTCGTGCAGCTGGTCGGCGACGTCACCGGCCACGATCAGCCAGTCGTCCACCGATTCCGGGCGCAGCTCGGCCACGATCTCGCGGTTCTCCGCGTAGGTGATGTGCAGATCGCTGACCGCCAGGAGTGAGCCCACCGACCGATCTTCCCATCCCGCGGCGAACGGCGGGTGGTGATCCCGGTGACGATCAGCCCTGACCCATCAGCTCGGCCGCTCGCTTGATGGCCTGGCGGACCCGGAAGTACGAGCCGCAGCGGCACACGTTCTCGATGGCGTCGATGTCGGCGTCGGTCGGGTTCGGGGTGCGCTTGAGCAGCGCGACGGCGGCCATGATCTGACCGGGCTGGCAGTAGCCGCACTGCGCGACATCCTGCTCCAGCCACGCCCGCTGCACCGGGTGCAGCGCGTCGCCGTCGGCCAGGCCCTCGATCGTGGTCACGTCGCGGCCCGCCGCGTCGGCCACCGGGACGACGCACGGGTTGACCGCCTCGCCGTCGAGGTGGCTGGTGCACGCCTTGCAGACGTCGATGCCGCAGCCGTACTTCGGCCCGGTGACACCGAGTTTGTCGCGCAGGGCCCACAGCAGCGGCAGGTCGGCGGGCGCGTCCACGGTCACGGTCCGGCCGTTCACGGTGAAGGTGTAGTTCGGCACGATTCTCCTAGCGCGGGAACGGTTCGAAGTCGACCGGGAAGATGATCGGGAAGCTGCGCGGCTTGACGCCGGTCGCGCGGGCGTAGGCGTTGGCGATGGCGCCGACGGCGGCGGGCACACCCAGTTCGCCCGCGCCACCGGGCTCGCCGGTCGCGGGCATGATGAAGATCTTCACGTCGGTCGGTGTGTCCTTCTGCCGCGCGTAGTGGAACTGCGAGTAGCTGCCCTCCAGCGGCAGGCCGCGGTCGATGTGCAGCCCGGCGCGCAGGGTCGTGGAGATCGCGTCGGACAGTCCACCGAGCAGCTGGGACTCCAGGCCGCGCGGGTTGATCGGCCTGCCGTAGTCCGCGGCGATGACGGCGCTGACCACCCGCGGCTTCGTCGTGTCGCGGGCGTCGATGGTGACCAGACACGCGGTGCACGACTTGTACTCGTCGTGGAAGCCGACGCCCTGGGCGAACCCGGCTGGCAGCGCCTTGCCCCAGCCGCCCTCGGTGACGACCTTGTCGAGCACGGCGCGCTGGCGGGCGGTCTTGAGGAACGCGCGGCGGAACGCGACCGGGTCCCGGCCCAGCTTGCGGGCGATCTCGTCGACGAAGATCTCCTCCGCGCCGCGGGTGTTGGCCGAGTAGACCGACCGCCAGCTGCCGGTGTGCATCCGCAGTGGGACCTCGTTGAGCAACTGGGTGGTGATCCCGAAGTTGTAGGGGGACTTGATCGTGGTGAGGAAGACGGTCTGAGCGAACCCGAGGTTTCCGGCCACCGGGAGGCTCGCGGCCATCGCGGTCAGGATCTCGCCGAGCCCGTGGCGGAAGTCGGTCTCCACACTGGCGACGCGGTGCTCGAACGTGAGCACGTTGCCCAGGGCGACCGTCGCGCGGAGCTTGTGGTGGCTGGCGGCGCGGGCGCGGCCGTGGCGCATGTCGTCCACGCGGCTCCACATCAGCTTGACCGGCCGCTTCATCGCCTTCGAGATGCGCGCGGCCTCCAGCGCCGAGTCGAAGAACAGCCTGCGGCCGAACGAGCCGCCGCCCTGCACCACGTGCACTTTGACCGAGTCCTGCGGCAGACCGAGCTCGGCGGCGATGGTCTGCTGCGCCACGATCGGCGACTTCAGGCCCGCCCAGATCTCGGCCCGGTCGGCCCGCACGTCGGCGATGGCCGAGTTCGTCTCCAGCGGCGCGTGGCTGACGAAGGCGAAGTCGAACTCGGCGTCGACGTACTGGGTGAGCAGCGGCGGGACCACGAACGGCAGCGCGGCGGCGCGCAGCTTCTGCTTGATCGACGCGTCGGACTCGCCGTCGACCGTGCCCGCGTTCCACGTGACCTGCAGGGCTTCGACGGCGTCGCGGGCCTGGCCGAAGGTCTCGGCCGCCACGGCGACCCCGGTCTCGACGGTGGCGATGTCGACCACGCCGGGCATCGCGCGCACGGCGGCGGCGTTGGCGATGGCCTTGACCGTGCCGTTGATCGTCGGCGGCCTGCGGACCATGGTCGGCAGCGCGCCGGGCACGTCGAGGTCGAGGGTGTAGCGCTGGGCGCCGGTGACCATCGCCCGCGCGTCGATGCGCGAGGTCGGGGTGCCCACGACGGTGAAGTCGGCTTCGGCCTTGAGCGTGGGGGCGGCGGTCTTGAGGTCGGCCTTCGCGGCGGCGCCGGTC